>Ga0193698_1000157_pt1 | contig 9552 bp, 10 predicted proteins | sample L3c1metaG_FD_165512 | JGI IMG/M metagenome (GOLD analysis project Ga0193698, IMG submission 165512) | Soil microbial communities from a riparian zone of the East river system, Colorado, United States - L3c1 | ecosystem: Environmental > Terrestrial > Soil > Riparian zone | place: USA: East River... | reverse complement strand
TTTTCTGCAAACAATTTAGCGACGTCTTCTTTGCTTTTATGCATAGCAGGAGTTACTATATGATAAGGCGGCTCGCCATCTAATTGCTGAATGTATTCTCCAAGATCTGTTTCTATACTTTCGATGGCATTCTTTTCAAGAAAATGGTTCAGGTGAATTTCTTCTGTTACCATGCTCTTGCTTTTCACCAGGCTCTTGCATTTTTTTTCTTCACAAATTTTTTTAATCGCATCCAATGCCTGTTCTGCGTCTTCGGCCCAGATAACTTTAGCGCCACGCTTCATGATGGCTGCTTCAAAATTTTCCAATTGCTTGTCCAATGTTGCAATGGCTTTCCATTTAATATTCTTTGCCTTTTCTCTTGCAAGATTTAGTTCACTAAACTGTTCTTTGCCCCCAGGCACAACAGCATTATACTTATTGATATTAAAATTGATCTTGCGCCGGTGTTCTTTATCAGAAGCTTTAGCAGCACTATTAGTAATAAAACCTGCAGCAGTTTCTTTCATTAACCAATCTTGTTTTCAGTGATTCTTTTTTTTGATTCCTGAAGTTGGGCAAATTTATCTAAAGCATTATAAAATTCTACGCCGTATTTCCTTGCCAAGGGTTCTTTTAAAAATTCATACACTGGTACTTGCAGTTTTTTACCAAGTGAACAGGCCGGATTGCATAATTTTTCTCTTGGTACATAGTTCACCCTGTCATATTCGCCGTTCGCTCCTTTTTTAGTTATTATTGGAAACAGGTGGCAACTGACCGGTTTTTTCCACTGAGTTACTCCATCGTAATAAGCTTGCTCAAATGCACATTTGATAATTCCTTTTTCATCACGAACGCCATACACACAGATCTCTTTATCATTACCTAAAGTTGGGGTAACCCAGCCGAATTCTTCACTATAAACATATTTCCCCTTTTTTTCAATTTCAGCAATTGACGCATGTGTAAGATATGGCCTGATCTTTTCATACAGCAGGGGAATAATTTCAAGCTCTTCGTCTTCCAGCGGAGCACCGGCATCGCCTTCTTCGCAACAACCACCTTTGCAACGAGACAGATCACACACAAATTGTTTTTCAACCACATCATCACTCACCAATATATTGTCAATTACGATCACATTAATATGTTTCGGGCAAAAATAATCTATTTACCCTGTCATCATAAAACATATGAACTTATTTGTAAAATCCCTTTAACAAACTTGTAACAGCCAGTTATTATGAAGAGTTTCCGGTAACTGCATCCCTTATTATCACAAACCAGCTGTATGCAAAATACCCGGATGCTCACACTGCAAAGATCAGTAAGAGTTATATTTCAAATGTTATTTTGGGTTCCTGTTGTTTCCTTAAGTCTATTACTTGTTTACAATACACTTCCTTACTTTTCATTCAGCAAAGAATTAAGTTTTATTGCTGAAAGAAGTTTTTTGTTCCGGAGCAATTTTTATTCCGCATGTTTTTATACGCACATTTTTGCAGGCTCAGTATGTATTCTTACTGCACTCATCCAGTTTTCCCGGTATATTTTAAAAAAATCAAAAGCTATCCATAGATGGTCGGGTAAGTTATATGTCTTTGTTGTGTTGTTCCTTGGAGCACCTACAGGTTTGTATATGTCTTTTTTTGCCAAAGGAAGTTTTTGGGAACGGGCATTATTTCTTTTCATGGCAGGTACCTGGTTCTTCACAACATTAAATGGATTTACTACTATACATAAGAAAAATGTGCTGGCACATAAAATATGGATGATGCGTAGTTATGCCATGGCGATGACGGCAGTTACTTTCAGGGTATACCATATTGTGTTTTTTATGCTGGGCTGGGGTCACCTGGAGAATTATGAACTATCCCTATGGATAAGTGTGATTGGAAACATGTTGTTTGCCGAATGGATGATCTACAGGAAAAGCAGGAATTATTTAAAGTCTTTCACCACATGATAAATTTTTAACTACCGGGCTGATAATAACATTGTTTGCCGGAACAGTTGCCCGGCTGCTCTGGCAGGCAGATAAATAAAATACTATTTAAAATGAAATCTATCTTGTACGTAGGTGCCACGTTAATGATCGGTGCCAGCATTTATGGCTTTGTTGATTATAAAAAAGCAAGCCGGCAGAATGAGTTTACAAAAATGTATAAAGCGAAAGAAATTCCTGAAACTCCTGTTAAAGAAAAAGGATTTACTGAAAAGAAAATGGAAAAAATAATTTCTGTAAATGAAGATCAAACAAAACATCAAACAGTAACAGAAAATAAAATAATTGGCAATTCAGCAACACCAGTAAAAGTTTCCCTAAATGAAAACAAAACAACCGGGAAATTCAAAACCGGTAAAAGAAAAATGAGTTATAAATCGTTCAGCCGTGCAGCACTGGATGAACGCTTTATAGAAAAAGATATAAAACCAGGTGAACCTGTAGAAGAAAAAAATTAAACCATCATTGAATTAAAATAAAACCCTTTCGCAAAAGGACGGAAGGGTTTTATTTCCAGCGAAGCGTATTAATAAGATGCAGAAGATCTTTTTTAAGAAAATCATTAACAATACCTAAGGAGTCAGCGTTTGGAGCAGCATCAAAATACAAAGCTCCCCTGATGAAATGTTTTGTTGAATCTGTGAGAAAAAACTGGTTGGCTGTAGCCGTATTGCCGGCGAGGTTAAAATAAATTCCTTCAGCTCCATTCCTTGTTACCATCGGGCTATCAGTAATGCCGGTAGAAATATCAGCATGTTTTTTATAGGCCATTTTAAATGCATCATTTACCAGCGAGTCTAAACTATTCCTGTTATGAATTTCTTTATAACTAATATATATGCGTCCTGCAAACCTTGGTACATCAATATTGATCCACCAATCGCCGGCCTTGTCATCAAAAAATGTGCTGTCCTTAATGATGCTGGAATATACCGGGTACTCGAAAGTATAAGGATAGCCTGGCTTGTCAAAGGCCTGGTATTTTTTTTCCGGGAAATCAATTCTGAAATATCCTTTTTTCTTTCCTGCTGTATAATTACTGTTGCATGAAAGCAACAATAAAAAACATAGAAATGAAATACACTGAAAGCCTTTTTTTATTGAATAAAAGAACCACTTCATTATGATTTTGTTTTTATAGTCACCTTTACCTGCTGTATCCTGTTTTTATCTGTTTGCATAACGGTAAAATCAAAATCACCGCAGGGAATAACAGAATCAACTTTGGGAAATACTTCCGCCAGTTCTAATACTAACCCTGCCAGCGATTCACTGTCTCCCCTTACATTATTAAAGGTATCAACAGGAAGATTCATTGTCTTACACATATCATGGATCATTGTTTTCCCTTCAAAAACATAATTGAAATCATCAAGTTTCCTGTTGCCGCTTTCCTCATCATCAAATTCATCTCTTATGTCTCCAATAACTTCTTCCAAGATATCTTCCATTGTAACAATACCACAAGTGCCGCCAAATTCATCAACTACAACTGCAAAATGAATACGCTTTTGTTGAAAGTCCTTTAGCAGATCTTCAATCAATTTTGATTCGGGAACAAAGTATGGCTGGCGCATCAGCGGGTGCCAGTCGTAGTCCTCAGGTTCCTGTAAATATGCGATCAGATCTTTGGTATTGATAATGCCGGCCACTTCATCCAGGCTGTCTTTATAAACCGGCAGGCGGGAATAATGAAGTTCTTCCACACGGCGGACAAGATCACCAAAAGAAGAATTGTATTGTATACCACTTACATCAAGCCTGCTTCTCATTATTTGTTTAACTGAAATATTTCCAAATTTCACAATCCCCTTCATGATATTTTTTTCATCAGGTGATGCTTCCTCATCTGATTTGATATCGATTGCTTCATCAAGCTCCTGGATACTCATATTTTCAGATTTTATCCCACCTAATCTTTTGCCAATACCGTCTGCAAGAGAAACCACCCACCTGCTTATCCGCCGAAGCAAAAGATACAATGCTTCAATAATAAAAGCAGAACCGTAAGCAAATCGCAGGTTATGCTGTGTAGCCCATACTTTTGGCAGGAATTTTCCAAAAAATACAAGGACAAAAGCTATCAATAAAACCCTGGCTAATAATTCAAAAATAAAATCAACAGATCTCCCGAAAAAATGAAAAGACCCATAAGGAATGTTTTGATTGATAAGAAAATTCGAAAGTACAATGATGCAGATATTTATGAAAGTGCCTGCAATAAGTAAGGATGCATAAACTTCTTTTGGAGATTCCAGCAAGCTTACAATACGTCGTGCTGCAGGGTGCTGTTTTGTTTTCAGCATATTCAAGTCTTTATTTTCCAAAGAAAAAAAAGCTACTTCAGCACCAGAAATTGTAAATGAAAGAAGCAATAATATTATTAGAGTAAGAATAAGAATGGCGGTTGCCTGTGTATTAGCTGCTAATAAAATAAAAGCAAATTTTAATTGTATAAGATCAATGGCAGTATGGCTATCCAATTCAGGGAATTTTGGTGATAAGTTCAATCATAAAGGCAGGTCATAAGGCCTGCCCGGTGCAAGTTGCAAAGTTATTGTTTTAAATACTTAAGATTAAAAAGGTAGATTTTCCGAAGGATCACCAATCACATTTTCATTCCCCCCAATCCCCTCTACACCTGGTTCACCCGAAGCCGGGGTGCTACTACCATCTATTCGTTTGTCAAGCATTATCAGGTTGTCTCCTACAACTTCTGTAGCAAACTTCCGATGGCCATCTTTATCTTCCCAGCTCCTCGTACGAAGACGACCTTCTATATAAACAAGACTGCTTTTGTGTAAATACTTCTGCGCAAGTTCTGCAAGTCCACGCCATAATACTACAGTATGCCACTCGGTTTGGGATATCAACTTCCCCGAACGGTCTTTAAAAGTTTCTGTAGTTGCTAATGGAAATTTAGCTACCGCAATATTTCCTTCAAGCGTTTGTACATCCGGGTCTTTCCCCAGGTTTCCTATGAGCATTACACGGTTTACCCCTCTCATACGATTTACTTTTTGCTGTTTAAAAATCGTCTATAACTGAATGCTCTTTAAAGTTAAAATTTTTTGCGGGGAAAAGACAAAAATAAATTCTGATCGCTTTATTCACTTCAAACCAAACTTTCTTTTAGCCTTATTTCTTCAAAATATTGATTAATAAATTTTGGGAAACTGTAGCGATAAAGTAAATTTTTTTTAATAAGCAAAGCACCATCTTTTAAATCCGGTCGTTGGTTAAGCCGAAGTTTGATGATCTGGCCGGTAATAAGCTGATGGGTTAGTTGTTGCGTCAATACTGGGGATACGTTACCCAGTTTATATTCTTTTGTTCGTAGCATACCTTTTTTTTCAGCAATGTTTAAAATGTCTTCCACATTTATTAATGATACTGTTTCAATAACCGGGAATTCAAATAATTGCTGCCAGATATCTTTAGCTGTTCGCTGCCTTAACACTATTTTGTCCTGGTATTCCATCATAAAATAATAAAAGAATCTTTTTTTGATCTTTATCTTTTTTTCTTTTAAAGGAAACTTATCTATTGAGTTGTTCAAAAAAGCAAAACAATCTTTTTTGAAAATACATTTTGTACAACCTGGTAGTGAAGGTTTACAAACAACAGCTCCAAAATCCATAATGGCTTGGTTAAATAAACCAGGTTGTTTTTTATCAAGCAGGTCTTTTGCTAGTTCATTGAAAAAAAATTTGCCCTGGCTTGAGTCAATTGGTTTTTTAATACCAAATACTCTTGCTAACACCCTATAGACGTTTCCATCAACAACAGCTTGGGGGAGCTCATAAGCAAATGATGCAATAGCTGCTGCCGTATAAGGACCAACACCTTTCAGTTTTTTTAACTCATCATATGTATCCGGAAATTTTCCTTTCCGTTCACCTGCTATATATCTTGCGGTTGCAATCAGGTTGCTGCAACGGGTATAATACCCCAACCCCTCCCAAAGCTTAAATATTTTTCCATCAGAAGTGTTTGCCAACACGTTCACATTTGGAAAAGCATTTATAAAATTGTTGTAATAATTCAACCCCTGCTCTACTCTTGTCTGTTGAAGGATGATCTCACTTATCCAGATTTTGTAGGGATCTTTCTCACCTTTCCAGGGCATTTGACGGATATTTTGTTCAGCATTCCACTTTAATAACAGCTTTGTGAACTTATTTTTTACCAATTTATAATCGTTTTATTCATTCTATTGTTTGAAATCAAGTGTTCAAATTAAGATATAAAGGATATTCTAAAATCGGGATATCCACCTGTCTGCAAAAATAATTATGCCTATTGGGTTGAAAATCATATTATTTTGTCATAAATTGGTATCGAAAAACTTTGGAAAAAATTTCTAAAACCTGCAACAATGAGAAAAGCCGACCTGGTTAATCAGATTTCTGAAAAAACAGGGATACCAAAGGTGGATGTCCTTGTTACCCTTGAAACTATGTTCAAGGAAGTAAAAGATACTCTTTCTGCTGGCGAAAACATTTATATCCGCGGCTTCGGCAGCTTTATAACGAAAAAACGGGCTGCTAAAATAGGTCGCAATATCAAAAAAAATATTGCAGTGCATATTCCTGAACATTATATTCCCGCATTTAAGCCTGCTAAGGAGTTTGTAGCCGAAGTCAAAAAACTTGTAGAAGTGAAACCAGATGCGGGCCCCGGCGATGATGCTTAATCCAAATCATCCTTTAAGATGTATCATAAGTGCTTAAAACATTCTTTTTAAGATACTCAAAAATTTATTGTCTTTAGGATAACTTTGCCATCCCAAAGAAATTCCTTTGGTTGAAATTTTATTAAGTGAAGAAACCTCAGTGGATTACATTTTTTGTTGCTATCATTCTGGTTGCAGCTTTATATAATTTCGGAAAAACTACTCCTCAAAAAAAAGCCGCATCCCCTCAGGATACAATTCAAACAGAAGTTGTCGTAACTACTGATTCAATATTGGCATTTGCCAAAAAACAATTAACCACAGAACAGCTTGTGAGAATAAATACACTTGAAAATTCTATTTCAAGGGGCAATGTCAGGGATCAGCAATTAAATATCTATCACCAATTGGCCCATTTTTGGGCTGATTCAGCTGTAATTTTCGAACCATATGCCTGGTATGAAGCAGAATCAGCAAGATTGGAAAATTCAGAAAAAAGCCTCAACTTCGCTGCCCGCTTATTTTTGGAAAACCTGCAGAATGATGAAGTATTGCAAAGAAGAAAATGGAAGGCCCTGCAGGCCAAAGATTTGTTTGAGAGGTCTTTGAGAATAAATCCCGATAATGATTCAGTAAAAGCCGGATTAGGCGCCTGTTTTCTTTTTGGCAGTATTTCTTCTACTCCAATGGAAGGCATATTGAAAATAAAAGAAGTGGTTGATAAGGATAGTTCAAATGTCTATGCCCAGATGTTTCTTGTAAAGGGATCACTTATATCCGGGCAATATGATAGGGCTATCAGCCGGTTACTTACAATCATCCGGCTTGAACCTGACAACCCTGAAGCGGCCTTGCTGCTGGCAGATGTTTATGAGCGAATGGGGAATAAAATAACTGCAGCCATGTGGTATGAAAAAAGCCTCAACTATATAAAACAGCCTGAAGCCAGGAAAGAAATTGAGAAAAGAATTAAAGAGTTAAGAAACTAAAGTTTAGCAAACTTATTTATAAACAAGATTAAAAAAATATTTGAGTATGCCTTGTGGTAAAAAAAGGAAGCGTCATAAAATTGCGACGCATAAGCGTAAAAAAAGACTGAGAAAGAACCGTCATAAGAAGAGGAATAAATAATTCCCTTTCCTGTACGAATTTCCGTTACGATTTAATTCATAACAGAACTTCAGTTTACTGGTTGCATGCCGTATGGGCTGGCCCGCCAATTTGCTCAATACATTTCAAAATGATTATTCCCAAATTTGGTAAAGGTTTCTGACAACCGGTGTTTACAACAGCAGCACGAAGGTGATTCATTTATGTAAGCTGTAATGAACAAAGAACTCATTATTAATGCCGCTCCTCAGGGTGTAGAAATAGCCCTGCTGGAAAATAAAAAGCTGGTAGAACTGCATAGCGAAAAAAGCGATGCCCGTTTTGCTGTAGGTGACTTGTACCTGGGCAAAGTGAAGAAACTTATTCCGGGTCTTAATGCTGCTTTTGTAGATGTAGGTTTTGAAAAAGATGCTTTTCTTCACTATACTGACCTGAGTCCTTATGCAAAATCATTATTGAAGTTTACCAATTTGTGCATGCAGGATAAGTCTGAATCAGGCCTGGATTTTGGCAAATTCACAATAGAACCTGAGATTATTAAAACCGGCAAGATAAATGAGGTGCTGGGTGGCAAGCCGCATATCCTGGTTCAAATTCTTAAAGAACCAATAGCGGCCAAAGGCCCACGGCTTAGCTGTGAACTTTCATTACCCGGGCGGTTTGTTGTACTTACTCCCTTTAATGATATTGTAGCTGTTTCCAGGAAAATACATTCATCAGAAGAAAGAAAGCGTTTGCAAAAAATAGTAGAGGCGATAAAGTCTAAAAATTTTGGCGTTATTGTTCGTACTGCAGCAGAAGGAAAGAACACTGCTGAACTGCACGAAGATCTTTCTTCACTGATTGAGATGTGGAGAACTATACAGCATAACCTGAAAGGTGCAGTAGCACCCACAAAAATTTTAAGTGAACAGACCAAGGCTACAAGTATTCTGCGGGATTTATTGAATGAGGACTTTAATAAGATCGTAGTTAATGACCGCAATATTTTTACCGATACAAAAAATTATATCCAGCGCATTGCTCCTGAAAAGTCAGATATCGTTTCTTTTTACCAGAATGGCCTGCCCATATTTGATTCATTTGGAATTACGAAACAGGTAAAATCATCTTTTGGAAAGACAGTAAACATGAACAGCGGTGCTTATCTCATAATTGAACATACCGAAGCCCTGCATGTAATTGATGTAAACAGTGGCTATAAAAGTGTAGGAAATAACCAGGAACAAAATGCCCTGGAAACTAATCTTGAAGCTGCAGAAGAAGTGGCCCGGCAATTAAGGTTGCGTGACCTGGGTGGAATTATTGTTGTGGATTTCATTGATATGAAATTTCCGGACAATAAACGGAAACTGATGGAAAAAATGGAAGAGTTCATGGCGCCTGACAGGGCAAAGCATGCCGTTCTTCCTATTTCAAAATTTGGTTTGATGCAGATCACCCGGCAGCGGATGAAGCCCGAGATGAACATTAACACCCAGGAAATTTGCCCGAGTTGCAATGGCACCGGTAAAATATCATCTACCCTTTTACTGGAAGATGATATTGAAAAAAACCTCAGCTATCTTATTACCCACAAGAACAGCAACCTGAAGCTGGTGGTCAATCCCATTATATATGCATATCTCACCAAAGGCTGGCCCTGGTCTTCAAAGATGGCTAAATGGCGGAAAAAACTAAAACAAAGGACCCGTCTTGAGCAGGACAGCAATTACCATCTTACAGAATATAAGTTTTTTGACCAGCACGATGAAGAGATAAAACTTTAATATCTTACTTA
>Ga0193698_1000156_pt1 | contig 9585 bp, 7 predicted proteins | sample L3c1metaG_FD_165512 | JGI IMG/M metagenome (GOLD analysis project Ga0193698, IMG submission 165512) | Soil microbial communities from a riparian zone of the East river system, Colorado, United States - L3c1 | ecosystem: Environmental > Terrestrial > Soil > Riparian zone | place: USA: East River... | reverse complement strand
TGCCGGAGAGAAGGGGTTTCTCGAAGATCATCGTCGACCGCACTCCGCCCAACCCCGACGCCTCGAGCCATTTCTCGAGCCCGTTCGCAAGGCTGCGCCGCTCCGCCGAACCCAACGTTCCAAAGCCCGCGATCAGATCGGCCTGAATCACGCGCGGAGATTTTCTTACCAGGTTCGCTCCCTGCCGCGTCAGACGAAGCACTGCCCGGCGTCCGTCGGAGGCGTCTGGTGTGCGCGTGACGAGCCCTTTGGTGATCAGCTGGCCGACGACCTGTGAGACGGTGCTGTGGGTCGTCATCGTTACTGCCGCCTCAGCACGAACAGCTGCGCCCCCGTGACATTGAGCTCCCGCTCAATCGCCTCCGCAGCCGAACGGAGCCCGCGCACCATGCGCCGGAGCGCGTTGAGCGCACGCGAGAGCTCGGGCTGCCTGTCGTTGTTCGGCATGAGTGACCCGGGTGGGTTTCGAACCCACGACCTACGGATTAAAAGTCCGTTGCTCTACCAACTGAGCTACCGGGTCTGAAGCGTCGAAAGTTCACACTGGAAAACGTCTTAGACAACCCGTTCAGCTCCATCGGAGTCTGGCCGCCGCGTGAGCCGTTTCGGGACGGGATTCCGTTTACAAAGAGGACACCTAGGATCGTCCCCTATAACGGCCGTCAGGCCGGGAGGCATCAAACCATGCTCCGCATTTCGATCTCGAGAGGACTCGTTGCGACTTGTGCCGGCCTGTTGATCGCCGGCTGTGACCAGGCGGCTGCTCCACCGCCGGGGCAGGATCCTGCCGCACTGGCACCGCTCGCCTCCTACCACGCAGGAGCCCCCACCGCTACCCGGCTGGTCACGGGCCTGGACGAAGGCTCGGGTAGCGCCATCGGACCCGACGGCGCGCTGTATGTGCCCGAACCCCAAGCCGGCCGGATCTCGCGCGTGGATCCCAAGTCGGGCGCCGTCACGACGTTCGCCAGCGGTCTGCCGAAATCACTCTTCGAGGATCCCGGTAATGGAGGAGTGCTGGACGTCGCATTCGTCGGCAGAACCGCGTACGCACTGGTCGACGGCGTCGCCTCGGACCTCGGCGGCAACGACGTCGTCGGCATTTACCGAATAGACGGACCAACGAGTTTCACCGTCGTCGCTGACCTCGGCGAGTACGGCACTTCATCCGCGTGCTGAAGGTCGGCCTCGACGGCGATATCACCAACGTGATCCAGTTCGGCAACATCGTCCCGACCGGGCTGGCGGTGTCCGGCAACACGGTGTACATGGCCGAAGCGGGCCCCATTCCCCACCTGCCCGAGAACGGCAAGGTCATTACGTTCGGGATGAAGTCGCCTAGCGCAACGGTGGTTGCGTCCGGCGCCAGGCTCCTCGTCGATGTGGAATTTGGCCACGGTCGGAGCCTCTACGCCCTCGCCCAGGGCTTCTTCACCCCCGGCCACGGAGAGGGTACGCCCGCGGAACCGAACACCGGCTCGCTCGTGAAGGTCAACCCGAACGGCACCTTCACCGTCATCACCGAAGGCCTGAACCAGCCGACCTCGCTCGAGTTCATCGGGAACGATGCGTATGTCGTCACGCTCGGTGGGGAAATCTGGAAAATCGACAACGCATTGCGTTAGACCACACACACACGAAACACCGTTACACGAGGGGCCGCCTGAGCGACGGCCCCTCTGTATTTTGCCCTGGCGATCAGCCGGCAAATGTCACAAATCTGCGTTAGTCGCGGCTGGACCGGGGCCCCCGGGCTAAAAGGGCACTTCGAGTGGCCCCGTTCGGTAAAGAATCGTCGACAGAGTACCCCGTACTACGGGCGCGAAAATGCCATTTACCTTCTCCAAGGTCAGCGCGGTAATTCGCGCTGTGCGGTTGTCTCGCCAGCGCGAGGTGGCGGCTGCGCGCATGGCCGACCTCGAAGAGAGCAACAGCCTCCTCCAGACTCAGGCGCGCCAGCTCGAGCACCAAACGAACGAAGCCCGGGAGCTAGCCCACGAGCTGGCACTCACCAACGAGGAGCTGCGCGCCGTCATCAGCGAAGCCAAGAAGGCCTGGGCAGTAGCGGATGCCGCCAACCGGTCGAAGGCCGAGTTCCTGGCGGTCATGAGTCACGAGCTGCGCACTCCGCTCAACTCGATTGGCGGCTACGTCGACCTCCTGGAGATGGAGCTGCGCGGACCCCTTACCGACGCGCAGAAATCCGACCTCTCGCGCATCAAGCGCAGCCAGGAACACCTGCTCGGAATCATCAACGACATTCTGAACTTCACGCGACTCGAAGCCACTGAGCTGAAGTTCGACATCATCGACGTGCCGCTCCGCGCACTGATCGCCGATCTCGACGCAGTCGTCAGCTCGCTCGCGCGCGCCAAGAAGCAGAAGTATCGCTGCGATTATCCGCCCGGGAGCGTGTACGCGCACACCGACCCGGACAAGCTCCGACAGATCATGATCAACCTTCTCTCTAACGCCGTCAAATTCACACCCGAAGGCGGTCGTGTGCGGGTGTCGTGCGAAGTGAAGGAAAAACTGATTTCGATCAGGGTGGAGGATAACGGTCCGGGCATTCCGGTCGACAAGCACGACGCTGTATTCGAGCCGTTCGTGCAGCTGAATCGGGGGCTGACCAGGACGAACGACGGCACGGGGCTTGGACTCGCAATCAGTCGTGGCCTCGCGCGAGGAATGGGCGGCGACATAGCGCTTAAGAGCAAGCTTGGGCGTGGATCGGTATTCACGCTCACCGTTCCTCTTGGGACTTCGCGCAAGGCATCCTGAAGACATAGAGTCGTTTCTCGACTGCAGTGCTGGGTACCTTTCGAGGCGTAGCTATGGGCCAGCGTCGCTCGTCTAATAGGGTGCAATCTTCTCTCTTAATCTCCCGCCATTGTCCAGCTCTCAAGCTCTAGCCAATCCGGCGAGGCTGGCGGCTCTCCAAAAAACGGGACTTCTCGGGTCGCCTGAAGAGGAGCACTTCGACGCCTTCACGCGTCTTGCGGCGCAGCTGCTCGGCGTTCCCACTGTCCTGATATCGCTCGTCGACTCCGATAGGCAGTACTTCAAGAGCGCCGAGTGCCGAAACGGAGGAGCGTCCGCGGGCTGGACTCAGCTCGGTTCATGCCTCTGTCAGGATGTCGTAACCAGCGGGCAAGCGCTTTTTGTAAGCGACGTGCAGGCAGACCCGATTCTCTCCGAGCGCGGCACGACGATACGCGCGTACGCCGGAGTTCCACTCATCACGGGTGATGGCAAGATCCTCGGTGCGTTCTGCGCCCTCGACCCAGCCCCGCGGGAGTGGAGCGACAAGGATAAAACCATCCTTACGACGCTTGCGTCGGGTGTGATGTCGGAGATCCAGCGCCGGATGTCCGATCGCGTCGCGCACGATACGCACCTCCGACTGATCGCAGAACGCACTCTCGCCCACGCGGTACAGCAACAAATGCCGGTCGGCGTGATAGTGTCTGAGGTTCCATCAGGCCGGCTCGTGTCCGTCAATGCGCAAATGACCGCGATCTTTCGCACGTCGTTCAAGCCGGCGCCGGATCTCAAGAGCTATCACGAGCTGGTAGGCTTTCATCAGGATGGGTCGCAGTACACCGCTCTCGAGTGGCCGCTGGCGCGGACGATCATTACCGGGGAACGAGTCGGCGGCGAAGAGATTCGAATCCTGCGCGGCGACGGATCGGATGGCTTCATTCGAATGAGCTCCGCGCCGGTGCTTGACGACGCGGGGAACTGCGTCGCCGCCGTCGCAATCGTGGTCGATATCACCGACCAGCGCCAAAGTGAGAAAGCGGTTCGGATCTCGGACGAGCGTTTCAGATTCGTCGCGCGGGCGACGACGGATGTCATCTGGGATTGGGACATAATCACCAACTCACTTGTGTGGAACGATTCCGTCGAGAAAGTATTCGGCCACAAGCAGAACGAGATTTATCCCGAGATCCAATGGCTGCATGACCACATCCATCCCGAGGACCGCGACCGAGTCATCGCCGGCATTCGCGGAATTCTCGATCACGGCGGCACCACCTGGAGCGACCAGTACCGCTACCGCCGTGCTGATGACTCGTACGTGAAGGTGATGGATCGCGGCTACATAGCGCGCGACAACTCCGGCGCAGCGCTCCGAATGATTGGCGCAATGACCGACATCACCGAGCGCTCACGGTCGGAAGCTGCAATCAGATTCCAGGCGCAGCTCCTCAACGCAGTGCAGCAGGCCGTCGTCGCGACCGATCCGGAGGGGACGGTAATCTTCTGGAACAAGTTCGCCGAAAATCTCTACGGCTGGACCGCGGAGGAGGCCGTTGGTCAGGCGATTCAGGAGCTTACGCCTTCACCTTTCCTCCGGGAGCACGGCGCCGAGATCGTCGAGCGAGGTGCTGCCGGCGGCGGCTGGACGGGTGAATTCCTGGTGCAGGGAAAGTCGGGAAAGGCCTTCCCCGCTCTTCTCACCACCTCTCCGGTTCGCGACGAGCGTGGCACGGTGCTCGGATTCGTGACCGTCTCCATCGACCTCACTGAGCGGCGCAACCTCGAGGAGCAGTTCCGGCAGTCTCAGAAGATGGACGCCGTCGGAAGACTCGCCGGCGGCATCGCGCATGACTTCAACAACCTCCTGACGGTCATCCGGCTGAACACCGAGATCATCATGGATGGCTTCGATCCGACGGATCCGCGCAGCGAAGACGTGAAGCAGATCCGAACCGCAGCGGAGCGAGCGTCCGGTCTCACGCGCCAGCTGCTGGCGTTCAGCCGCAAGCAGATCCTGCAGCCGCGGGTGCTCGACATGAACAGCGTGGTGGGAAACGTGGAGCCGATGCTTCGCCGACTCATCGGCGAAGACATCAGCATCACCACTACTGCGAGCGCCCGTGGATATATCGTCGCCGATCCCGGTCAGCTCGAGCAGGTGCTCATGAACCTGGTCGTGAATGCGCGCGATGCCATGCCGCAGGGCGGGCAAATCACGATCGAAACACAAAGTGTCGAGCTGGACGAGAACTACACCAGCGAACACGCGCCCGTGATAGCCGGACGGTATGTCATGCTGGCCGTGAGCGACAACGGCATCGGAATGAGCCGTGACACAAGGGAGCACGCGTTCGATCCGTTCTTCACCACCAAGGAAGCCGGAAAGGGAACGGGCCTCGGCCTCGCGACAGTTTACGGAATCGTGAAGCAGTCCGGGGGTTACGTCTGGATTTACAGCGAGCCCGATCTCGGGACGACGCTCAAGTTGTACTTTCCGGAAGTCAGCTCCTCCGCTGCGTTCGCGACCGTCGAGCCTCGATCAGCCTCGACAGAGACCCGCCGCGGCTCGGAGACCATTCTGCTCGTGGAAGACGAGGAAGCGGTCCGAAGCCTTACTTCGCGCATTCTGAAGAAGCAGGGGTATCGCGTCATGGCAGCGCAGCATGGCCGCGAAGCGATGGAAATGGCGGCCAAGGAAGAAGGACGGATTGACCTCGTGCTCACCGATGTGGTGATGCCGGGAATGAACGGCAGAGGACTGGTTGAGCGTCTGACGGGAATTCGACCGAGGATCAAGTCGCTGTACATGTCGGGGTACACCGACGATGACATCATCCGGCGCGGGTTCATCGAGCCCTCGAAGAGCTTTCTGCAGAAGCCGTTCACCTCGGATGCCCTGCTGCAGACGGTGAGAAAGGTTCTGGACGAGGGCTGACTCGGTAACGGGAGCGCACGCCCGCTCTATAATAGGACCGCGTAGCGCTCTATTATAGGACGATGAATGTCAGGAGTCTGATCGCGGCCGCGGGTTGCTGTTTGCTCCTACTGCCGTGTCCAGGTCGAGCCCAGGATACTGCGGCGACGCAACTCCCCCCGGTCGTCGTAGAAGTCGGTCGCGGAACCCACAGATCGCCACTCGATCTGCCATTCGCGGTCACCGTCCAGACGCCCGATTCGTCGCGACCCGGCCAGCGACATCTCTCGCTCGACGAGACGCTGCTGCTCATACCCGGACTCACGGTATCGAATCGCAACAACCCGTCGCAGGATCCGCGGATATCCATTCGCGGATTCGGAGCACGCTCCGCGTTCGGCGTGCGCGGCATCAGAGTCCTGCGCGATGGAATCCCTCTCACTCTTCCGGATGGCCAAACCCCCGTGGACTACCTCGACCTCGAGTCGGTAGGCCGAGTCGAGGTGATGCGCGGCAGCGCCTCATCGCTGTACGGGAACGCCGGCGGCGGCGTGATAGACCTGAGGACGAGTGATCCGCTGCCGGGTCCGGTGTCCGTTGCGGTGAGGGCCTCGAGGGGAGCTTTCGGGTCGGTGCGAATCGTCGGCAAAGCGAGTGGAACCGCCAGAAGCGTGGGGTACCAGGCCAATGTCACACGTACCGAGAGCGATGGCTATCGCGACTACTCGCGGCAGCGAATGACGAATGGATTTGCGCGCGTCACCCTCGATCGCGGCGCTGGATCGTACGCACTCGACTGGCTGGGCGTGAACACTCCTGTCGCACAAAATCCTGGCGCCCTGACGAGGGCGCAAATCGAGGTCGACCCGCGACTCGCCGATCCTCTCTCCATCAGAAAGGCTGCGCGCAAGGCGGTGACTCAGTCGCAATTCGGACTAACGGGACGCCGGACGGGCGCGCGCGGAGAGGTCGAGGCATCTGCGTACGCTGCCACCCGTTCGCTCGACAATCCGCTGACGTTCGCGATAGTAGACGTCGGCCGGGCGACTTCCGGCGGGAATCTGCGGGCGACTCTCCCGTTCTCATTGCTCGGTTCAGATCACAGGCTGACGCTTGGCGGCGAGGCCCAGTTTCAGAACGATCTGCGTCGGAATTTCGTCAACTGCAACGACATTCCGCAGCCGACCACTCCGACTGCCACGTGCCCTATCCCTGGTGTCGAGCGTGGAACGCTGACGCTCGACCAACGGGAAATAATCTCCTCACTCGGCGCGTATCTTCGGGATGAGCTTGCGTTGGGCGAACGGTACATCCTCACCGCCTCGGCGCGCGCCGATGCGGTGCGCTTCAGAGTGGAAGACCGGCTGATCAGCGCCACCAATCCCGACGACTCTGGACGCCGGGTGCTCGATGCGGTGAGCCCGATGGTGGGGATCCTGGCAAGGCTCTCGCCGTCCCACAGCGCTTACGCCAATGTCTCATCCGCGTTCGAGACTCCGACAGCGACGGAGCTGGGCAACCGGCCCACCGGCACTGGCGGCATCAATCGCGATCTGAAGCCCCAGCGCTCGACGACCTACGAAGTCGGCGTGAAAGGCATAGCGGCAACAGGGCTGCAGTACAGCGCGGCGCTATTCGCGACCGGCGTGCACGACGAGCTGATTCCGTTCGACATCCCTGCCAGCGGGGGACGCCGCTACTTCCGAAACGCCGGCCGGACCTCGCGGCGCGGCGCGGAGTTGGGACTCGGAGGGACGGTTCGCGCGCTCGATCTCAGTGGTGCTTATACCTACGCCAACTATCGCTTCACCGATTTCACGGTGGACACCGCGCACTACGCCGGCAATCGCATCCCCGGAATCCCACGGCAGACTCTGCAGGGCAGCGCGGCCCTGCGCACGGGCGTTGCGACGTTCGTTACCGAAGCGCAGGTCGCCGACAGGATGGTCGTGAACGACGCGAACTCGGAGAGCTCGCCCGGTTACGCGGTCTTCAACGCGAGAATCGTGACCGGCACTGGCGTGGGACGCTCCGGTGCAGAGCTCACATTGGGCGCGCAGAATCTGTTCAACACCCGCTTCGTGTCATCGGTGAACGTGAATGCCGCGGGAGGAAAGTTCTATGAGCCCGGGTCTCAGCGCTCGGTGTATGTTGGATTGACGCTGTTCGCAGCGCCCCATTAGTCCGCAGTCCGCAGTTGTCACAAAAGCCTCGGCCCAAGAATAGCGATCGCGTAGAACACCACCCACGACAGCGCGACGAAATACCAATAGGTCGCATTGTTGATGACGTCCACGAAATGCTTGTCCTCGACAGGTCCGCTGACCATGAGAATCCCGAGGACGAGTGTCTCGAGGCTCGCTGCGATGATATGCGCAAGATGAACGACGAGAATCGCCCACACGATCGCGCCGTAAGCATTGCTGTTCCAGCGCGTATGAACGCCCTTGAATTCCATCACGCGTAGCACTGCCGCGGCGATCCCGAAGAGGACACATAGCAGCAGCCAGAACCCGAGCAGTCGTGGTCGTGCGAACCGCATGGCGAGGTGCGCGGCGTGCCACATCGGAAGGATGCTGACAACCAGCACCACCACATTGATTGTGGAGACGCCAAGATCCGGCACCACGGTGCCCGTTGGCGGCCAGGTATCGAAACTCCGGCGGACGTAGAAATAAGTGACGAGGAGAGTCACGAATCCCGCGGCCTCTAGCAGTATCGCGTAGGTGCTGCCCCACCAGAACGGCGCGTGGTGGCGGAACCCCTGATCCGGGAGGACGGTCGCATCGATTACCGGGCGTGACTTCATGCCGGAGAAAATGCACGGGAGTCATGCCGTACGGCCATAACCGTTGTCGCGTCAACGCGGCCGGAAACAAAAGAGGGGAGCCGATCGGCTCCCCTCTTTCCCTGATTATCGTCTACTGTTTTCTGAGCTCGATGCTGCCGTTCACGTTGCTCGCTCTCAAGTCCCGACCACCGTTGCCGATCTTTCCTGATGCGTGGCGCGGCCCCCACTTGCCCGACAGTGTCATTGGGAAATCGCTGTCGATGCCGCCGCTGACCGTGTCGAAGCGGAAATTCGCATCGAAGCCCTCCGGGACGTAGATGGCAATCGATCCATTGACCGTCTTGAAGTCCATGTCGTCGTCGCCCTTCAGGGATGCCATGCGCGCATCGACGTTGCCATTCACAGTCTGAGCCGTGACCGGACCGTTCGCGGTACTGACGTCGACTCCGCCATTCACCGTCTCGGCGTGAACGGGGCCGGTGGTGTTGCGGACGAGCACGCCGCCGTTGACTGAATTCGCGTGCACCTCCGCGCCGACGTCACGAACAGTCACTCCACCGTTCACGGAGTGCGCGCCAACTTTGACGTTGCGCGGAACCTTGACCGTGAACCTGACCTGCGTGTGCGTCTCATTGTTTTGCCTGCGGCGAATGTTCGAAGTGCCGCCGTCTTCGCAGCGCGAGCCGTCATTCCAGATCGCGCAAATGGTGACGTTGCCTCCACTCTGCACGACCTCGAAATGGATGTCGTCCTGTTCCCCGCGCCCGGTCGACCGCTTCTCGGCGATCAGGTGAACCATGTTGTCGGGGCTGGGCGCAAAATCCACCGAGCCGTTCACGTTGAACACCTGCATCCAGCGGCCTGCATCGACCCGGCCGTCCCACTTCCAGGTATCTGTGTCGCGACCGTATTGCTGCTGCGCCCCAAGAGCGGGCGCCGCGAGCATCACGGCGAGCGCCGCCAAAGTCTTCGTTCTATTCATTCTTCTCTCCGGGTGGTTGAGCCGCTGCTGTTGATGACAATGCTTCCGCTGAAGGTCTGTGCGTCGACACTCGCTCGGCCGTCGCCAATCGTAAACTCCATGCGCCCTTCCTTTCTTCCTCTACCGCTTCGGGGG
>Ga0193698_1000152_pt1 | contig 9724 bp, 6 predicted proteins | sample L3c1metaG_FD_165512 | JGI IMG/M metagenome (GOLD analysis project Ga0193698, IMG submission 165512) | Soil microbial communities from a riparian zone of the East river system, Colorado, United States - L3c1 | ecosystem: Environmental > Terrestrial > Soil > Riparian zone | place: USA: East River... | reverse complement strand
GGAGTCAGGTATTTCGTGAACCAGCCAAGCGCCTCCCCCCACCACAGCCTCTGATTCTGCGGCTTCGCGATCCAGTGTCCTTCGTCCGGGAAGTCGATCAGCCGGCTCGGCACTCCCTGCCGCTGAAGTGCCGTGAAGAGAGACATACCTTCGGTGTAGGGCACCCGATAATCCAACTCCCCGACAACAACGAGATGCGGCGTGTGGAAATTCGCGGCGAAGAGGTGCGGTGACCAGCGCCGGTAGATTGTCTCCATCGCATTCTTGTCCCAGTACGGTCCGCCGAATTCCCAGTCGCTGAACCAGATCTCCTCGGTGGCACCGTACATGTTCTCGAAATTGTAGACGCCGGCGTGGGTGAAGAGCGCCTTGAAACGGTTCGAGTGGCCCGCAATCCAGTTCGTCATGTAGCCGCCGTAGGAGCCACCGGCCGCGCCCATTCGGGCCGAATCGAGCCAGCTGTTGCGCGCGAGCGCCGCATCGAGGCCGTTCATCAGATCGGTATAGACTTTCCCGCCCCAATCCTTGGTGATCTGGTCGGTGAACTTCTGACCGTAGCCAAACGATCCGCGGGGATTGATCGCGACGATCCCGAAACCCGGTGACGCGAAGAGCTCGAAATTCCAGCGGCCGTGCCACTGGTCGAGCCATTCGCCCTGCGGACCGCCGTGAATCAGGAACAATACTGGAAACTTCTTTCCGGCCTGAAACTGCGGCGGCTTGACGAGGAGACCCTGGACGCTGTCGCCGTCCGCTCCCTTGAACCAATAGTCTTCCGCCGGATAGAGCTTGAGCTGCGCGACGAGCGCGTCGTTCTCGTGGGTGAGCTTTCGAGCGCCGGTCAGACCGGAAGCTCCAACGGTGCCAACGTATACCTCCGCCGGGCGCTCAACCGCATCCTGCAGCCACGCGATGGTCTTGTTGTCCGCCGATACCGACGGCGAAAAGTTGTTGGCGCCGGAGGTGAGCAGTTGTGGCGTGGTCGTCCAGCCGGAACCGGAGCGAGTGATCCGGTAGAGTTTGTTGCGGCTCGCGTCGACGGCGTTGATGTAGATCGCGTCCCCGCGCGGCGAGAAAGCGTATGCGTCCGCGTTTCTATCCCAGTTGGGAAGAATCTCACGGGAAGTCCGCGCTGACCGATCGTACGCCATGAGTCGCACATGGTCGGACTCGAAGCCCGGTCGCGATTGCGCGCCGTAAAGAATCGTCCGGCCGTCGGGGGAATAAACCGGATTCTGATCGGCAGCTCGATTGGCCGCGGTGATCAGCGTCGGAGAGCCGCCGTCGACGGGGACAGTGTAGAGGTTCAGGTCGGTGGACCACGCATCCTCCCGGCCCTGATCCTTCGCCGTGTAGGCGAGCTCTCGTCCGTCGGGGGAGAAAGCGTAAGCCTCGCTGCCACCGAACGGTCCGGGCGGAACATCGTACTTCACGCCGGTGGTGACATCGCGAAGAGCCGTTCCATCCGGGGCAACGACAAACAGGTGCGATCTCGTCGGCGCCGTCCACTCGGTCCAGTGACGATAGAGGAGATTGTCGGCAATATGCGCCTTTACCTTCGCGGTATCGGCAGCTTTCGCGCGCTCGACGTTGCAACCATCGCTATCGCAGTCCGGATAGACTCCGGTTACGAAGGCGATGCGATTCCCAGTCGGCGCCCATACTGGGCCGGACGCACCGCCACTCACGTTCGAGATCTGGCGCGCATTCGCTCCGGTTGCATCGGCAATCCACAACTGTCCGGACGCGACGTACGCGACGCGTTTGCCGTCAGGCGACCAGCGCGCCTCGCTGGCGCGGACGCTCGCATCGGGAAACTGGCGCGCTGCGCCACCCGCTGAAGGTTGCAGCTTCGTGACAGTGGCGCGGCTGTTGGCGGCCACATTGGTGGTGCGTACCGAGTACAACACCCACTGGCCGTCGGGAGAAACCTGTGGATCGCCGACGTTTTTCACGGCGGCGAAATCGTCGAAGGTCATTGGGCGCTGAACGCGCCCCTGCGCCAGGAGGTCACCGGCGAGCAGTGTTGCTGCCGCGAATAGGAGTCCGGCCTTCATGCTCGCCTCTCTGTGCGGGTGTTATCGCGTCAAATTAATTCGGAATCGGGATGTCGTACCACTTGGCCTGGTCGAAAGTGCCGGTCGGGAAGACTTCGTTGACCTTCACGTCGGCGTACTGCTCGCGCCACACCGGCCGGCCGTTCCGGAGCACGAGGAACTCGGTGGGCACGTCGAAGCCCTGTATCTCCTTGTAGCTCTGGACGCGGATGTCGCTTACCATCGTCCGCTCGCCGGCCTTGTTGCTTTGGATGAACCGGACGAGACGCAGATGGTTTCTGTCAACCCACATCTGATTCGAGGTCGAATCACCCGCTTTGGCGCCCACGACGTACACCGGCTGACCCTCCCACTCATCGGTTCGAACAATCTCCCCGTCGACGTGCAACGAGTCCAAGCCCCGCATTATCGCCGTGACTGGCGCGACGTGGACATCTGAGGTGAGAAGCAACAGTGGATTGACCGATGGGCGGAAGTCGACCCGAATGCCGTTGTCGAATGTGGAGACGCGGTCGTCAACCTGAACGAGGCCGCTCCGCTGCGTCGCGGGAAGGAACGCAATTCGAAGCTTGCCGGGAATCTCGATGTGCTCGTACCACTGCGACTTCTGCTCCTGGCCTGACGTCGTGTACGCTGTGTTGTTCTGGAGGAAGCTCATGGTCTTGAGATACTTCCCGTCGTAGCGATCGTGCATCGCCTTGATGAGGCCTGAGCTGGTCGTGACCGCTATCCCGCTGCCGGGGAGACTCTTCGCAGAAGATTTCGCGGCCGGCGCAGGCGCTCCGTCGGGAGTGACTCCGGATTGAAAGTACGAGCAGCCCGTAACGACCAGAGCACCGAGCAGAAGACGTGAGCGCATCAGCTAATCTCCAAGTGACGTGCGATACAGTAGACCGTTGAACAGGATTTTGAAAGTTCCGTGCGGCTGGGAGCGGAAGTATGGATCAGGCCCGTACAGGACGAGCATTCCCTTTCCCACCGGAGCCTGCAGGACTTCTGTTACACCGTTCAGGTATTTTTGGCCCCACGCCCAGCCGCTGCGCAGCGGTGCTGCATCGTCTATCCACGCGATTCTCTTCACGCCTCGCGGCTCGGCTGCGGGAAGAAGCCGGAATGCCGGTGCGTTGTCGTAATAAAAATCGGTCACGGGACGGAGACCTTGGGCGAGCGCTGCAGTCGTGTCCACGCGCATGCTGAGGATCGAGCCCGGCACATAGAAGCGATTCCGCGGCAGCGCTCTCCCGGTGCTGTCGGTGAGCGCGTTGGCGATCGGCAGCTGAAGCTGGATGCCAATATCCGTGGCTGATCCAATGGCGAGAATGGTCCCTCCGGCGTTGAGGAACTCGAGCAGCTGCGGAATAGTCTTGGCAACGGTCATGCCTCCGACGCGATCGCGGTACTCCGCGGGAACATCCTCGGGAGTGACACGAGGCGTCGTGCGCGCGTTGGGACGCCCGAAGCTGGCTCCATCGGGAAGGATCAGAACGTCGAACTTGCTGATCAGATTGCCGGCGTCGAGCGTCGGGGGGAATACAATCTCGTAGGGGAACTCGAACTGCTCGAGGACGAAGCGCGCCCAACCTGAAGTGATGGCGCCTCCATACTGATCCCACAGCGCGATTCGCGCGGGGCGAACACGCCGGAGCGTCGCCGAGGAGACTTCGGAGTCGAAGGCATCGAAATCGAGACCCTTTTCAGCCGCAAGCTGGGTGATGATCGGAGCGGTCGTCGGTTTTGCCGGAATGTAGAATGTCCCGACATCGTATGTCCGGCCGTTGATGCTGAGCGGGCTGGTGAGGGTGAATACCTCTTCGCCCCGAGCAAGCAGCCGATTCACCGCTGTGAACGCGTCGTTGACGGAGTGACTGAGCGCGTAGCCGGCGATTGCCGAAGCGACTCGCTGCTCGGGAACTTTGGCGAAGCCGACGACGGGGACGAACGGTCCGCCGAACGGCTCGAGTATCCGTGTGAACTGCACACCCATCTGGTAAGCCAGAGTCCACCCGGCATTGTCATAGGGCGCGGTGGGCGGACCGCCCGGATACGGGATGTCGTTCGGGTGGTCCTGTGGCTCGAACATGTCGAGTACGTGGGGCCGGAACGCCTGCGCGGTTTTCACGATGAAAGACCCCGCCGGATAATCTCTGCCGCCAACGGAAAACGGCGCAGTAGCGCGCTGCACGGCAATACCTGTCTTGATCAGCGCATTGACGAATTTCGTCGCGGTCAGAAAATCCGGTTGGTTGGCGGGAACGATGTAGCCGCGCGGATCCCTGTCCTGCGGATTGCGCATCACCGACACGTAGGTCGCCAGGTCGGCCGGCGAAGTAGTTTGTGGCCGCCCGCCACCGCCTCCGCCCGCGTCTCCGCCCGCCGGCCGCACGCTATCCTGTGGCAGCGCCGCCTGGAGCGCCGCGACTTTTCGCGGCGTGACCGTCCAGGTGTCGGTGCTTCCGCGGCGAATCGAGTTCCTGCCCATCTGATAGATGTTGTAGAGCAGCGTCTCCCGGTACCGCGACGCTACATCGAGCACCGCCCGATTGGCGGTCAGCTCGTACGCGATGGACTGGGCGAAATGCCATTTCTGGGGCTGGATCGGCATTGGGAGATCCCCTTTCGGAAGCAGCTTCTCCACGACCAACGGAATCTCCATCGGTGTGGGATTCCCGATGGCTTCCGTCAGCAAGCCGATCATGTTGTGGAAGTAGACAGTCGTCCTCAGGCCGCCATTCCACCAGGTCGAATAGGGAGCTCCGCTGCGCATCGTCGCGCCGGGCTTGCCTTCGGCGACGAATCTCGATTGCATGGCCGCGCCGACGAGATCCAGCTCCATCGGAACGAGGGGATCGTAGTTGTAATTGAAGGGATCCCTGAACGGAGGGGCAAAGATCACCGTGCCGGGGGGCCCGGTTTGATGATGATTGTACATGATCTGCGGGTACCAGGCGCGGAAAAGAATGCTGTCCATGGCCTGCGTTTCCGGCTGGGACGCCATGTACGAATCGCGATTGTTGTCATGACCGGCGTACTTCTGGTACAGGCGCGGCAATCGCGACGTGGTTCTCTTTAGAGTGTCCCCGTCTCTCATGTACCAGTTCGAGACCAGATCCTGTCCATCGGGATTCGCCGGGACGCAGAGGATGATGTCATCGCGCAGGAAGCGGAGCGTCTCTGGATCCGTGCGGCTCACGAGCTCGTATACCGTTTGTATGAGCTGCTGCGCACCCAGGACTTCGGTGGCGTGCAGGCCGCCATCGATCCATACGACCGCCTTCCCCTCTACCGCGAGAGCGCGAGCCTGGGCGTCGGTAAGGTTTTCCGACAGCGCCAGGCGGCGCGAGATATCCTGGTAGCGCGCCAGCTTTCCGTGATTCTCCGGCGACGTGATGATCGCCATCCACATCGGCCGTCCCTCGGCCGTCGTTCCGATCCGGACCATCTTCATTCTGTCCGACTCGCGATCGAGCTTCTGCCAGTACTCGATCATTTGGGTGTAGTTCGCCAGAAAATAGTCGTCGCCGATGTCGTGTCCGAACTGCATCCGCGGCGAAGTGACTCTGAGCTGCGCCGATCCCGTCGCGGGTACGGCGAGAAGGGCGAGCAATAGCGCAATGGACTTCAGGCGTTGCATCGGATCACGGTTGGGAGAATGGCCGCAGCAGGGCGCGCTCGACACTAGCGGATCGCGCAGAAATTTAATTGTCAGTCGTTTGCAGTGCGTCGAGAGGTCCCACCCGCCGCGACCAGAACGCCCCCAAGGACTATTGCGCCTCCGACGATGGTGTTGGCCGTCGGAATCTGTCTGATCGCAGGAATGAGCGCGCCGAGCAGCGTGGCGCCCACTGGTTCGCCGAGCACCGTCAGGTTGACAACGTACGCCGGGAGGTACTTGAGCGCCCAATTCATTCCCGTATGGCCGAGCAGCATCGGGCCCAGCGCCAATCCGGCAAAGATCGCCATCTCTCGCGGGGGCTGAGGTCCGAGTGCAGTTCCGCGGGAGAGCGCGATGACGACGAGAGTCAAAAGCGCGACGGAGTAGACAATACCGACGTAAGCCCAAATCCCGAGAGACCGGCGAAGGTGTCTTCCCACCGTATAGTAGATCGCCGCGGTCACAGCCGCCGACACGGCGAGCATATTGCCGAGGAGAGGGCGGTTTCCCACTGGTGACATCCCCCCTTGGAAGTCGGGGGCAGCGACTATGAATGCACCTGCGATAGCCACCGCAATGCCCAAAACCTGGCGTTTTGTCGGAGCTTCTCTGAGTGCGACGGCGGAAATCGCCGCGACCACCGCCGGCTGCAGGTTCACGAGCGTGACCGAGGCCGCGATCGTCGTCAGGTGTATTGAAGCGTTCCACGCCCAAAAATGGAGGGCGAGCGAAACCCCGGCGACGCTGGCGAGCGCGAGCTCGCTGCCCGTGATTCTTCGCCACTCGCGCCATTCACCGCTCGCGAAAAGAAACCCGCCGACTATCAGGAGGGAGAACGCCAGCCGCCAGGCCGCAATCGCGAGTGGATCCGCGTTCGACAGCCGCACGAGCGGACCCGCGAACGCGATTCCGAGAAGCGAGAGCGCAAGAACCCAGTATGGTTTGGTGGACATGTACAAAAAAAAAGAGCCGGTGCGCTTGGCACCGGCTCTTTTTTCCAGAGAACCTTAGTCCGTCTTCTGTGTTTTGACCAGTCGCATCTCTGCGGCGGCGCGGTCCGCGTGTCTCAGGACCTTGTCGTCGTAAAGGTGACAGTTAGGCGTGTTGCGTCCCCTCACGCAGCCGTTGTAGCGCAGCAGCGCCACGCGCGTGTTGGGCGATCCGTCGAGCGCCGCCCTGAGAATCTGGACGCCGTGACAGATGTTGCTCTCCACGTCGAACAGGTCCTTCGAGCCGCAGCCCCACTTGCCGCCGTGCAGCGGCATTACCTGCATCAGGCCGCGGGCACCAACGGAGCTGCGAGCGCGCGGGTCGAGGGTCGCATCTTCGGTGAGGAGAACGCCGACGAGCAGCGCCGGGTCGATCCTCTCCTTCTGCGCCTGATCGACGATCGCATCCGCAATGCGGAACGCGAGCGTGCGGTCATGGGTGTACTGATTCAGAACCTCACCAATACGAAATGCCTGCTCGGTGGGTTGTGAAGCGTCCACGACAGCCGCGGGCAGTCTCAGGAGACGGCCCGGGTTCGCATACAGCGGATGCTGCTGCGATATCGTCCATACCGCGCCGCCGACGAGCAGCGTACCCAGCGCAAGCGCGTGGGATGCTGTCCGCATCGCCGACTTCATTGGCGAAGTCAGTTTCGGTGGTGGTGCATGTAACGGCTTGAGTGACTTCTTCACAGTTTCTCCTGGAATTAGTACAGCCCGGCCATGCCTAGATGAGCGGAACAAGAACTCTTCCCTTCTCATCGCGGTACGCCCGGCCCAACCGATCCGCAAAACCGTGCAACACTTCCATATCCCGCTCATGTACGCGGTACTGCGCTGCTGTCGTCGGGAGCCTGTATGTAGCGATGCTCTCGTTCGCCGGCAGCTTCTTCACCTGCATTCTGCCCTTCACCAGCTCAGCCCCTCGGGGCTTGGCGAAGTCCCACATTCTGCGGCCGATCTGCGAATTCGTCAGCGGACAATCCGGATAACGCGCCCGGATGTACCGGATGAAGTACTCGTTGTCGATCAGCCTCTCTTGTTGTGCCACAACCGGCGCATCATCCAGTTTGAATGCTGGCCTCTGCCCCGGTGGCGTGTGCCAGCGTTTCAGATCCTCTGCCTCTAGTGAGACCTGGATCTTGGCGCCCAACACCGCCGCTATCTGTCGCAAAAGATCGAGCGAGACGTTGTAATCCTCGTCATGCTCGATATTGCGAATTGTCGACGCCGACACGGGCTTGGTCATGCGTGCCGCAACGTCTTCACGACGGAGACCTCTGAGCTTTCTGATTCGCTCGAGTTCCCGTCCAATCCATTCTGCCATTTCAATTCTATTGTGGTAATGCCACTGCTGAGATACGTATTACGGTACCTCTATTGACGAGTTCCGTCAAGAAAAAGTTTTGAAACCCGCCTAAACGGGTGGGGCCTAAAAAGACAGCTATGTGAGGAGTTTATGGCAAGTCATGGCAACACAACGACTTGCGCGACCGGAAGGCTCTAAACGCGACTGGTCAGGTGTTTACAGAGGGCTCGCGCGGCCCTATTTGGACCCTATTCGGAAGACATCCCGAAACTGAGCATCTGGGTCGCGGCCTGCTCCGCGAACCTTAGAACCTTGCCCGAATAGGTGTGGCAGTTAGGCGTGTTCGTCCCCCGCACGCACCCGTTGTACCGTTGGAGCGCGCGCTCGACGTTGGGCGATCTCCTGATCAGATCCGCCAGGATGCTGGTCCCGTGACAGATGTTGGAGTCGATCGAGAACAGGTCGGCCGAGGTGCAGCCCTTCCACTTGCCGGCGTGGAACGGCATCACCTGCATCAGACCACGCGCGCCGACCGAGCTCTTTGCCCTCGGATCAAGTTTGGCGTCCTCCGTCAGGAGCACTCCGACAAGGAGGGCCGGGTTCAAGTTCTTCTTCCCTCCTTCGACCACGATCGCGCCGGCGATCCTTTGCGCGAGGATCGTATCGCTGGTGTACTTGCGGAGCGAGTACGCGACCTTCCTGATCTCTGCGAGAGCCGTGGAGTCCGTGGGCGGCGTATATCCCTCAAGGCCCGGAGCGATTGCAGTCACCACTGCTGCCGGCAGGTGCAGCAGCTCGCCCGGCTTCACGAACTTTGGATGCTGCTGCCGGATGGTCCAGACTGTTCCGGCGGCGAGAAGGATCGCGGCACCAATCCCGTGAAGCGTAGCCTTGAGGGCTCGCATCCAGCGCGGCGGTGGTGGCTTGATCGGCCTCCGCACCGGCACGTTCGTAAAGGGATTTCCGGCCCCTGATTGCCGCTGTTCGTGCTCGAGGTCGGCCATGCCGCTTTCGGTTGCACCTCATATGCCACAATAGGTATGGAGATTGCCCTCCCGGCCGTGCGCGCCTCCCACTACACTGATCCTGAATGAAAGAATCCGAAGGACTCTACCGCTCCTTTCGCTTCCTCAAGAAAGCGCTCCTTGGCGTCGCACTGGTCCTGGTCTCGCTGCTCCTCTTCGGATACTTCTTCTTCATGCGGCACGTCGACGCCCCGAAAGCGTGGACGGCGGCCGACCGTGAGCTGCGAGGCGGTATGCTCCACTACGGCGAGAAAGTTGAGCGCCGCGCCAAGGTCTTCATGCGAAGGCCGAGCGATTATTATCGCGGTGCCAACGGGATGCTGTACGCGACCAACGATCGGCTGATCTTCATCGGTGTCGCGCCGGGCAGCAAGTTTGAAAGCTCCGATGCCCCGCCCATGATAGTCTCGCAGGAATTCCCGAACGACACGCTGCTCGATCTGCGAGGAACCCGTCTTTACCTGCTGACGGCGCACGGCATTAAGGTGAGCCATCCCGGCGTGCCCCGCGGCGAGTTTGCGGCACTCCGGAGCGAGGAAGCGGCCCTGGATTCCCTGACGGACTACGTCAACGCCATTCACGCCTCCCAGCGCAAAGCCGCCGCGAGCGAGCGGCGGTTGCGCGAGGCGGTTGATGCTCTCATCAAGCAGCCGCTCTACTATACTGTGAAGCGGGGCGACGCCCTTTCACTG
>Ga0193698_1000151_pt1 | contig 9734 bp, 20 predicted proteins | sample L3c1metaG_FD_165512 | JGI IMG/M metagenome (GOLD analysis project Ga0193698, IMG submission 165512) | Soil microbial communities from a riparian zone of the East river system, Colorado, United States - L3c1 | ecosystem: Environmental > Terrestrial > Soil > Riparian zone | place: USA: East River... | reverse complement strand
AACTTGTGTTGTTTATAAATTGATTTTAGAACACATTGTTGACCCTCTGACTCAGATATCAGCCTGAATAGTAGTACTCTCCTCCAATCAAGACAGGCAGCTCACCTGATAGATATGCAGGTTATATCAGTGCAATTATTTAGACATTTGTCATTTCCCATTTCTTTACAAATTCCACCTCATATCCAGCCTCCTTAAACACCCTCATTATTTCACCTATTCCCTCAGATGTTGCTTCAACAGAACAGCTATAATTTCCCCTGAAATCTATTCCATAATGGTAGAGGAATGCCCCAATTGTAGAGCCTGAGTTCTCTTTTCTATACTGTGTAACAACAATCTTTGAAATGGAGTCGATTAGACATACATCCCATATATTAGGATGCAATCTATTTTCACCCCTTACACCAATGGCTGCATTCTCAGCCTGGATCTTATCAGTGTAGCCATTAAAATTCTTTCTACCTCTTGAGTCAATAAGCACCTCATGTGTTAAGTTGTTCTGAATGACATAATGCCACCTTATTTGCTTGTTCATAACAAAAATAATTTAGTGTTTAAAAGTCTTTATTTCTCCTGCCATACCCTTAATAGTCTTAAGAGCGTCACATATCCCACCTTCACCATGTATCCTAGCCTCAATATCATCTAACGCTCTTGGCATATTATTCTTAATAAGCTCCAGGTCTGTGGCTAATGTAGAGCCACTATTAGTGTACAGAAGAGAGTATATACGTTCTAACTGATTCATAGAAAATAATTTAGTATGTTAGGGAATGAGCTCATATAGACACTTTATACACCAAAAATCAAATTCTACCAATATAGCTCCAGAATAGAAAAGGGAGCCTGTCCATGTAATTAGGACAGCTCCCTTATGTTTCTATTCCCTTGTTATGAAAGCACAGTTTTTAGCTTATTTTGCTGGTTTTGCTCCTACAGGAACATCAACAGGCTTTACAGCTGGTTTAGTACCATCAACCACTGCTGGTTTTAGGGCATCAGGCGTGACTAAGGCTTCACCAAACAGCTTGGCCATCCTTGCATTCCTCTGCACACCACGGAAATTATTGGCACTTGTAGCTAAACTCACCTTCCTTAACCACACTACACCACCTTTACTAACATCTAATATCAGCTCACTCCCTGAATATGTACCACCATCACTGACATCATCAAACTTGAAATCATCATTCATATCTTCCTCATGAACCTTAATCTCATTGACATCCTGAGCTGTGATTGGCCTCATTCTGCCATTCCACTCCACTTCTTGTGTCCCCCTTACAAGAGGAATTGGAGTCTCCAGCTGCAAAATAGCAATAGAATTGCCATCCTTATCCTTAGAAGGAGTGAGATTGGTAAATACGAACTCTTTGTGGCTAAGCCTCTTAAGCTTCTCTTTTAAATTAATAGTTGCCATAGTTTTTAAATTTTAACATTAAATAATATATATTATTACGCCACCCTCCCACTGTTGGTGTGTATAAGGGGAATAAAATAAAAAAGAAAGCACCTATATTTTTAGTATAGATGCTTTCTAGATCAAGGCTAATTCTTAGGCCCAAAGAGCTTGCTGAGTCTCTCATTCTTCTTGGTCTGTCTCCAATCACCACTCTTCTTGCTGAGTTTGGTGTCTGTCAGCCAAACTCTGTCACCTCTGCTCACATCCAAGAACAAATCACCAGCATAATAGCCATGCTGTCCAATCTTCCCATTCTCCTCATCAAATGTCCACTCTTCATCAGCCATTAAATCCCATTCCACTGTCACTTCCTTAACATCAGTGACATAAGGATTGACACGTTTGTCCTGGGATGGCAAATACTCAGAATGGCTACTCACCACCTTGGGAATAGGATTGCCTAATTCTAAGACAACTAGAGTTTTTCTAACTCCATCAGTCTCATTAGGACTGGTGATTTCCTTCCTCCAGCCTACAAACTCAAGCTCAGTGAGTTTCATAGCCTTGATCTGGTCCTTAAAGGACACCTTTGCTGTTGTTGATTCCATAACAAGTAGTGCTTTGGGGTTTTGGTTATCCCCTAGCTATTTTAAGCCCAACAGCAGGCTTTTGAACCAAGAGTGGAATCGAACCACTCTTTAGCTCCAGCTTGGTTTAATGGGCTTTAGCTACAATAGGTTCTTCAACCACATTTTTTGCCTTAAAATCACGGTGTTTGGAGTCAGGATGATTGGTGATGTCACCCATTAATTCTTCTGCCTCTTTGTGCATCAATTCCAATTTCAACTCCATTTCCTGAAGAGTCAGTAGCTTTGGTGGCTCAGGAGCCTTGTTGAATGGCTCCTCCATCACTACCTTGGCGTTCTTATCAAAGTAGTATTTGAGAAGATTACAAGTCTCATGGAATGCAACAAACCTCTTAGCATGCAGGACAAGTGCGTCAAGATTGTCCATATCTCTGCAATCCTGGATAAATGCGTGCTTAATCTCATCATAACTGGCAGTTGGTAGCAGTTTGGTAAGATAATCAAGCACACTTTCATCAACAATAGCTAATTTCTGTCCTTCCATATAATCAGGAACAAGAAATGCTGCAATTTGTTTGCCTAATTGTGCACTCTTAATATTAACAGTGCCATCTTGCTGATTCACAGCTTGTTGTGTCTTTTGCATAACAAATGAAGGGCTTATTTTATGCCCTGAGCCAAGGCTGGAATTGAACCAGCCTGTCAGCCCCATTTTGGCTAATACATCCTCTCATACAAATCATTATCAAGCAGAATATCCTTATATTCCTCATATTCAAGTTGTTGAATAAGGATGATTCCAGCAAGACAAGCACATCCAAGCATTGCAAATGCCCAATGTTGATCAGCCCCACAGAACATTATCAGTCCTGCAAGCGCAAATAAATACTTCATAAGTCTCATAACAAGTGTTGTTCAGCTCAGCTGTTCCCCTGTTTAGTAATCAATTCTATGTCTAAGTTTTAATGTTTGTTTGTACATCTCCTGATTGACACCACCAGAGTGATCAATAAGATATTTGAGGGTTTCAGGAGAATTGTCACCCAATATCCATCTGTCATAATACCTCAGATCAACAAATCTGGCTTGTTTGTCACCCAAGAGTCTGTAATTAAAACATTGTCCTGATCCATCTTCAAACTCAATCATTCCAAGAGCTTTTCCTTTGTGTAGCCCAAGCTCAATAAGGCCAATTGCTTGTTGTAAGTTCATAACTAGTTGATTTTAAATGCTTTAATGTAGTAAATGTCTTGATTTCCATCCCATTCATGTACCAAACGTGAATAGAACTGATGGTTGATGTCTGATTTGATTATATTGAATAGCCCTTTGTCTATCCAACATAACACGTGATAGGTTGTTGTCATTGTTTGTTGTTTTAAATTTTGAAAATTGTTCTGTTTGTTTAGGTTTTAATTTTGACTTTCCAATTTGAAAGAGCCGGGGGTATCCCAAAACTCAATAATCAATGGGGGTAGCTATCCCTAAGTCCTCTCACCCTCCGTGCACAACATATACCTCTTCTCAGCTCTTCCTTCCCTAAATATATTTGTCAGTTCTATATTTTCCTCCTACCTTTACCTTGATGAAAGATACAATAATGCTCCTCTTGGGCTTCCTGCATATGCACGTGGCTTCCTACAAATATACAGACAACCCTCCCTGGAAGATATTTCCTATAGCTGAGGCTTATGTGTACACAGACAGAAAGTATAGCTTTCAGACTTATTATGCCTCTTCCCCATATGTTTCATGGCACACTCTGTCTATTGGCGTTTCCAGGAGGAACATAACATTTTGGTACAATCCAATTCCACCTGATGAATTCTCCCCCACATTTGAAGTATCTTTTATAAAAATAATCCCCTAAATTAAAAATAAATTTGGTTGTTAGATATATGAACTGTATCTTTGTACAAACCGGGGACAGGGTTAGCTGAACATTTTAAGCTTATGGAAAAGCAATTGGTATCATTTGGTAATTATTTGTTCCAGCGCTATGGAGTGATGGAATATTCTAACGATGGTAAGAACACTCCTTTATTTGAAAGGATGGTGAGTGACGCAGATTTGTGTAATTGGAAGAATGGACTTCCAGAGGATAAAGAGCAATTAGAACTTCTTAGTAGATGGAAGCATGGAGATGCAGTGAAAGTGTTCCTTATGCCAGAAGGAGAGGATAATTTCCCTGGATTTACGGCACATATTACAGGAGTACATTTCTATTTAGGAAAAGTGAAATATGACCTGGAAATTAAATTTGCTGGGGAGTTTTCCACAAGAATTTATAATGTAGACTCTATATTAGTTCAACCAATTTAATACGAGGGGAGAATGCTCCCCTCACATAATATGTGTGAAAAAAGGAAATATAATAAAAAAGAAGCACAAACTCTTCTTAACAAAATATTTAAGTGGAGGAAAAGGCGCAGAAATGAAAAGAGATATTATCATTGTCCATTATGTAATTATTGGCACTTAACAAGCAGAGAATAATATGGAATATAGAATGGGCCTGGATGGCACCATGTATACATGGGAAGAATTTTCAGGAGGAATCTGGTTTAGTTCAGCCACTGCTCAAAGCAAGAGAATAGAATGGGATTTTCTACAAATAGTGGATGTTCCAGAAGGAAAACTTGAAGAAACAAAGAAGCTAATGAAGTATCTACATAGGATAGAAACTAATTCTACTCATCTAGGAGATCCATTATTTTTATCAAAGATCCAACAAAATTTTTAAAAATATTATGAAAGAATATAGAATGACACCCAAAGGCACTCTTTATCCCTTAGATGATATTTTAAGGACATTTCCAGACATAACACGATTAGACTGGTGGGCTGACCTAGTTCCTGTACAAATAGAGGAAGGGAAGCTAGAAGAGACTCAAGACAAATTATGGGCTATTTATGGAGAGAATGGACTAAAGGCTGCCCCACTAATAGATTTAATAAAACCTTATCAAATTTTATATAATGTTACACAATCAACTCTTAGCCAATTCCTCCGTAATATTCCTAATAGTGATGTTCCTGAATGCGACATCCTGGGATAATATGATATTTCATGGAATTAGAAAACTAATAAACCCTGAGGCGGCCATAAGCATGCCAATTTATAATTGTCCTATATGTATGTGTCCTTGGTGGGGATCATTCATTTACTGGGTGTTCTTCCACGAGTCATTCAAAGCCTACCTTTTGACAGTGGGGGCCGCTTCAGGACTTTGTGTAATAGGTGTGGTATTGCTGGCAATTAGGGAGACATGTATAGAAATAGGAGATTATATTAACAAAAAATAAAATGAAAGAAGAAGTAACAATTAAGGAATATGTAGACTCTCAGATGGAGAGTATGAAAGTATATGTAGATTCCAATTTTCAGCTTGATAGAAAAGCTGTAGATCAATATTCTAAAACAAATGATGAATGGAAACTCCTCCATAATGGTTTACAGAGAAAAATGGAGGATGATAGAGGATTATATGTAACAAAAGATATGATGGATGAGCAATCCAAGCTTCTATGGAGTAGGATGGTACAGATAGTCACTATAGCTGGTATTATAGTTGGAGCATTAATAACAATTTATAACACATTTATAAAAAAATAATTATGACAGGAAAAGCAATTTTAGCAGAAATATGGGATGTAATAAAGAAAAATCTATGGATATTCATAGTATTAATTTTTCTTCTAGTTATGTTTTTGAGAGGATGTTTTAATGGGATAGGTGCACAGAAGCCTACAAGTGACACAACAACAAGGATTATACAAGTACCTCAACCTATTATAATCAATCCTCCATATCAACCACAACAGAGTGGCCAAACAATTTACGTACCTATCCCATCTAATAATCAACCTGTTACACCAGCTACAGATATAGCAGGATTGACACAGCAAGTGATACAGTTGAATTCTAGGATAGATAATTTAGCCAAAGAGTATTATGCCATCAAACATTATGAAGACTCTATTCCTCTAAAAGATACCTCAGGATTGAGAGTGGGAGTGGTGAATCTAAAACAGACAGTGAGTGAAAACCAACTAAAATCCACACAACCTTCCTATCAACTTAACTTTCCTCACACAATAACAACAATTAACAACTATGCTATCCCACGTAATCAAGTATTTATAGGAGCAGGATTTCAAACTGGATTAAAGGGAGCAGGATTTACACAAGTAAATTTAGGCTTGCAACTCAAAAATAAGAGAGATCAAATGTTTGGAGGGGCAGTTGGATATGACTTGAAGACTAAACAACCGGGACTAAATATCACCTACTATAAGCTCATAACAATTAAAAAACCATCATTAACATCCCTGATAAAGTAATGACAAGACATATTATAAAGGATTAAAATGGAAGAAAGTAGATGGAAAAAGAATTTATATAAATAAAAAATAGGATAAATATGGCACATAGAGAACAGCAAGAATTCTGTCTTAAGATAAAGAAAATGTTTCCAATAATGTTTGACAAAGTAGATGTTCTGGATATAGGTAGCCTCTCAATAAATGGAGATAATCACTATTTGTTCACTAATTATACATATACAGGAGTGGATATAGGAGAGGGAAAGAATGTGGACGTTGTCTCAAAGGGGCATGAATTCAAGCCTGGTAAGCAATATGATGTTGTCCTATCTACAGAATGCTTTGAGCATGACCAGCACTGGAAGGATACCATCCAGAGTTGCATCTCCTTAACAAAAACAGGTGGATTGTTCATGTTTACATGTGCTACAACAGGAAGACAGGAGCATGGGACATCTAGGACAACACCTCAGGATAGTCCTTTTACACATAAGGAATTCAACGACTATTATCAAAATCTAACAAAAGAAGACATCCTGTCAATTCCAGGATTCAAAGAAAACTTTGTACTAATGGAATTTGGCTCAAACAATAACACAAAAGACCTGTATTTTTATGGAATCAAAAAGTGAGTTTAAACACGGAGATATAGTGAAGAAAGATCTGACATCCAGAGAATCCTGGACTGTGGTGGAAGAAGAAAATGGAAAATTGATGCTCCATCCTAACATAAATACAGTGTTCCGTGATACAAAGATATTGGATTTAGAAGAGGAAATTATAAAAGATGACTTCCTAAAACAGAAATTTATTAGACTTGCTAATATTAGCGGGTTGGATTTCAGTACATATACAAGTGGCTGGAGAGAAAAATAAATTTGGAACAATGCTAAAAATTGAGTATTTTCATTAAAATAAATCTATGTTAGAAAACTTATTTAAATTCCCTATAATTATGGTGGACGGGAACAAGGAGGAAGAAAAAGAGAGAGAAATGCAACGTTTAGCTCTTGACAACAATCCTAGGGAGATGGACATCATAGTGGGAGAGGCAGAATGTCCTTATACAGATTTTGTATCTGTGAGTGATAGATGGCTCCCCTCTAATGAAGATAGCTTTCAAAATGCCCTACGTGGGAAATTTGATGCATGTTCTGTATATTTCTTTCAATCAGGAACATTTTTGGTACCTTGGACAAAATCTAAATTTAAAAGAGAACTTAAGAAATTCATGGATGATATACCTATAAAAGAAGAACAACAACTTCCAAATATAAAGATATTAAACGTGACAAAAGATCAACTATTAAGAAAACTAAAATCAGGTGATGACGGAGCAGAGTAATATTCCCTTTTTTGTCTCATATAAAAAAGAGATAACGGATAGTGAAATTTTAGCCATAAAAATCAAGGAAGAAAAATGGTTGGATGAGTCTACAATAATTGTCTGTTGTTCTCCTTATTATTCATCTATTACATGTCAACTAATCAATCACAAACTCTCTCATTTAAACCAGGACGAACTATTTGAACAAATAAACATGGAATTTCCCTATCCAAATATGTCACAGGTATGGAATTCCTATAAGGACGAGTGGCAGCTTTTTGACACATACCTTACGTATTGGATGAAAAAATATGTAAAACCTGAAAATAAGTATTTATTTCTAAGCTCCTGCGCTCTTACAGGAAAGAGCTTAATGAAATTAAAAATGTCTATAAAAGAGAAAATAACTAATTATAAATTTGCCTCTTTATATATAAACAAAAATTCAGCCCTATCTCCCCACTATTATATACAGGCTCTAGATTATGAACAAATAGGTAGGCCTATATTTGAGTGGGAAAATACAAACAATCCAAATTGGAAAATGATAAAATAAAAGGATATTTGTCTAGTGATGATATAGAAATGAAGGAGTTAGGATTAGTCTTAATAAAGAAGCTATCTATGGATGAACAGATAGCCCTTCTAAAACAAACTATAAAACCACCATTTGGCTGCAAAATGACAGTAGATTTATTTGATGGAGATGTAGATTTCAAAATCTACAAAGATTTCTCTCCTGATCACGCATATAAATTTGTAATAAAATCACATGGAAAAAAAGAATACTTCCCTCCAACAGAAGAAGCTTCCCTTTAGAATAAAACTCTTATTAGATTCTACAGATGTAGAATTAGTACAGATGGGAGCTAACATAATGAAAGACTACATTCCAAAGAAAAATTGGGAAAAAACTCTAGAAAAATTCAAATACCAGGATAGAGAAGATAGTTTATTTATAGAAAAGTGGACATGGAAAATAGAAGGAAATGAAATAACAATAATAGAAAATACTCAGAGGTTTGTTATAGATTTATGGGCACTTAGACAGAAGGTGACAATGCCTTTATTTACATTAATAAATAGTGACTCAAGCAGTATTCAATATATAGACTCAGACAAATACACATTTCAATTCCCAATAAATGGAAAATAAAAGAATACTAGATATGTTAAGGTCTCCTGACGTAGAAATGAAAAACTTAGGAGCATCAATGATGAAGACAGAGCTCAAAATAAATGAGCAAATAAACCTTCTAAATAAAGAAATCTCCTATCCATATAAATATAATGTATCAACAGATGAGGATGGAATCCTAGTCTTCAATATATACGTTACACCAACAATATATTCATCATCTTCTTCTGGTGGTTATTTTGGGACATCTAGTATGTATAACACTTATAATATAATAAGAACATGATAGAAACAATTAACAAAATAGAAGAGTTTCTATCCTCTGATGATAGAGAAATGATAGAATTGGGAGCAAGAATTATGCAGGAATACATGCCAAGACGTATGTGGAAGCCTGTTCTAGATGAATACTCCACTAAGAAAGAAATAGTGTTTACAATTCCACAAACAATTCCACAAACAGGTTCCTGCACTTATAGTATTCCTGAGGAAGAGGAAGTATCTGTCCAAAAATGGACATGGTGTATAGATCGTGAAAATAATGTAATAACTATCAAACTAACAGAACCTAATAACATAAATCAAGGAATATGGAACCAAATAGCAACAGGATATAAACATACGTATACCACTACAAATTTTAATATAAATACATTCTCAACAGCAGTAAAAGGATATTTTTATGGAAAACAAAAACCAACAAATACAATAAAATGGCAATACAACAGAAAAAAAAGACAAACAGGATGGACGAGTCTCAGGAACAAATGAGGCAGCAGGTGATTGAGCAGGAACTCTCCGCACGTTCATGGAAAGCTTATTATGAGAAAATGTACTACTCCATGGAATCTGAAAAATTAGAGCCTGCATATGAAGAATATAGACAGCGTGTGAATGAGAAGCTAGAGAAATTCAAGGCTGAGCAGGCTGATATGATGAAAAAGCTTGAAG
>Ga0193698_1000150_pt1 | contig 9736 bp, 3 predicted proteins | sample L3c1metaG_FD_165512 | JGI IMG/M metagenome (GOLD analysis project Ga0193698, IMG submission 165512) | Soil microbial communities from a riparian zone of the East river system, Colorado, United States - L3c1 | ecosystem: Environmental > Terrestrial > Soil > Riparian zone | place: USA: East River... | reverse complement strand
GGCCCCGGTGACATCAGTCGCCGTAACCGCGGTGAACATCGCCGTACCGACGCCGACGGCGTCCGCGAGGATCGTCAGCACTGGTAGCATGATCAGCGCAGCTATCATCCGCGGCACGACCAGGTAGGCGATCGGGTCGTACGCCAGCGTCTCCAGCGCGTCGATCTGTTCCGTCACCCGCATCGTTCCGATTTCGGCCGTCATGCGCGCGCCCACTCGACCTGTCAGCACCAATCCCGTCAGAAGGGGACCGAGCTCGAGGATTATCGACTGGCGTGAGATCAGTCCCACTACGGAGAGCTGCACTCCGCCGAACAGCTGGTAGCGCGTCTGAAACGCGGTGACCGCGCCGATGAACGCGGCGACGATGGCGGCCAGGGGCAGTGAGTCGACGCCCATGTTCCGCATCTGGCGGATCGTCTCGGAGCCGTAAGTCTTGAAATCGGGAAGGGCGATTCCGATGTCGCGCGCGAAGTAGCCCCAGTTCCCAACCTTGCGGAAAGGCCCGAGTGGATCCCGGATCAAGTTCTCACGCGCGCAAAGAGGAAGAGTCCCACGATTCCGAATATGATGCTCGGCAGCCACGCTGCCAGATCAGCGGGGATCATTCCTTTCCCTCCGATCCCCTTCGTCAGCTGAATGAGCATCAGGAAAACCACCGTGGTCGCGAGGCTTACTCCGACTCCGTACGCGGCGCCGCCGCGCTGGGTGCTGGTCGCGAGCGGGGCTCCAAAAAGAAGAATCACGATGCAGGTGATCGGGATCGCGATCTTGAGCATTCTCTCCACCCGCAGCTCGTTCACCTCGGCGCCCGACCGCTCCATCGATGTGATGAAGCGCCCCAGCTCCCGGAATCCCATGTCGGTCGGAGCCTTCTGGGTCAGCGTGAGCTGCTTTGGCACCTCGGTGAAGTAGCGGTCGGTGAGCGAGTCGAAGCTGAACGTCATGTTGTGCAGCGAGTCAGGCATGACGTGCATCGCTCCCTTCTTGAGCATCCATCCCTTCTTTGCCGTGTATCGCGCCGTGCTGGCGGTGATCACGTAGGAAGGATAGTCCGGGCCGACTCCCTTGCGCTCGATGGCGATGCCTTCGATCGACGGGTCCGTCAGGTGCAGCGCTCCGATCTTGTACACGCGGCCTCGATCAGCTGCGTATGCAAAGTTGTAGCGGTCGGAGCTCATGGTGACACGGTTCGCCTGCAGGATCTCCAGGCGCTTCTTGTTCGTGATCGGGGCCACTTCACCCAGAATGAGACCAAGGATCGTCGCGATGATGGCGCCCGCGAAGATCGGCGCGATGAAACGGTAGAAGCTGATACCGGAGGCTTTCGCCGCGGTTATCTCTGAATGCCTGGTGAGCGAGCCGATCGAGAACACCGTCGCGAACAACACCGCGGCCGGCAGCACCATGAACATCGAATCGGGCAGCCAGTACACGTAGCTGAGCGCGATCCGGCCTGGTCCAAGGCGCTGGGCCAGGTATTTGTCGAGGTTGTCGGTGAGATCGATGATGTTGACGAGGATCGGGAATCCGAGCGCCGTCGTCACGAAGATCTTCCAGAATTCTATGAATACGTAGCGGTCCAGTGCCCGCACCATTTTTTTCAAGCGGCTAGTCTCTCCCGCCGAACCCTGCGGTTCTTCCAGCCGATCCTGGAGCGAATGGAGCCGCGGATAGCGCCGAGCATCTCCCTCATGTCGCCTCCGCGCGCGGTGCTGCCTTCCTGGCCCATCTTGGCCAGCATCCAGAGCGCGATGAGCGCGAAGATGACGTTGGCCATCCACATTGATACCACTGCCGGCATCAATCCGCGCTTTGCTATCGATTCGCCGGCGATCAGGCAGACGTAATAGAGAGCGAAGACGAACAGGCTGACGCCAATCGTCAGACCGACACCGCCGCGCGGGAATCTGAGCGCGATCGGAGCTCCTAGCAGCACGAAGACAAAGCAGGCGACTGCGAGCGCGAACTTCTTGTGGATCTCGACACCGTAGGAGTTCATGACCGTCGAGGTATCCTCGAGCCTGATGCGGAGTGCTTCGAGCTGTGCGAGATCGGTGGAGCTCGGCGCCACGCCGGCGCTGGCAATCCCCTTCGGATTCAGCGTGTCGCCCGTTACCGTCGGTCGGCCGACCATTGGAAACGGTGGAGGCGTCGACGAAGCCGCGGGCAGTGTTGCTTTCCGGGTGGACGACGTCCCCTGCGCGTGCGCTTTCTTCGGAAGGATCAGCGCCATCGTGTTGCAGTACAAGCGCCCGAGTCCGATGTCCCACGGAGCGCTGATGTCGGCATTCAACACGCTCTTGTTCAGCAGCGCTTTCCCCTTCACCAGCTCCGATCTCTTCTTCAGGAAGGCCACGCGGGCCAGCTCGTGGTCGCGGCGCGCCCTATCCTGTGCCGCCTGCATCTCGCACACCGTCATCTCGCGGTCGCTCTTGTAGGAATCCGCCGTCGTCTTCTGAAACTGGTTGCCCACGCCCCGCACTCGAATACGGGTCGAGTCGAAGTAAAGGCGCTGGAGCTCGTCCGGGTTCGCGGTCGGAACGTCCTGCATGTTCCCGTGGTAGAGCATGAGCTCGAGGTCTGACAGGTTCTTGCTCATACCCATGTTGCCGCTGTCGGCGTAAATCGTACGGCGCCGCGTCGGATCAGCCATGTCGTAGATCGTCACCTCGCGCATCAGATTCGTCGCTTCGTCGAGGTGGCCGGCGCGGAGGTAGAACTTCCCGGGACTGACCTCGTTGATCACCTGCTCGCGCAATCCGAACGTCGGTTTTTTCTGTGCGATGTCGCGTTGAAGTACCGCCAGTCGATGATTCGACCTCGGGAGGATCTGATCGTTGAAGCCGATCATAACCACGGTGACGCCGAGTGCCGCCCATAGCACCGGCTTGAGGACGCTGACGAGACTGACGCCGCTCGCCTTCAGGGCCGTGATCTCGTTCTCGGCCGCCAGGCGGCTGAACGCGTACAGCGTCGCGACCAGAACCGCCATCGGCAGCGTCAGAGCCACGGTCAACGGAACGGAGAGGCCGAAGAACTCAGCGATGACGAGAGTCGGCAGCCCCTTGCCCACCAGCTCCCCGAAATGCTTTCCGATGTACTGCAACAGCAGGATCGAAGTGAGCGCCGTGAGAGCGAATGTGAGCGGACCTACGTGTTCCTTTAGAACGTAGCGGTGCAGTATCTTCACAGAGTGAAATATACCGTGCGCTCGGGGGTAAGCGACACGCAGACAACGAGTTCCGCGCGCGCGACTCGCCGCGCCGGACGTATCGCGGCGCTTGCGACAGCGGCGCTGCTGTGGTTTGCGGCGACACCGGTGGCGCGCGCACAGGACCCGAGCGACACGACGCGAAAGGTCACTCCTCCTCCCGCGACTCCGCCGACCGGAACGCCGGGGGCACCGGGCATCCGGCTCCGACTCGGGCGCGACACCCTGCCGCTGGTTCTGCCATCCGTTCTCTCGCGCGGTGAAAGAGAATCGTTCCGTCAGGCGCAGGCGCAGATCGAAGCCGCGCGCGCGACGGCGTTCCAGCAGAACATGCGCACGATTATGGAAGCGGTCTGGGGTCAGGTGGCGACGAGCAACTTCGCCACATCCGCGGCGGCGCCATCGTACCCGGGCGAGCTGCCACTCAAGCCCAAGCCCAGCGTTGTGCCGAAGCCGGTCCCGATCCTGGGCGAGTACGCCGACCTCGGACTGCAGCTCGACGGACGACTTGAGTTCCGCGGCGAGCAAAACAAGAGCGCTCTCTGCTCCGGGACTCTATTGTTCGATCCCGTCGCCAATTGCCGCGGCAACTTCGAGCCGCTGGTCGACTTCCAGTTCGCCGCCAAGTCCGGTGGAATCGTCGCCGACAGGGTTCACGTCAATCTCGACTACGATACCCAGCGTGAATTCGACGCTTCCAACAACATCTCGATCTACTACGAGGGGAAGGGAAGCGAATTCATTCAGCGGCTGGAGGTCGGGAACGTAACCTTCCAGCCGCCGGCATCGCGCTACATCACCGCCGGTATCCCGAGCGGCAATTACGGCATTCAGGCCGTAACGAAACTCGGTTCGATGAGGTTGAAGACGATTCTCGCGCAACAAAAAGGAAATATCGTGCGCGACCGTGTCTTCACCGTTGGTGATCGCACGCTCCAGGCGATCGATCGGAAGATCGAAGATTATCAGTTCGAGGCGCGCCGCTTCTTCTTCACCGTCGACCCGCGACTGTTCGGAGCGGCCTATCCGAACGTCGACATCCTCGACACCAAGCGCATGGCGAGTCTGTCCGCTTCGTTGCCGGACACCTTGAGGCCAACAAAGATTTTTCTTTACCGCCTGCTGATCGGGGGGCAGCCTCCGAATCCGGACGGTCCACAATTCCGTCTGATCGGAAACCCGCGATCCCGGCGCGGGCAGGTGTACGAATACCTGCGTGAAGGAGTCGACTACTACGCCGACCCTTCGCTGCTCTGGATCGCGCTCGTGCGGCCGCTCGCGCTCAACAACGAGCGCCTCGTCGTCGCGTATCGCGTTCGGATCAACGGCCGCGACACTGTCTACACGTCGACAGGCGGAACGCCGGATCTCTCCTTCACGCCCACACGTGAACAGTTTGCGAACCTCATCTGGGATCCGAACATCGAGCCGGGCGAGCCAACGTTCGACCGCGAAATAAGAAGCATCTATCGACTCGGTGGATCCGATCTGCGGAGGCAGAGCGTCACGCTCAAGGTCGTAACCGGAAGCAGCGAGGATCAGGAGAAGCCGGTCGCGGGCAACGCTGAGACATACCTCAAGCTTTTTGGACTGTCCCAATCGACCAACAGCTCGAGCTTCGATCTCGAGAACCGCATCTGGCCGCGTCCGAGCGATCCCAACTTCGAGCTGAGTCTCGGCTCACCGGGTGCCCGTACTATCCGCGACCAGTTCCTGATCTTTCCATCAGCCAAGCCGTTCGCCGCGAATGGTCTGGCGGTCGGAGGCAATCCGACCAACGATACTGTCTACACCACGCGTCCCGAGTACGTACGCTCGTCGCAGCGGCCCGAAGCCGTCTACCACATCCGCGTTCGTTATCAGGCCGAAGGAAGCGGAGACGGTGGGGCGCTCATGCTTGGCACCGTTCAGATTCGGCCGAACTCGGAGCGGTTGTTCGTGGATGGCATTCCGCTGACCCGCGGCAGCGACTACTCCGTCGACTACGACCTCGGCCGCGTTTCGTTCAATCGGCCCGACACGCTTTTCCCGCGCCCGCGCCAGGTGACCGTCCAGTACGAGGAGAATCCCGTGTTCGAGGAGACGCCGACGTCGATTCTTGGCGCGACCGCGGAATTTCCCTTCGATAACGGCCAGATCAACTTCACCGCCATCTCGCAGAGCCAGCGCACCAACTTTACGCGTCCGCCGCTCGGGTTTGAGCCGGCTGCTTCATTGGTCGCGGGCGTGAGCGCGCTCTTCAGCTTCGACGCCGAGCCGCTGACGCAGCTCGTGTCGAAGCTTCCGTTCGGCACGACGACGATCCCTTCGCGAATCGGATTGTCGGCGGAATTCGCCGCCAGTCGCCCGCAGACGAATGCATCACAACAGGCCTATCTCGAATCCTTCGAGGGTGAAGGAGGGATTCCGGTTTCGCTGGCCGATCCGCAATGGTATTTCAGCAGTCAGCCCGCCCTCGGCGCCCGCATTCCACAGCGCTTCGGAGCCGGCGTGTTCGATCTTCCGCGCGCCGCCACACTCGCCTGGCAAAGCGTCGGCGCCGACGTTGAAGGGAACAACGTCCAGTACCGGATCGATGAGATCGATCCTCTTGTCTCGCAGGCGGGGACCGGTGTCGGCGGCTCGGAGACGCTCCTTTGGCTCACACTGTATCCCTTATCAATCGGCGGTCAGCTCAATCCAGCGACGAACAGCTTTCGGTGGACCGTTCAGAACCAGCCGGCGGGCCGGCGCTGGCGATCAGTCCGCACGGTGCTGAGTCCGAGCGGCGCTGACATCTCGCGCGCCGAAAACCTCGAGTTCTGGGCGCAGATCGATACCGCCAACGCCAGCGCTAACCCGACACTGGTTTTCGACTTCGGAGACATCTCCGAGAACTCGGTCGCGTTCGGACCGGACACAGTGTTCATCCGTTCGGGGGCGACGGCCGGCGCGCGTGATACTACCTGGCACGGCAAGACGATTCAGGGGTTGGATCAGCTCGACAGCGAGCGTGATCCGTTTTCGCGCGCTTTCAACGCAGCAAGCAACGACAACGGGTTGGCCGGCGATGTCGTCAACACTCTCGTGGTCGTGACCGACACAATTCCCGGCCAGGCGCCGGTGCAGACAGTTCTGCGCTTCGCGAGAGCGTGCAAAGGCGGCTACAGCCTGCGCCAGATTCTTGGCGACTCACGGGCTGACTGCACTGTCACCAACAACAGGCTCGACGAGGAAGACATCGATGCCGACAACACACTGAATCTCACCACCGCTGAGCGCGACCAGGAGCAGTGGCATCGCTACATCGTAAACCTCGCCGATCCTTCCCGGTTTACGCGACGTGGCGAGTGCGGACCGCCCAAACAGCTCGCCGGCCAGCCGGGCGGTCCACGTCCCAACGTTTGCTGGGTTCTGTTTCGGATTCCCTTTCGTACGCCCGACGACTCGCTCGGTCAGCCGTTACTGCGCCGCGCGCGCGCCCTGCGAGTCACGATGATCTCGGGCGATGCACTCGCCGACGACGCATTCAGCACCGTGGCACTGGCGCGGCTGAGACTTACCGGTGCCCCGTGGCTCAAGGTGAGCGACAGAACGCTGCACGGAATCGCCGGCAGTCAGACGAGCCTTGGGGCGGTCCAGAGCGGAGTCGTCGGGACCCAGGACAAAAACGTGCGAAACGGGATCTCCTACGAGTCGCCGCCCGGAGTAACAGATGCTCCGACGAGCAAGACCGTCGCGTATCAGCCGGGCCGTGTGCAGATCAACGAGCGCTCGCTACGGCTGATCGCTGAGAACCTCGCGCCCTTCGACCGCGCGGAATCGTACTACAGGTTTCCAGAAGGCGAAAAGAACTTCATGAGCTACAAGGAGCTCCGGCTCTGGGCTCGCGGGGTCAGCAGCGGGTGGGGAGCTGACGGTGAGCTGCAGTTCTACATCAAGATCGCCCGCGATGCCAACAACTTCTACATGTATCGGACCCCGATCAACGCCGGAACAACCAAGGCCGCGTGGGACCCGGAGATCCTCGTGAGCTTCGACAAGCTGTTCGCGCTGAGAGCGCAGATTCAGAACGCCTATCTGCAGGGGAAAACGCGGAACACCTGCACCGGAATGGACTCGGTTCTGATCGAGAACACGCCACTGCCGGCCGGCGCGACCGCGAGCTCGCGCTACGCGGCGTGCGATAACGGCTACATCGTCTATACACTCGATCCGGGCGTGAGCCCGCCGAATCTGGCCGCGGTGCAGGAGCTGGCGGTCGGAATCCTTCGACTGCCGGTCGCACCTGGCGCGAGTCCGATACTTCCAAGCGACACGCTCGAGGTATGGGTCGACGACATCAGACTGGCCGGAGTTGTCAACGCTGCCGGGTTTGCCGGCCAGGCGGCGCTCACGATCATCGCCAGCGACTTCGCTGACATCCGGATCAACGCGAGCAGGCGTGATCCGAATTTCCGACAGCTGGCGGAACAGCCGACCTTTCTCACCGACAACTCCTGGAACGTCAGCTCTGCGTTTCATCTCGAGAAGCTCCTTCCCGCATCCCTTGGATTGTCCATTCCCTTTACGGTCAACTACACATCGGCCTCGGTCGATCCGTTCTACCTGTCGCAGTCGGACATTCAGGGCGACGCCATCGACGGATTACGCACCCCGCGATCGGCCGCGACTTCGATCACGCTCGGAGTGAGGCGCACGAAGCCTTCGAACGGCTCCGTCTGGTCCACGGTTCTCAGCAACCTCGCGCTCAGCTCCGCCCTGACGAGCGGCGCGTCACGTAGCGAGTACGAGGATGGGAAGGCGAAAAACCTCATCGTCGGTGTCGACTTCAACCTGTCACGCGCGCTCCTGCCGGACCTCTCGCGTTGGTCACCTACCGAGCTGCACCTGACCAGCGTCTACACCAATGGGCACGACGACCGCGTGTCGTTCCTCAAGCCGGCCGCGGCGATCGACGATTCCGCCCACGAGGTGAAAGGGCGCACCCGAACCTGGCGCAATGGCAGCAGTCTGGTGTTTCGCCCGTTCAAGGCGGCTTCGGTTCGATGGGACATCACGTCGGTCCGCGACCTCAGGGGTTACGGCACCGACTCGCCGCTGGGAGTCGTAGCCGCTAGCGACCGCGACCACGTGCTCAGCTACGACACCGGTCTCGAGCGGGAGAGGGCCATGCAAGCCGGCATCAACATCTCGCCGCCCATCACCGCCTGGTTCCGGCCGAGGCTCGACTTCGGAACGTCGTACAACATGCTGCGCGATCCGAACACTCTCAGCTTCGCCCGCGAGGGCGACAGTACCGGCAATCTGCGGATACCCAGGCGCCTCGGAAACACGCAGACCACGACCGCCGGTCTCACTCTGGATTTACCCCGCGCCATCAAGCTCTACACCGACAGCAACAGCTTTCTCCGCGGATTCCTCGGCGGACTACAACCGGTGGACATCAACTTCAACCGAAGCGTTCTGTCGGTGTACGATGGCAGCGCCGTTCCAGCGCCTATCGGGTACCAATTCGGACTGGGCGGCATCAATACCTTCCGGCAACTGAGTGGCGAGCTCGCCACCAGCGTTGGACTCGTGACGCAACTGTCAGTGAATCACTCGCTCAACCTTCCACTCGGCGCGAGCCTCGGCACCAGGTATCAACGGATCAACACCAGGAACTGGACTCGACGAATCGAGCAGGGTCAGGAAATAGTGGACGGAACACAGATCGTCTTCCCCGACGTGTCGCTGCGCTGGACCGGACAGCCCGCCGGTCTCAAATCGATCATCTCGAGCCTTGGTGCCAACGCACGTATGCTCGAGACGCGGCAGCTCAACGGAACGCAGCCGCTCTTCGGCGAGCTCGTGGATGACCGGGGCTCGCTGCGGATCCGCAGCTATCCGGTGAGCGGATCCGTCGTGTTTGCCGGGTCGCGGCCGCTCTCGAGCACAGTCGGATTCTCGCTCTCCAAGCGCCTCGATGCCAAGCCCGGACTCGAGAGCAACGGAGACAACTCCGACTTCAGCATCGACGTCTCCAAGCCATGGAAGTTGCCGCAAGACTGGAATGCGCGCAGCGACCTGCGGACGCGCGTCAGCTACCAGAAAAGCCAGGGGCAGAACTTCGTCGTCAACCCGCTCGCGTTGACCGGTGAAAGCCGCCTTTCCGACAACGGGCGCCGTGCGTTCAGCATGAGTGCCGATACGGATGTCGCCGAAAACCTCTCTTCGAGCTTCGTGATCTCGCGCGTAGAGAGCTTCGACCGTAACCTTAACCGCCGCTTCACTCAGACCGTGCTGAGCGCGGTGATGCATCTGCAGTTCTACGCCGGGGAGTTCAAGTGAGACCGATGCTGGCAATCGTGCTGGTGTGCCTGTTTATCGCGTGCAAAGGCGACGCAAAAGAGGGAAGCGCGGCCCAACGGGAAACGAGCGCGTCCGCGAATGAGTCGGGAAACACCTCGACCGGCTTCAGCGGCACGGCGGCGTACAACTACGCCAAAACCCAGGTCGACTTCGGTCCGCGCGTACCTGGAAGGCCCGCGGCGCAGCGGG
>Ga0193698_1000148_pt1 | contig 9887 bp, 12 predicted proteins | sample L3c1metaG_FD_165512 | JGI IMG/M metagenome (GOLD analysis project Ga0193698, IMG submission 165512) | Soil microbial communities from a riparian zone of the East river system, Colorado, United States - L3c1 | ecosystem: Environmental > Terrestrial > Soil > Riparian zone | place: USA: East River... | reverse complement strand
CACGCTGAAGAGCACCGGCGGCCACGGCTCGGGAGCGGCCGTCGAGCTCAGTATTCACGGCGATGCCGCGCCGGTCGTTGTGTCCGCCATCGAACGGCTGGCAAGTCGCATCGCGGTAGGGGTCGAGCAGCACGGTCCGAGAGTTATATTAAGGGTCTTGCCAGAGGGAAAAAGCCATTCCAAAGACTGAGATGAAGCGCCACAAGGTACTCATCGCGGACGACGACCGTTCCATAACGGAAGGGTTGAGCGCGATCCTCCGCGACGAAGGATACGAAGTCTCTGTTGCCATTGACGGTCAGAAAGCACTCGACCAGCTGGGCGCCGAGGCGTTCGGCGTCGTGCTTGCCGATCTGAAGATGCCGAAGGTCGATGGGCTCGCTCTGCTCAAGGAGCTCCAGCTTCGCGCGATTCCGACGGAGTGCATCATCGTGACGGGTCAGGCGACCGTCGATTCCGCGGTGCAGGCAATGCGCGAGGGGGCCTACGACTACGTCGAGAAGCCGCTTACCGCCGACAAGCTGAACCGGCTGAAGGCGCTCATTCCCAAGGCGCTCGAGAAGTTCAACGTCCAGCAGAAAAATCGGGAGCTGTCGTCCCAGCTCGAGGGGCTCACGCACTTCGGCGAGCTGACGGGCCAATCGGAGGAGATGCGAGCGGTCTATCAGATCATCGAAGCCGTGGCGCCGTCGTCAGCCAGCGCGCTGCCGAAGGACATCCTCGAGAACGAGCTGTTCGGCCACGAGAAGGGCGCGTTCACGGGCTCGACCAACGAGAAGCCGGGCGCGTTCGAGATGGCGGATGGCGGAACGATCTTCCTCGACGAGGTGGCGGAGATGCCGCCCGACATTCAGGTGAAGCTCCTGCGCGCAATCGAGTCGCGGACGATCAGACGACTCGGCGGCAAGAAGGAAATCGAGGTGGACATCCGCATTCTTGCTGCGACCAACCGTGATGTACAGAAGGCGCTGACGGACAATGATCTGCGTGAAGACCTGTATTATCGTCTGGCCGTAGTAGAGCTCTTTCTGCCGCCCCTTCGCGAGCGTATCGGGGACATCAAGCTGCTGGCCAACGAATTTCTCGGCCGATTTGCCGAGCAGAACGGCAAGCCGATGACGGGCTTCGACGAAGCAGCGTGGGAATGGATTCTCTCCCACAACTGGCCTGGAAACGTGCGCGAGCTCAAGAACGCGGTCGAGCGAGCGGTCATCATGACCCGCGGTGACACGATCAAGGCGGCTGATATCATGCCCCGCCACCTCCGCCGCGGACAGGACCCGAATGCATCGATTACCGTTCCGCCGGGGGCAACCCTGGCCGATACGCGTCGCCAGCTTGTGCTCCGCGCCTTCGCGTCGACCAACGGTGATTATGCGCGAACCGCGACCATCGTCGGTATGTCCGCCAGCGACGTGCGCGCGGAGATTGCATCGCTTCTGAACGGCAAAGCCGATGGCGAGGGTGTGGCTGCGGCGAGCGGGACCATGAATGGTGTGCAGCGCTCCGGCAGGCCGGCGGATGCTCAGGCACCGGCTCCGAAGGCGGGGAAGGCTCCGGCCAAGTCGGCGGCTGGGGCGAAATCGAAAGCGAAGAAGCGCTAACCGCGCGGAGGATCGAATGGACGAGTACGATTGGTACGACGATGACGACGAGCGCTATCTCCGCGAGCCGGTTGTAATCGTCGAGAAGAGCGAGGCGGGTGTCGGATCGTTCCTGATCGGGCTCGCCCTGGGAGCTGGTGTCGCACTGCTGCTGGCGCCGCAGACGGGTGAGGAAACCCGGCGCGGGTTGGCGCGTCGCGCGCGGCGAGCCCAGGACGCTGCGAAGGATTTTGTCGAAGACGTGAGCGGCACGGTTGCCGACAAATTCCAGGAAGTTCGCGCCACCGTTGAGGAGCGCATCGAGGCCACTCTGGACGCGGTGGACGACAAGAAGCGGCGGGTTTCGAACGCGTTCCACGCCGGACGCGCTGCAGCGCGTGAAGCGCGGGGCGAGCTCGAGCAGCGCATCGCCGAAAGCAAAGCGGCGTACAAAGACAGCTAGTGCCCCAGCGCGGGCTCCCAGCCCGGGTTGGTTGGCTGCTTCGCGATTACGCGAAGCGGGTGTGGGACAACAGCGGCGAGGACAACGTCTTTTTCCTCGCGGGCGGCATCGCCTTCAACATTCTGCTTGCCGCCGTCCCTTTTTTCCTGCTGTTGGCGACGAGTCTCCTCTACCTTCTCAACCAGTCGCCCGACACCACGTCGATGGAGGTTCTGCAGATCGTCGACAAGTTCATGCCTCCGCATCCCCCCGGAGACTATGGACCCGCCGCGGACATACTTCCTGTAGTCATCAAGCGCAGCGGCTCTCTCACGATTTACAGCGCCATCGGGTTCATCTGGTTTTCCACGCGTCTGTTCGGGTCGCTCCGTACGGTCCTGGCGGCGATCTTCGACATCGATACCGATCGCGGGATCATCGCCGGCAAGATCTTCGACATCGAGATGACGCTGGTGTCGAGCCTTCTCCTCGTCGCCTACACGGCCCTAAGCGCCTATCTCGCGATTGCCACCACCAACGGGGTACGGGTGCTGGCCGACTTGGGAATTCGGAAGGAGATCATGAGCCAGCTCGAATACAACCTTGGCCAGATCCTCGCTTTTTCGTTTATCGCAACGATGTTCTTCTGTTTGTACAAATTTTTACCGCACCGGAAGATCCGCTGGAAAACGGCCCTGATCGCGGCGCTCTTCGCGAGCGTGATGCTTGAGGTCGCCAAGCGGGCTTTTTCGGCCTATGTGCACTCCTTTAACCCCGGTTCCTTCTACAGCGGCACGGTCGCTGCATTGGTTATCGTGGTTATCTGGGTCTACTACGCCTCCTTCCTATTCATCATAGGAGGCGAGGTGGCACAGGTATACGAGCTTCGGCGCGTGCGGAAGAAGCAGCGCGAGGCGTTCGAGGACTGAGTACCATTCGCGATTGCCGGGCTTTCCGGCGAAATACACTTTTTGGAGGGCGTCTCGTGCGCAAGTTTGCAGCAGTCGCGGCCGTGCTGGCCGTCGTCTCCATCTCCGCTTGCAAGAAGACCGGCGAGGGAGAGTACCAGGTTGAGAAGCCTGTAGTTGGAACCCAGACGGATACGATTCACACGCCGACGGTGGATGTTGGCACCCAGACCACGACGGTGGCGGTTCCGAAGGTCGTGATGGATTCCACCAAGATCAAGACGCCGACAGTCACGGTAAAGAAGAAGTAACTCCTTACCTACCGGGCCCGGGCGCCCCCAGTGAAACCAAGCGAAAGCCCCGCCAGAAATGGCGGGGCTTTCCTTTTTGCCTCGTGGTTAGTCCGAAGTCCGTAGTTAGTCCGCAGTTCGCAGTGGTAGTTGGTCCGGAGTCCGCAGTGCCGTATATTTGAAGTGCCCCAGGTCCCGGAGGGCGCGAGCCCACTAACTCCGTCAGGACCCCGAAGGTAGCAGCGGCATGCGGTGTCTTTCGTTGCTCCGTCAGGCCTGGGGTACTCCCGCCTCGCAATGTCTCTCGCACTAGCCCGCAAATACCGCCCGAAGAGCTTCGCTGACGTAGCCGTCCAGTCGCACGTGTCCAACACGCTGCGTGGTGCCATCGCCAGGGGACGAGTTGCGCACGGATACCTCCTTTGCGGACCGCGCGGAGTGGGGAAAACCACGCTCGCGCGCGTGCTGGCCATGGCTCTCAACTGCGAGAACAAGCGCGATGACGGGGAGCCATGCGGCGTCTGCACCTCCTGCCAGCGGATCTGGAGCGGCTCATCCAGCCTCGACGTCGTTGAGATCGACGCCGCCTCGAATCGCGGCGTCGACGACGCGCGCGATTTGCGCGAGCGAGCCATGTATGCGCCGTCGGGTGACGATCGCTACAAGGTCTACATCGTGGACGAGGCCCACATGCTCACGCGCGAAGCGTGGAACGCGCTGCTCAAGATCCTCGAGGAGCCGCCACCGCGCGTAATTTTTGTCTTCGCGACGACGGAGCCGCAGAAGATCGCGCAGGCCGCCGCACCGGTTCTGAGCCGCCTGCAGCGTTTTGATCTCAAGCGGATTGGCCTGGGCGACATTACGCGGCGTCTCTCGACGGTGCTCGAGCAGGAGGGCGTGACCGCGTCCGAAGATGCGCTGTCGATGATCGCACGGGCCGCCGACGGCTCGATGCGCGATGCGTTGAGTCTCGCCGATCAGGTAATCTCCATCGGCGAAGGACCCGTGACCGGCGAGCGCGTTCGCGAGGCGCTCGGTCTCGTCCCCGAGGATGAGTTCATCGCGATTCTGGATATCATCGGGGGACATCGCGCGGGTGACGTGTTCGGAGCGGTAACCAGGCTGGCCGATGCAGGCGTGGATTTCGGAGTGTTCCTCTCCGGCTTCGCCGACATTCTCCGCGCCCAGCTCACCGTCGTTCTCAACGGCAGGGCGGACGGAGTTTCGGCGACGGCCGCGGCCGCCCTCAAGGACCGACGCGAGCTCTTCGTTGCCGGCGATCTCCTTCGCATGATCTCCGCGGTCAACACGCTGGAGCCCGACTTCAAGAAGAGCGGACAGCAGCAGCTTTTGATCGAGATGCTGCTCATCCGGATGGCGCTGCTCGATCGCACCGTCACAATCGAGGACCTGTTGAAAGGGCTGGGAGGAGAAGCGACATCGAGCATCGAGAACCGTGAGCCGGCGAGCGGATCGGTTCGGTCGCAGCCGACCCAGTCGGCGGTGGCGCGAACGGCGCAGCGTCCTGCTACCCGGCCCGGTTATCCGCCCCAACTGGATGTACCCAACCCGATCCCGGCAGCCGACGCCAAGCCGCCCGTCCCCAAAGTGTCCGCTCCATCAGCAAATGAAGGCCAGCTCCGCGAAATGAAGCGCGCAATGGAGACAACGGCACAGGATTCGAATCGGAGCCGTATGACACCAGAGGCGCTCAAGGAGGAGCGCATCGGCATGCTCCGGCAAAAGGATCCGGCGCTCGGCGCGGCGATCGATGAGCTCGATCTAGAGCTGCTCGATTAATTCTCTATCAAACAATCCACGAGTCATGGCTGATTTCAGCAAAATCTTCGAGCAGGCGCAGCAGATGCAGGCCCGGATGCAGGAAATGCAGTCCGAGCTGGAAAAGCAGACCGTGACCGCGGCCGCCGGCGGCGGCATGGTCATAGTCGAAGCGGACGGGAAGGGCACGATCACTCGCGTGAAGATCGACCCCAGCGTCGCGGACCCGAAAGACCTCGAGATGCTCGAGGATCTGGTTCTTGTCGCCGTCAACGAGGCCCAAAAAAAGGCGGCCGAGCTGGCCAAGGGGGAGATGGGCAAGCTTACGGGCGGCCTCAACCTTCCATTCAAGCTCCCTTTTTAGCGTGGGAGCTATCGACGATCTGGCCGCCGAGCTGTCCAGGCTTCCCGGGATCGGGCGCAAGACGGCGCTCCGGCTCACCTACCATCTGCTGAAGCAGTCGCCGGACCAGTCGAAGCGGCTCGCTTCGGCTCTGACTACCCTCGCCGACAAGGTCCGCCCCTGCCCCCAATGTTTCAATCTGACGGAGGAAGATTTGTGTGTCTTCTGCCGTGACGCCCGCAGGGATACGGGAGTCATCTGCGCAGTAGAGGAAGCTTCCGATATCGGCGCGATCGAGCGGTCTGGCGAGTTCCGGGGCGTATACCACGTCCTGGGCGGACGCCTGTCCCCGCTGGACGGCATCGGGCCGGATGATCTCACCATTCCACAGCTGGAGACCAGAGTGTCGGCTGGAGTCGTCCGCGAAGTGATAATTGCCACCAATCCAAGCATCGAGGGGGAGACGACGGCGCTGTACGTTCAGCGCAAGCTCGCGCGCTATCCCCTCACTGTCTCGAGGATTGCGCGCGGATTGCCGGTCGGTGGTGACCTCGAATACGCCGACGGAGTGACCATTGCCCAGGCCCTTACCGCCAGGCGGGCGATGTGATGAGCAAGCAGAAAGTTGGCTTTGTAGCGGTCGGGTTTATCGGAGGCTTGGCCGCCGGCACCGTGATGTGGAGCCGCATGCAGCGCCAATACCGCCGCAATCTTTTCAGCAAGTCACCGCTGCGCCGCGTCGCCGCCCTCGGATACCTCCGCGCCCGCCCAACGGTCAATACCGCGCAGCTCCTCCGTGAATACGTGGCGTGGGAGCCCAGGTCCATCCTTCGCACCCGTGGCGTCAGAATGTTGAAACGCCTCGAGGCGACGCTGTGACCGGAGGACGATGACCGCCGGCACGGCCAACTGGTCGTTCACGCAGGACGACTTTACTGCGATAACCGAATCCCTGAAGCGCTTCCTGGGCGAGACGAAGTCCCACTGCGCCTTGCTCGTGGATCGCTCGGGTCAGCTCGTCACGACCGTGGGGAACGCCCCGGGTCTGGATACGACGACCTTCGCGTCCCTGGCTGCGGCGGACTACAGCGCCAACGACCAGCTGGCAAAGCTCGTCGGCGAGAACGATTTCTCGACCCTGTTCCATCAGGGTGAGAAAGATTCGATTTACGTCGCGGATATCGCGCGGCGGCTCTTGCTGGTGATAATCTTCGACTCACGTACGACTGTCGGACTCGTCCGTTTGAGAATCAAGGACGAGATCCAGGAGTTGACGCTGTTGATCGATCGTGTATTCTCACGCGGTCGGGACGGCGCCGCGCCAACCGGGCATCTGCTCGAAGGCGCGGATGACGAGATCGACAAACTCTTCAACTGGTGAGGAAGAGCTAGAAAGTGTCGATGATCAACTACGCTTCGCGCGAGATCAATTGTAAGATCGTTTACTATGGTCCCGGGCTCGGCGGAAAAACTACGAATCTCGAGCACGTCTATGGCAAGGTTAAGCCGGAGACGAGAGGAAAACTCATATCTCTGGCGACGGAGACCGAGCGTACTCTCTTCTTCGATTTCCTTCCCGTTGACCTCGGCACGATTCGCGGCTTCAAGACGCGTTTTCACCTGTACACCGTGCCCGGCCAGGTCTATTACAATGCCAGCCGCAAGCTCATTCTGAAGAACGTCGACGGAATCGTGTTCGTCGGCGATTCCCAGGCCGAGCGGATGGAAGCCAACCTCGAGTCGATGCAGAACCTCTACGACAACATGTCCGAGTACGGATACGACCTCACCCAGATGCCGTTCGTGATCCAGTACAACAAGCGCGACCTACCGAACGCAGCGCCGATCGAGGATCTCCAGGCCGCTCTCAATCCGGGGTGGGAAGTCGAAGACGCGACGAAGCATCGCGTACAGCCAGATCCGTATCACGCCGGGCAGAACCTCGTAGAACAGGTTGCCGGCGGCGAGTGGGTCGAGAAAGCGCCCTACTTCGAGGCGATTGCGGTAAACGGTGACGGTGTGTTCGACACGCTGAAGGCCGTGAGCAAGCTGGTGCTGAAGGCGCTCGCCTAGCGATCGGAGAAAGCCGCGGGTGAATATCAATCTCCCGAACACAATCACCTTCGGCCGAATACTCGCGGCGCCATTCATCGCGGCACTGCCGTTCATAGGTGGGCCCGGCGCCCGACTGATTGCGTTCGTGCTCTACATCGTCGCCGCCGTCACCGACTACTACGACGGCTATCTCGCGCGGACGCGCAACCTCATCACCGATCTCGGTAGGCTGCTCGATCCGCTCGCCGACAAGCTGCTTCTCTTTGCGACGCTGATTCCGATGTTCGTGCTGATGGCGCCTCCGACCGATCCGATGGTGCCGACACGGGCTGAAAACATCGACGCCGCCGGGCTTCAGTGCATCACGCCGTTTGGAAAGGTCGGACTTCCGTGGTGGATTGTGGCGATCGTGATCGGCCGCGAGGTCTTCATGACCATCTTCCGGCACGCCGCGGCCCGCCGTGGGGTGATCATCTCCGCCATCGGTCCGGCCAAGTGGAAGACCGGGTTCCAGTCAACGTGGGTCGGCTCGGCCTACTTCTGGTTCTTTGCCGCGACTCTTGCCCGAGATCGCGGCTGGGCGAACGACGCCGCCTGGCTCGCCTTTGCAAATTTCAACGGTATCGTTGGCACTGTGACAATGGTCGTATCGGTGATCCTTACCCTCTACTCTCTCGCTCTCTATCTCCGGCGGTACGCCGGAGTATTCGCCTTGTGAGCTCTCTCCAGGTCGAGCTGATCACCATTGGTGACGAGCTCCTCCTGGGCTTCACGATCGACACAAACGCCGCGCATATCGCGCGCACACTCGCGGCGAACGGTGTCGAGATCGTGCGCAGGACCACCGTCGGCGACGAAGCGCCGAAGATCGCCGGTGCTGTCCGCGAAGCACTAGACCGAACCGGCGCCGTCATCACCACCGGTGGGCTTGGTCCTACGAGCGACGATCTCACCAAGCCGGCGATCGCGGAGATCTTCGGGCGTCAGATGAAGCTCGATGAGGAGATCGCCGCCAAGCTCGAGGAGCGCTGGCGCGCGCGTTTTCCCAACAGCCGGTTCCCGTCTACCAACCGGACCCAGGCCGAGATCCCGGAGGGCGCGCGAATTCTCAGCAATCACCATGGGACCGCGCCCGGTATCTGGCTCGAAGACGAAAGAGGCAGGTGGGTCGCAATGATGCCCGGGGTTCCACGCGAGATGCGCGGGATGCTGGCGGAGGAGCTGCTCCCGGCAATCAAGGCGCGCGCAACCGGGGAGCAGAACGTCGTTCTGTCGGGCACCCTCAGGACCACGGGTATCGCGGAATCGGCGATCGCGGAGCTCCTGGGCCCGAACTTCCTGGGCGATCCTGGTACGGCGCTGGGGTCTCTGCCGCTCGCCTACCTGCCCGGCGTCGCCGGCGTGGATCTTCGGGTAACTGTAAAAGGGCGGCCGCTCGACGAGGCCGAAAAGCTCGTTAGCGAAGCGATCGTGAAACTGAGGAGCCGAGTCGAGGCGTATGCATACGGAGTCGACGATACCGATCTCGCCGCGGTAGTGCTGGATAGGTGTCGGGCCATGGATTTCACGCTGGCGGTCGCGGAGAGCTGCACCGGTGGCATGCTGGGCGAAAGAATCACCAGCATTCCCGGCTCGAGCGATGTTTTCCTGGGCGGGGTGATCGCGTATCACAATGAGGTCAAACGGAGCTTGCTCGGCGTCCGCGCCGAAGCGATCGAGCGGTCGGGCGCCGTAAGCGAGGAAGTCGTGCTCCAGATGGCATCGGGAGTCCGGGAGCGGTTAGGGGCCGATGTCGGGGTTGCCGTGACGGGGATTGCCGGGCCGGCCGGGGGCACGCCTGAAAAGCCCGTAGGATTAGTGTGGATTGCCGTGCATGCTTCGGAGGTCAAGGCACGGCGTTTCCATGTTGGAGGGGATCGCGCAGAGATCAGGCAACGCGCGGCCCAAGCCGCGTTGGAGATGGTGCGGCGTGCGCTCTCAAACGGTTAACTTTCGAACATGAGACACTCCAAGAAGAAGGGGGAACAGACGCCTCAGTCCGAGCAGGACGTCATGGGCTCGGAGAACGACTTCGCGCCTGGCGGTAACGCGAGCGGGGAACAGGGTACCGATCCGTCGTTCGATAGCTCGGGTGGCACCGCGGCAGCCGACGGTAGTGGCGCCGTGGGCGCAGCGGGCGCCGGTACGACGGAAGGTCGCTCCTCCGACCTCGACGCTGCAGGCGAGCGGGAGAAGTATCTGAGGCTTGCCGCGGAATACGACAACTACAGAAAGCGGTCGGCCAAAGAGCGGTCGGACGCCGGTACGCGCGCTCAGGCGGATCTGGTGCGCCAGCTCGTCGAAGCGCTCGACGATGTCGCCCGGTTCGCTCACGTGGATCCCGCGACGACCGACGCCGCGACCGTGGTGCAGGGCGTAGACATGGTCGAGAAAAAACTCCTCAAATCGCTGGGCGCTGCAGGCCTCGAGATAATCAATCCCGTCGGC
>Ga0193698_1000147_pt1 | contig 9948 bp, 6 predicted proteins | sample L3c1metaG_FD_165512 | JGI IMG/M metagenome (GOLD analysis project Ga0193698, IMG submission 165512) | Soil microbial communities from a riparian zone of the East river system, Colorado, United States - L3c1 | ecosystem: Environmental > Terrestrial > Soil > Riparian zone | place: USA: East River... | reverse complement strand
CGAGATGGCCGACGAAATTCGAGAACTGGGCGGTGAACCACATCTCTCCGTTCTTGTCGAAGGTCATCGTGTGCGGATCGCGAGCGGCGGGATCGGGCATGTGGTAGATCGTGCTCTTACCCGTTGCGGGGTCGAGCCATCCGATCCGGGCGTTGCGGTTACCCGAGAACCAGATTCTTCCCGATTTGTCGACGACGAGATTGTGCGGGTTGGTGCCAGACTCGATCTCGTAGCGCTTGAAAGTCCCCGCTGCCGGGTCGAGAGACGCGACGTAGTTCCCCTCCTGCCCGACGAACCAGACGCGGCCCTGAGCGTCGAGAAATGGATCGCGTGGGCGCGTCTTCTCCCACGGGACGGTCCATTCGGTTAGCTGGAGCGGAGCTTTTGCCGGCCCCTGGGCCGGAACCCGTGAGTCCGCGACGGGAAGGACGAGAACCGCTATCAGGAGGGATCGCATGCGCACACCCGTATTGGGAAGATCTCTTGGAGCATATACTGGTGTCCGTTAGTCTGCCAGAGGAGCTGCAACCAAGTGGGCGGCTCAGTCGTACTCATGGCAGAGAATATTCCTGGCCGTACCGCCAATGCCTGGGCAGGTGTCTAAATTCCCATTGGCGCGTGCGGTCGGTGCGCCCCACAAATAACCTCCTCCCTTCAATGAGAAAGTCAGCCGTGAGATTCACAGCGCTCCTCGCCATAATTGCGATCGCTGGTCCAGCCGCCGCCCAGCAGGCCGCGACGACGCCGTACGAAGCCGGGTCGTCCCCCAACTGGGACATCCTGTTGAATCCCCGCACCCACACTCCGACGCCGACGACGGCCGCGATCACCCCTGCCGATCTGGCGACGCGCCTCTACATCTTCGCCGACGATTCCATGGCGGGCCGCCTTCTCGCTACTCCTGGAAACGTCAAAGGCGTTGAATACATCGCCAACGAAGTCAAGCAAATGGGTCTCGTCCCGATGGGGGACGACGGGACTTACTTCCAGAAGGTGAATATCATGGAGCGCGCATACGACGACTCCACTCGCCTCGCGGCTGGGTCGACTTCGTTCGCACCGTGGACGGATTACATCCTGCGCGTTCAGGGAAGTGGCCCGCAAAAGCTCGACGGCGCTCGCGTGATCTACGGCGGAATGTGGGGCGATGATGCAACCCTGATCGATCCCTCCGCAGCTGTGGGAAAGCTGGTCGTGTTGAATGCGAACCAGAGCGGCACGAGACAGGGCATGCGCGTGGCGGCTGTGATCCAGCGGTTTCCGCAGGCGGCGGGAATTGTCGCGGCTGCGATGGAGCTCATTCCTCCACAGATGCAGCAGGCCCTTCGTCAGCCTCAGCAGTCGCTCCAGTCCGGCGATGCCCCAGCCTCGGTACCCACCTTTCTCTACGTCACGAAACGCACAGCGTCAGCGCTCCTTGGCGCCGACATCGAGACCGCGAAGCCGGGCGCGCTGGGTTTGACGATCACATCGACACCGCGCTTCAGGGAGCGCCCTACCCAGTACCCGGCGCGCAACGTCGTGGCGATGATCCAAGGCAGTGATCCAAAGCTTCGCAACGAATTCGTTGCGATCGGCGCGCACAACGATCACATCGGCTGGAACGTCCGGCCCGCCGCGCACGATTCGATTTTCATCGTCAACCACCTCTATCGCACCGGAGGGGCCGAGGATCGCTCACCGCAGCTGGATGCGACGCAACAGGCGCAGGTCAATGCGTTAATTGCTGACATTCGGCGCCGCACCAATGGCCAATCAGCCCGTCGGGATTCGATCTACAATGGCGCCGACGACGATGGCTCGGGCAGCGTGAGCGCGCTCGAGATCGCGCAGTACTTCGCGGCGGAGAAGATCAAGCCGAAGCGGTCTCTGCTCTTCGTCTGGCACGTGGGCGAGGAGGAGGGTCTCTACGGCTCGCAGTGGTACACGGATCATCCGACCGTTCCGCGCGACTCGATCGTCGCGCAGCTCAACATGGACATGGTTGGACGCGGCTCCGCCACGGACAACACCGGGATCACGAAGGATGGCATCAGGTACCGGGGCAACGCCGATTACGTGCAGCTCGTTGGATCGCGCCGGCTCTCAACCGAGCTTGGCGACCTGGCCGAGTCGGTGAACAAAGGCGAGAAGCGTCCGATGTCCTTCGACTATTCGATGGACGCCAACGGCCATCCACTGAACATCTATTGCCGCAGCGATCACTACGAGTATGCCCGCTACGGAATTCCGATCATCTTCTTCACGACCGGCGGACACGCCGACTACCACCAGGTGACGGACGAGCCGCAGTACATCGATTACGACCGCATGGCCCGGGTGGCGCAATACGTCGCCGACCTCGCGACGCGCGTCGGCAACCTGGATCATCGTCCGGTAGTGGACAAGGAAAAGCCCGATCCAAAGGGGCAGTGCGTGCAGTAAGAACCGGAGCTGAAATCGGCTGGCCCGACTTTCGCCTGATTGACGGACAGGTTACCAAACTATCCGTCAATCAATTCCGGGCGCAAATGACTTTTCAGGCTACGGCTTTCAGACTACTACGCTCACAAACGGTTGCCATTCCCCTGTTGGTGGCGGTCGGTTTAGTCGCCGGTTGCAGCCGCAGCGACTCAAAAAGCGCCGGCAAGGCCGAAAACCGGCAGACCTGGTCGCCCGACAAGCTCACCTCCGTTCAGGGCGTTCCCGCGACCGAGATCGAAGCTCTGATTCAGAAGAAGCTGGATGGGCCGCGCCTGGCGAAGATCGACGACGACCAATGGGGCCACACCAAGCGCCTTTACAAGCTCTACGGAAACAATCCGCTGTGGCTCACCAGTAACGGGCTCCACGAAAACCGATCGAAAGCGCTCACCAATGCGATTCTGGCTGCCAATGCCGATGGCATGCGGCTCGACGATTATCCGATTGGAGCGTTGGCACAGGCGATCGGCACTCTCAAGCAGACCAAGACTCCGACCGCGGACCAGCTCGCGACGGCGGACGTACTCCTGACCGCATCCTACACCGCTCTCGGTGAAGATCTGCTGACGGGACAGGTTGATCCCCGCACTGTCGCTCAGGCCTGGCACGTCGATCCCGAGGAGGAGAACGTCGACAGTGCCTTGGTCAGAAACCTTCGTTACGAGCAGCTCGACAGAGCTCTGGCGACGATGCGTCCGACCGATGACGATTACCTGGGCCTCAGCAAGCAGCTTCAGAACTATCGCGCTATCGTCGCCAAAGGCGGCTGGCAGAAAGTCCCGGACACCAAGAACGTGAAGCCAGGAGCGCCCGCGAATCCCGCCGTATTGGCCGCGGTTCGCAACAGACTGGCGGTTGAAGGAATCGTTCCCGCGAGCGGCGCAAACAAGGCGTCGATGATCCCATCGACCCAGGGCGCGAATACCTCGTCAGCAAGCACCTACGACCACGAACTGGCCGCCGCCGTCGCACTTTTTCAGACGCGACATGGAATAAACGTCGACAGCGCATTGGGCAAGGAGACGATCGAATCCATGAACGTGCCGGCGAACTATAGGCTCGCCGAGATCGCGGCGAACATGGAGCGATACCGCTGGCTGCCAAGAAGCTTCGGATCACGATACGTCTTCGTGAACGTGTCGGCGTTCAAGCTCGAGGCGTACGACACTGGACAGAAAGTTCTCGAGATGAAGGTCATCGTGGGCCAGGAATATCAGGACAAGGCGACGCCGGTGTTCGCGGACTCCATGGAAACGGTGGTGTTTCGGCCGTACTGGAACGTGACGCCGGACATTGCAGCCAAGGAGATCTTCCCCAAGGGCCAGGCGTATCTCGAGCGCGAGAACATGGAGACGTATCAGGAGAATGGTCAAACGCGCGTACGTCAGCGCCCCGGTCCCAAGAACGCGCTGGGCTTCGTCAAATTCCTTTTTCCGAACGACTTCAACATCTACCTGCACGACACGCCCAACCACGAGCTGTTCAAGGAGGACGTGCGCGCGTTCAGTCACGGTTGCATACGAGTGGAAAAACCCGCCGAGCTGGCGCAATGGGTACTGGGCTGGCCCGCTGACAAAGTGCGCCAGGAGATGGACAATCCGCCCGACAACAAATCGGTGAAGGTGCCGCGCAAGATTCCCGTGTACATCACCTACTTCACGACATACATCGACAACGGTCAGCTCTACTTCGGGAATGACCTTTACAATCGGGACGACAAGCTCGTGCCCATCGTGATGGCGGGCGCGATGCCGACCAAGGAAATAGTTGATGCGGTCCAGGCGCTGCGCCGGATCGCGGGCGCCTGAATCGCCGGGATACGGGAAAAACGTGGTCAAGAAATCCAACGTAGAGGCGAGCGCGGAAGTCTCCAGAGCCCCAACGGGTATAGCAGGGCTCGATGACATTCTCGGCGGAGGCCTGCCCACGAATCACCTCTACGTTCTTGACGGTGAGCCGGGAACCGGCAAGACGACGCTCGCGTTGCAGTTCCTGCTTGAAGGTGCGGCCAGGGGGGAGCGCGGCCTGTACGTCACACTCTCCGAGTCGGCGGCCGAGCTCAATGCGGTGGCGAAGTCGCACGGTTGGAGTCTGGACGGGATCGAGATCTACGAGTTGTCGAAGGAAAACTCGTTCGACGCCGAGGAAGGCTACACGATCTTCCACCCTGCCGAGGTAGAGCTGCAGCAAACCGTGGACGAAGTGTTGAAAGCGGTCGAGCGGTACAATCCAACCCGTGTCGCGTTCGACTCGCTCTCGGAGATGCGGCTTCTCGCGCGAGAAGCGCTGAGATTTCGGCGTCAGATTCTCGCGCTCAAGCAATTCTTCAATGGGCGCGACTGCACCGTGATCCTTGTCGACGACAAGACCGCTCCCGACGGAGATCTCCAGCTGCACAGTCTGGCCCACGGTGTGATCGTTCTGGAGCACGTCGCCCTCGAATACGGGTCTGAGCGGCGGAGATTGCAGGTCACCAAAGTCCGCGGCATACAGTTTCGCGGAGGTTTTCACGACTTCAGGATCCTCACCGGTGGAATCGAGGTCTATCCGCGGGTGCTCCAGGATGAGCAGCGGGCCGACGTGTCTCTAGAGAACCTGAGCAGCGGATCCGCCCCTCTCGACGCTCTACTGGGCGGAGGGCTCACCTGCGGAACGAGCACCCTGATCACCGGTGCGGCGGGAACCGGCAAATCTGTTCTGTGCACCCAGTTTGCCCGGGCCGAGATCAAGCGCGGGAAGCGAGTCCTGTTCTACCTCTTTGACGAGCGCATGACGACTTTCAGGCTGCGATCCTCGGAGCTGGGTATGGACATGGACGCGGAGAGGGAGTCGGGGCAGCTCAAGATGACTCAGGTCGAGCCGACCGAACTCTCCCCGGGCGAGTTCGCTAGCCAGGTCGTCCGCGCGGTGGAGAACGACAAATGCTCGCTAGTGATCATCGACTCGATCAATGGCTACATGCAGTCGATGCCCGAGGAGGGGCTGCTCCCGATTCAGATCCACGAGCTTCTGAGCTTTCTGTCGAACAACGGGGTCAGCTGCATCATGACGCTCGTGCAGCACGGGATCTTCGGCAATCCGGTGGACGAGGCAGTCGAGGTGAGCTACCTCGCGGACACGGTAATACTCATGCGGTACTTCGAGGTTGCGGGGAGCGTGCGGCAGGCGATCTCGGTGGTAAAGAAGAGGAGCAGCGACCACGAGCGCACGATTCGTGAGTGCAAGGTTCAGAAAGGTGGACTCTTTGTCGGCGAGCCTTTGAGCGCCTTCCAGGGCGTGCTGAGCGGCGTTCCGCGATATACAGGAGGCAATGCGCCGCTGCTGGAAGGGGGTGACGCCAACGGAAAGGAAAACGGTGTTCGCGATCAATCGGGCGAAGGCGGCGGTTATGCCGAAGACGGGACTGGGGAGAATGGGCGCAAGCGTCATCGAAAGAAGTCCAGCCGCTGACCAAGCGGGTAGCGCTGCAAGAAATCCAGCCGCTGATCGAGTGAGTGCCGGTGCGAGCACTCCAACCGCGGAGCGCCTTTTCGTGGCCGTGCTCGCGCCGACCGGTCAGGATGGGAGGGTAGCGGAGAAGGTCCTTTCCCGCGCGGGACTCGATCCCAGAATCTGCTCGGACATCGCCGCGGTCTGCGAGCTGATTGAACAGGATGCGATCGGCGTCCTGTTGTTGGCAGAGGAAGCGCTAACCCCCCGCGCGCGCGACAAGCTCTTCGAGTCCCTCGCCCGCCAGCAGTCATGGTCGGATGTGCCGATCGTCATCCTGACTGGTCAGGACGAGCTTTCGGGAACGCTTCCATCGGCCCTCAACAGCCTGGCGCAGAAAGGCAACGTCACTCTTCTCGAGCGACCGGTGCGAGTCGCGACTCTCACAACGTTGATTCGATCGGGGCTGCGCGCACGACAACGGCAGCTCGACGTGAAAGCAAACCTCGAGGAGCGTCAGGCAGCTGAGACATCGCTCCGCGAGAGCGAGATGCGATTGCGCGCTGCTGTTCAGTCGGCGCCCTATCCGATGATGCTCCACGCCTCCGACGGCGAGATCCTGCAGCTGAGTGAAGCGTGGATGACGCTCACTGGTCACTACTCGACGCCAGTAACGAGTACCTCCGAGTGGGCGGCGCTGGCCTTCCCTGAAAGCGATCAGGCTTCGATTCTTCCTCATGGCGCCGACGAGGGCAATCAACCGGAGGGAGAGTCCATTCGGCTTGGTGAGCACACGGTGAGAGCAGCCGATGGCAAGGACCGGATCTGGGACTTCCACCGCGTCGCGCTCGGCTCACTGCCCGATGGACGGCGGCTCTGGCTCACTGCAGGAATCGATGTGACCGAATACAAGCAACTCGCCGAAAGCGAGCGATCCGCCCGGCAGGAGGCTGAAAAGGCCAACGCCGCGAAAAGCCAGTTCCTCGCAACGATGTCGCACGAGCTGCGCACACCGCTCAACGCAATCGCCGGTTACTCGGAGCTTTTGAAGCTCGGGCTACGCGGGCCGATCACCCCCTTGCAGCGCGAGGATCTGGAGCGCATCGATCGAAGTCAACGGCACTTGCTCTCGCTCATTAACGACGTGCTCAACTTCGCCAAGATCGAGGCGGGTCACGTCGCAGTCACGTCGACCCCGATGGCGCTGAGCCAGGTGTTGGACAGCCTGCGCGAATTCGTCGAGCCGCAGTTGAGGGAGAAAGGCCTGCGGTTCAGAGTGGAAAAGGACATCCCCGCCGCCGAGGTGTGCGGAGATGTCGACAAAGTGCGGCAGATTCTCATCAACCTGCTCTCGAACGCGATCAAGTTCACGCCCGACGGTGGAATCATTGATCTCGAGTTCAACGAAGACGACAAGATGGTCTACGTCTGCGTGTGTGACACGGGGTCGGGAATTCCACCCGGCAAGTTGGCGGCGATCTTCGAGCCCTTCGTTCAGGTCAATCGCGATTACGCGTCGAAGCATCAAGGCACAGGGCTCGGGCTTTCGATCAGCCGTGATCTCGCGCGCCGCATGGGCGGGGACCTCACCGTCGAGAGCGAGCTCGGGAAGGGATCAAGATTCGTGCTGTCACTGCCGAGAGCCTAGAAGGCGCGAACGCTCGCGCGCAAATTGGTTTGCTGGCGACAGAGTTGCGGGGATAGCCCCACTCGATGCCGATTACTTACACCATCGATGGCGAGCAACGACGGATAAACGCGTTCGCCACCGGAATTATTCGCGCTGAGGATCTCCAGGGTCTCGTGCGATCGCTGCTCGCGGATCCTGGACTTGTTCCCGGACTGCGCGGGCTATACAACTCGAGCTACGCCGAGCCGGACATCACGATCCTGCAGCTCGCGGAAGTCGCGGGCGAGGTGCGTCAGCTGCTCAATCGCGGCCTCGGGCGAATCGCCCTCGTTGCCCAGTCAGCAACGACGTACAGAGTCGCCAAGACTTTTACAGTGCTCGCTCGGGCTATTGGCATCAATGTCGACATTTTTACGGAGCTCGCCGATGCCGAGGCGTGGCTGGGCGAGGATGAAGACATCTCGCGGTCGGGCGAGATGATGTTGCCGCGTTAATTGCCGATGCGGCTGCCTGTCTGCGCGTCGAAAACGTGCAGACCTTCGGGTCGAACGCGCACAGAGACTTTTTCGCCCGGTGTGATGCGCGGCTGAACCGGAGCTACGGCGACGGCGCGCTCGCCTCCCGGAAGAGTCAGGTAGACGATCTGCTCGTTGCCCATCGGCTCGACGACGCCAACCTCAGCGCGCATCACCCCCTCGCCACTCGATGAGTCTCCGACTACTTCCAGATGCTGCGGGCGAATGCCCAGGAAAACTCTGTCGTTAACCCCCGGCTCGCAGGGCACTCTGATCATGAGATCGGTCCCGCGAAACGTGCACATCCCTCCGGCTCCAGTCCGCGCCAGCGTTCCCTCGAAGAAATTCATCGCCGGGCTGCCGATGAACCCCGCGACGAACTTGTTCGATGGACGCTCATATAGCTCCATCGGAGTCGCGATCTGCTGCAGCACGCCTTCCTTGAGAATCGCGATCCGATCGCCTAGGGTGAGTGCCTCTGACTGGTCGTGGGTGACATAGACCATCGTCGAGCCAAGCTTGCGGTGCAGACGCGACAGCTCTACGCGCGTCTCGACCCGTAACTGCGCATCGAGATTCGAGAGTGGCTCGTCGAAGAGGAATGCCAATGGCTCGCGCACGATCGCGCGTCCGAGCGCGACCCGCTGACGCTGTCCACCAGAAAGCTGCGCCGGTTTCCGCTCGAGCAGCGCGTCGAGTCCAAGTGATGCTGCTACGGCGTCGACGCGCCGATTGACGACATCGCGCGGCTGCTTACGAATCATTAGACCGAACCCGAGGTTCTCCCGAACGGTCATGTGCGGGTAGAGCGCGTAGTTCTGAAAGACCATCGCGATATCGCGCTGCTGCGGCGGGAGATCGGTGACATCCCGGTCGCCGATGCGAATCGTGCCGCCGGTCACCTGCTCGAGGCCCGCCATCATTCGCAGCACCGTCGATTTCCCGCTGCCGGAAGGTCCGACCAGCACGAGCAGCTCGCCGTCGGCGATCTCGAGGCTGAGATCGTGCGCGGCGACGTAGCCGTTCGGGTAGGTCTTGTCGACGTGCTCCAGTGCAATCCGCGCCATCAGATTTCTCCGTTATCCTTTGACCGCGCCGGCGGTGAGTCCCTGCACGATGCGGCGCTGGAAGATCAACACCATTGCTGCAACCGGGGCAGTGGCGACGACGGCGGCGGCGAGGATCTGCCCCCACGGTACCTGGTACTGCCCGCGAAAAAGCGCGATCGCCACCGGCACCGTCTGCCGCTCCGGACCCAGCGTGAATGAGAGCGCAAAAAGAAACTCGTTCCAGCAATAGATGAAAGTTAGAATCCCCGTCGTCGCCAGACTCGGCACCGCGAGAGGGAGCAGAATCTTGATGAAGCTTTGCCGGCGGCTCGCACCGTCGACGTGGGCTGCTTCCTCGAGATCTTTTGGTATTTGCCTGATCGATCCCGTAAGAACCCACACCGTGAGCGGCATCGCGAATGTCATGTACGGCAGGATCAAGCCAGGATAGGTGTCGATCAGATGCAGCGAGCGCAGCAGCAGATAGAGCGGGCTCACTATCGATATCTGGGGGAACATCGTCACCGCCAGGATGAAAGCCATGATCGGCGCCTTCCCGCGGAACTCCAGTCTTGCCAACGCGTACGCGGCGAGCGTGCCCACTGTTAGACAGAACAGTGTCGTCGTTCCCGCGACTATCAGGGAATTCCGAATTGGAGTGATGAAGTCGCGCTCGTCGAACAAGGCGCGATAGTGATCGAGGATGATGTGCGTCGGCCAGAGCGATGGATCGCGGAAGAGCGCCGCCTCGGGTGTGAGTGAGGCCACGATCGCCCAATAAAACGGGAAGAGCGTGAAAATCATCAGCACGACGAGCGCGCCCCCGAACAGCCAATTCTGCCAGCGGAACGTCATGATTCGT
>Ga0193698_1000144_pt1 | contig 10028 bp, 10 predicted proteins | sample L3c1metaG_FD_165512 | JGI IMG/M metagenome (GOLD analysis project Ga0193698, IMG submission 165512) | Soil microbial communities from a riparian zone of the East river system, Colorado, United States - L3c1 | ecosystem: Environmental > Terrestrial > Soil > Riparian zone | place: USA: East River... | reverse complement strand
TACAACAGCCTATAAACCTTATAAAGAAGGTTTGTCTAATAATTTTAAATTATCACTAATAAGATTATCTTCAATTTGTACTACAGTATCGACAGTAGTAAACACTACTGTTGTAGAATTATCAGATACTGAATTAAATGAACTTTTACAAGTAGTTTATAATCAAATTGGTGATTCTAAAGAAATTAGTATGGCACTTTTACATAGTTTCGGTTTAGATACTATATCTGTGATACAGTATTTACAAACTCTTGGTTATATAATTGTATCATAAATTTTATAATAATTTCTTTACTTTAAATTTAAATAATTTATAAAGTAGGTATTATTATTAATAGAGCATTTTAGGACGGAATTAATCATAAAGATTAATTAATTTACATAGCAAAATATCTTAAATATTTTGTATCAATCAATTAAATGGAATAGTCTAACATTTAATAAGACACCTTATGACTATTATAATTATTATTAATATTAATATTAATAATTTTACTTTTATCCCCGCCCTCAAGCTACCCAGAGGGAGATATAAAATATCGTATCCTAATATTGGGACACCCTTCTACTGCTCCTGATCTCCTAGCCACCCCTTTTATTTTTATTTTTATTTTTATTTTTAAGCAGTTGGGGGTTCCAATTACAAGCGTAGTAACTATATGAAAATATAAAAGTGGAAATTAGAATCGTTGTAACTTTTAAGGATTATTCACTAAAGCCTAGGGAGCATCCATGCTAAAGCAGGGTGCAGTGTCGGTAAGCGAGTAGGGATATCAGAGACAGCCATAGTAGGGATATCAGAGACAGCCATAAATATATTTGTAAAGGTATCTGTCTTCTTACCTTAGGGTGCTAAAGCAGTGTCGGTAAGCGACGGAAAGCCAGGCTAACGATTAGCTAAGCTACGCTAACCTAGGCTAATTTAATTCATATATTGGCCAAAAAGGGGATAATTATAAATTATAATGATTAAATCATTAATTAACACTAACTAAAAACAGTTAAACAATTCATAATAGCTGGATCTACTGATAAAAATTGATCAGCTACAACATAAGGAAGATTATCTTGATATTCTAAATATGCTATTGAAGTTTCCATTATTTGGTTTAAAACTGCTCTATCTGTAATATCATATACTCTTGCTACTACATTAGATGCACTATCATCTGGATGTACTAAGTTATCTAATTTAGATTCAGAAATTACTTCACTTACATTAGATGCACTATCATCGGGACTAACTAAATTTTGTAAAGGAGATTGTGAACCGACACTATCTATTGTATGGTCAGATTCTAAAGTGGATGGATCTATTTTATGAATCCATTTGTTTACTTTAGAATAAGCCATTGATGATAATTCTGATCCTCTAACACTACAAACTTCTAAGAACCATTGTTTTACGGTATTCCATAAAGATGTAGCATTAGTTTGTACACCCACCAGCAGCTGCTACATATTGGCCAGTGGCCGGATGATTAGTTGGTGTAACTATTAGTTCAGTTATCCTATTTCTAATTGATTCTAGCCACATTCTAGCTGAGGTTTGTACTCCTGTATTTACATAACTAGTAGCTGCTTCTACAGGGTTTGTATTCCTGCATCTACTAAGTTATTAGGGTGCATCCATGCTAAAGCAGCGGGCAGTGTTAACTAATGATTCATTATTATTTGTGCCGGCACTTTTATAGAAGGAAAATGTTAATATTCCTGCAGCTGCGGCTACCAAGCACACGCGCCTACACTAATATAGTGGGCGGAGTTAAAGTATATAAATATTTATTTATTTATAAAAATCTAAAGATAAAAGAGTTAATTTTGTTTTTGTTTATTATTGTAAACAACAAGGTTTAATTACAAACTTTTACACTATAAAACAAAAGCCACATAAAATGTTAACAGCAGCCAAATATTTAGGAGCTGGATTAGCCTGCTCAGGTTTAATAGGAGCTGGAGCCGGTATAGGTTTAATCTTCTCTTCATTAATTGCATCAACAGCTAGAAACCCTCAAATAAGAGGACAATTATTTAGTTACGCTATATTAGGATTCGCCTTAGCTGAAGCTACTGGATTATTCTCATTAATGATTGCATTCTTATTATTATACTCATAATTTTAAGAATATTTATTTAGAAATAAATATATTTTAATATCTTAATTTCCCTTTATATAAAAAATGATAAATTTATCAAAATAAAAAATTAAGTCTATTTATTCCTTATTTAACAATCACTTACTCGCGCATCCTCTATCCTGCCCACTATTCTATAAATGGATAGTTGAAAAGAGGGCGGCAAAGTTATTCTAAATTTAGTTTACTAAATATTGTATTATATTTTTAGTTTAGAATAAAGAAAGAAGAAAGGCTAAGTAAATAAGGTTCGATTCCTTTACTTCTTAGATTTTATGATGTCCAAATCAAGTGCAAACCCTAATTTTAGAATCATTAGTCAAGTCTATGTTAGGAAATATGGTAATATTATAAATTTACTTTATTTACATAAAAGAAATGTTTAAGCTCAATCTTAGGATACTATATATATTTACAAAATATATTTACAGTATTGTCTCATTGTTTTAGAATTTAATTATAATTTTATTATTTATTAAATGAATTATTTTATATAAGATTAATTTAATTTTATTAAAGAAGCGAGGAAAAGAAAAGAAAATAAAATAAAAGAATCTTTGATTTAATTAAAAAAATAAATGAGAAGATAAATCTTTAATAGAACAATAGGAAAAGTCAAATTTACTTAAACTACCAGCAGCGGTACTGTTGTTCAATTATTAAAATATTTAAAGTTTAAAGTCAAATAAGTGTATTAATAAATTTAATTTAATTAAAGAAAAATGGTAAGCTATACACTATTCCAACTCTAGACACCAACAGTTAGAGCACTGGCCTTTTGAGCACAAATAAAGTAGGATTATAGAATAATCAAATTAACCTTTAATCTATTTAATATTTCTTTTTTAATATTATCAATAGAATATCTTTTTATTAAAATATCTAAGATTATTTAATTAACTTACAAAATGTTAACACAATTTTCAATCTTTAATACTATCTATAACGATGCACCTCAACCTTGGCAATTAGGTTTCCAAGATAGTGCCTCACCAAGTTTCACAGGAATAGTAGAGTTACATAATACTATTTTCTTCTTTTTAGTAGTTATTGCTGTAGGTATTTGTTGGGTTTTAGGTTCAACTATTTATTACTATAGTTCTAAAAATTCTCCAATTGTACATAAATATCTTAACCATGGAACTTTAATTGAATTAATCTGGACAATTACACCAGCATTAATTTTAATTACTATAGCTTTTCCCTCATTTAGATTACTTTATTTATTAGATGAAGTAGTTTCACCAACAATAACTATAAAAGTAGTCGGACATCAATGGTATTGGTCATATGAATATTCTGATTATGTAAATGAAAGTGGTGAATCTATAGAATTTGATTCTTATATGATACCAGATTCTGATTTAGAATTAGGACAATTTAGAGTATTAGAAGTTGATAATAAAGTTATTGTTCCTGTTGATACTCATATTAGAATTATTGTTACAGGAGCTGATGTTATCCATTCATTTTCTGTACCTTCATTAGGAATTAAAATTGATACTGTACCTGGTAGATTAAATCAAACTTCTTTATTAGCTGAAAGAACTGGTACATTCTATGGTCAATGTTCTGAAATTTGCGGAATTTATCATGGATTTATGCCCATAGCTGTAGAAGCTGTTTCAATACAAGATTATTTAACTTGGATTGATGATTTTCAGAACTAACATTATTAATTCTTTATTAATTCTAGGGCCTGCGGCCACTACAAATGTTAAAAATAATATTATTAAGATTAAAAATTCTTTATCCCCTATGTGGATAACTGGTCTAACTGATGCTGAAGGTTCATTTACTGTATCTATTTATAAAAGAAATGATTCTAATAATTGGCAAATTAATCCATCGTTTGAATTATGGCTTAATTCTAAAGATATAAACACTTTACAAGAACTTAGAGAATTTTTTGGTGTAGGTTTAATTAATACTAGAAAAAATAAAAACGTAACTAGCTTTACTGTAACTAAAACTAGTGATTTAGTAAATGTGATTATTCCTCATTTTTCTAATTTTCCATTACAAACTCAAAAAAGAGTAGATTTTAAACTTTGGGCTAAAATTGTGGAAAGTAAACAAAATAAAGAACATTTAACTCATGAAGGTTTATTGAAAATCTTGTCTTTTAAATCTGTTTTAAACAGAGGTTTATCTCAAAACACTAGTGAAATCAAAAATATCGAAGTTTTAGAAAGACCTTTACACTTAGTTGATTCTGCTGAATTTAATAATATAGATCCTAACTGGATCTCTGGATTTGTAGCGGGAGATGGTTCATTTGATATTAAAATTACTAAGAGAAAAGCTAAATACCAAGTAGAACTAAGATTCAGAATAACTCAACATATTAGAGATGCTCATGTTTTAGGAATTATTGCTGAATATTTTGGTTGTGGTAAAGTTTATATTAGATCGACTGGATTAGCCTGCGATTTAGTAGTAAACACCTTTCCAGCTAATATTAATAAAATTATTCCTTTTTTTATAAAACATCCTATTGGAACTATTAAAGAAAAAGATTTTAGAGATTTTATTTTGGCTGCGGAGTTAATAACAAATAAAGCTCATTTAACCCTTGAAGGTTTAGCTAAAATAAAAGAAATCAAATTAAACATGAATAGTCTTAGAATTATAGAATAAAACAGTTACCTTGATATCCGATCAAAGCTGCAGAGTCCAAATAAAATATTATTTGAGCATTTATTATTATTTAATATTAATTTATCCCCGCCCTCACTGCTTATGCTAAAGCAACCATGCGGCTAATATTACCAAAGGTAGTCCAGGGTACAAATAAAAAGTATAATAATAAAAAATATTTAGTTTTCAATAGTTTATTATAAAAGTAATAGTATTTAGTATTGATTAAATTATTAGAAAAGGTTCAAATTTGGAAATAAGGGACTCCATGATAATGGAGGTGGTTCCGACTCAGACTTTACATCTGAGTTATGGGGTAGGTTTAGTATTATTGATAATCATTTTTATATTTACTCGGAATTAATTTCCCTGAAGTTGTTTTATTGATATCAATAGCTTTCTCATAAAAACAAACATTTATCTTATTAAATAGTCCGTTGATTGACTCTAAAACAAAATATATTGATATTTAATGTTATTTAACTATGATTTATTTGAAATAGTTGCAGTAGCTTTTGTAGTAGCAGGATTATTAACCTTTTCTATTTATAAGAGCTCACCTATTAATAATGAATCATTAGTTAACACTAATTCAGAATTATCTAATAATTTAGTTGATGTTGCAGTACAAACGGAAATTCATATTCCAGTAGAAACAACTTATGTAAACACTGAAATGCAAACTTCACCAAGAATGTGGTTAGAAAGTGTTAGAAACTGGATAACTGAAATCTTAGGTACACCTAATAATCCTACAGGTCAACATGTTGATGTTGGTGTTCAAACTAATGCTCCTTCTTTATGGGGATCTGTTAAACAATGGTTCTTAGAAGTTTGTAGTGTCAGATCATCAGAATTAAGTTCAATGGGTAATGGTAAAGTAACTAAATGGAGAAATAATCTTGAATCAGTACAATCAGTAGATTTACATGATTCAGAAAGTTCTTTAACTACTAGAGTATTTGGTTCACCTGATAGTTTTCAAAGTCTAGTAGGACCTGAAGATAGTGCATCTCAAATAAGTGAAATAATTACTGAATCTAGTTTACATGTTCCAACTAATTCAGTTTATGATATAAATGTATATAATCAAGAATTTTTATATAATTCTCTTAATAATGCATCAAATTATATTGATTATAATCATGTAATCAATGGAATAAATCATACTGTTTTAGTAATTGGAACTAATATATTAACTGTAGATCCTAATATAGTTATAAACCCATTTATTTGTTAGTGTTAATTAATGATTTAACTAATTTATCCCCTTTTTTTCATTATAGCTATAGAATCAGTTTCAGTACAAGATTACTTAGCTTGGGTAGATGCTCAATAGTTTTATTTTATTAATAATATTGTTTTTAGATTATAAATAAATTATCCCCCGCCCTACACATTGTCCCGGCTGTTAAGCTAGCCTTGCAATAATTGCTAAAGCATGCATGAGTATGAGTATGAGTGGAATCTGACTATTTAAGGGTTACGTAACTTTTATAATTTAAGTATAATTTTATATTATAAAAATATAGGAAATAAAAGTATAGAATAATACGAGTATAGTTAAGTGGTATAACTTCTACCTTCCAAGTAGAAATCATCGGTTCGAATCTGATTACTTGTAAATCACACTTTACCGGCGGGACAACTATATTCATGTAGCCCTGATCTCCTATCATGAAGCTAGGGCAGGAGTGTTTATAGTATTGAGTAATGTTATTTATAAGTATCTTATTTTTAATTATGGTTATGGCCATATCTTCTCTTAAGACTAAAATTACACCAATTTTATTTCAGAGATTGTCTTCTATAATTTTAATTTATGCCGGAGCTTTATCATTAAATGCTTTATATATTCAGTCAATTGGATCAGGTATAGGTATTTATAGTGGATTATTCCATGTAACCTTTATATCTCAATTATTAGATATATTTATATACATTATAGGAGCAGCTATATTAATAGCTAGACCTTTAATTGTAAATTATACAAATTCTTCAATAATAGAAGAAAATAATTATAAAAATTCAATAGAATATTGCTTACTAATAATGTTTAGTACATTAGGAGCAAGTTTATTAATATCTTCTTCAAATTTAATCTCTATGTATTTAAGTATAGAATTACAATCATTTGCAATATATATTTTATCTACTTTATATAGAAATTCTGAATCTGCTACAAATGCTGGATTAAAATATTTCTTATTAGGTAGTTTAGCATCTTGTTTTATTTTATTAGGATCAGGATTAATTTATACTTTTACAGGTTTAACTAATTTAGAATCAATCTATAATTTAATCTCAGTAACTGGATCTAGTCAAATTACTCAAGGTATAGCATTAGGATTTATTTTTATATTTTCAGGTTTTTTATTAAAAATCGCAGCAGCACCATTACATAATTGGGCACCAGATGTTTATGATGAAAGTCCAACAATTGTAACAATATGGTTAACTATTATGCCTAAAATTTCTATTTTAATATTTATTTTAGAAATCTTTACTCAAATAACATCAGTAAATACAATTTTAGTAAATTTAGATTCAATGGTAGGAGGCTTTGCAATCATTAATACAATAGGATTAAATTCTATTAAAAATTTATTATTAATTAGTTCTTTATTTTCTTTAATCATTGGTACAGTAGTAGGATTAGCTCAAACAAAAATAAAAAGATTATTAGCTTATAGTACAATTTCACATATAGGATTTATTTTATTAGCTTTAGCTATAAATAGTGAACAATCTATTGATTCATTTATTTTCTATATTATTCAATATACATTAACTAATTTAAATACATTCTTAATATTATTAGCTATAGGTTATATAATAAATAATAATAATATTTTTAATAAAGGTTCAGAAAAAGATATAAAATATATTTCTGAATTAAAAGGATTATTCTTCTCTAATCCTATATTATCTATTAGTCTAACTATTTGCTTATTATCTATGGCTGGTACACCACCTTTATTAGGATTCTTCTCTAAACAGTTTGTATTATATTCTGCTATTGAAAGTGGATATTACTTTATGGCAATATCTGGAATATTAGTAAGTATAATTAGTGCATCATATTATTTAAGAATAATTAGAATATTACATACTGAAGTAAATAATTCATTTAAAGCCGTAGGCCACAATGAAACAAATACAACAGTAGGAATTAGTAATATTCATAGTTTATTAATGTCAAGTTTAACATTATTAATATTATTCTTTGTCTTAAGACCATCTATATTATTAAAAAGTACACAATTACTATCTTTAACTTTATACTCTTATTAATGAATACTATATTAATGTTATTTATATTTGTTCCTATTTTAGCTGTTTTATTATTAGGTTTAAATTTATTATTTTCTACTCATAAACCTGATGAAGCTAAAGTATCTGCATATGAATGTGGATTTAGTCCTGTATATGGACAAACTAGATCTACATTTCAAATTCATTTCTTCTTAGTTGCACTATTATTCTTAATTTTTGATCTTGAGATTTTATTACTATTTCCCATAGCAGTTACTTTATATCAAGTAAGTATGTTTGGGTTTTCTGTAGCATTAATATTTTTTATTGTATTAACTATAGGATTTATCTTAGAAATTGGATCAGGAGCTATAAAAGTAACATCAAGTTAGCTTGAAGAATTTTCAAATAAATTTATTTTAATTTTCCCCCTAATTTTTAAATTTTAACATAAAAGTATAATTATTTTTAAATAAATTAGAATTATTTTTAAATAAAAGTAAAGTAATGGATTAAAAATGTAAACCAAATCAAAAAACAAAAAAATTATTTTTAATCCAGAGTTATATTATCAAGTCTTAATCTTTATTAAGATAATAAGGGTGTGTCCCTATTCTATTGAATTAAAATTAAATAGAACTATCAATTAATTTAAATTGATATTGATAAGTACAAACAAAGTTTTAAAATCAGACTGTGTTAAACAGAATTCCTTTATATAATGTTAGACCTAACAACCTCTCTTTTTAGTAGTCCCTTAGCTACATTCTCTACAATTTTCACTGTTACAGTTTCTATTGTAATAACTTATAAATTTTATTTTTATGATAAAGAAATTACTTTATCTGATAGATTAGCACAAGTAGAAGCCGCTAGAGCACAAAAAGGTTTACCTACTGAAGTAACAATAACTCCAGAAGATTTTAGATTAAACCCTGAATTAGCAGATATATTTGGTGTAACTGGTGTTAATGAAAGTATAAATATTACTCTAGAAACTAATGCTCATTTAGAATATCAACAATTTCAAGAGACTCTTCAAGTTCATAATAATTTTATAGAAAATACTGTACAATTTGTATCTGAACTTTCTCTTAATAATCTATTAGAATTTCTTACTTATTTAGTATCTTTATTTAATTAATAATTAAATTAATTTATTAATTTATTTAAAATTTTAACTTCATATTTATCCCCCTGCTGGCCTCCTTCGCTGCTTCGCACCCAAGCGTGCTTAGAGAAATCAGCAGGGGGATAAGCACTACCTACCTTTGGTTCATCGAATTCTAGCTACTTGCATAGCTGTGCTAAAGCATAACAGTAGTGGATTCACTCTTTATTTTTATAATCTTTTTATAAAATATTTAAAGATACTCCTTAATATCTCAATTTATAAATAAAATTTATTATTTATTATAATTATTATATTACTATTAAAATTATATAATTCTTATAGAGATAGCTTTAATTATTCTTATGTCTCTTACCCTTGCTTTTTAAATGAGCAAGCTGAACTAGAAAAAAGCAATCAAATAAATTAAATAGAATGCCACAATTAATTCCATTTTATTTTTTAAATCAATTATCATTTTCATTCTTAACTTTATTAGTTTTAATTTATGTATTTTCTAAATACATTTTACCTTTATTTACATTTCAACAAGTTATAAGAATGTATATTACAAAATTAAGTAAAAAAGCTTAATTACTTCTTTAATTATTGTTATATAAATATTAATCCCCCCGCGTAGTCTCCTTTATTCCTGCTCTGCCAAAGGTCTCCGAGCACCTCTACCTTTTTATTTAAATAAATCTTAATAATTTTATAATTAAAATATTAAAATATAAAATTAAATAAAAAACTCACTTTTAAAAGAGAAGATTAATTCACCGTTAGATAAGTATATACTTAGGAAAGTGGCACTAGAGGAGACCCTTTTTAAATAAATAGATAAAATTAGAGTAATCTATTATAACGAGTAAATTGTAAAATCTTTA
>Ga0193698_1000142_pt1 | contig 10074 bp, 9 predicted proteins | sample L3c1metaG_FD_165512 | JGI IMG/M metagenome (GOLD analysis project Ga0193698, IMG submission 165512) | Soil microbial communities from a riparian zone of the East river system, Colorado, United States - L3c1 | ecosystem: Environmental > Terrestrial > Soil > Riparian zone | place: USA: East River... | reverse complement strand
CGACTCGAAGGAGCTGGAGCAGCTCGAAGGTGGAGAGTGGATCGTGACGGCGGGGCTGGTCACCATCCGGCAGCAGCCGCAGAGCGCGAAGGGCACGGTCTTCCTGTTGATGGAAGACGAGTTCGGCTTCATCAACGTGATAGTCTCCAAGAAAATGGTCGAGAAGTATGCCGAGGTCGTGAAGTTCTCGACGTTCGTGGTGGTGCAGGGGAAGTTCGAGCGCGATGGCGGAGTCAGGAACGTCATCGGCCGGAATTTCAGCGAGCTGAAGGTCAAGCAGCTCCTCCACGCCAGTCGGGACTTTCACTAAATCCCTCTTCCCGCTTCCCGCTTCCCGCAGTTATCCTAGGCTCATGCCGCAGAAGCAGCAGTCGGGACGCGCGTTCGCGAGTGACAATTGGGCCGGAGTGCATCCCGAAGTGCTCGACGCGATGGCGGCCGCGAACGTTGGTCACGTTCCTTCCTATGGCGGCGATCCCTGGACGATCGACGCCATCGCCCGGATTGCCGACGAAGTCGGCGGTGATCCGGAAGTCTTTCTGGTGTTCAGCGGCACCGCGGCGAACGTGCTTTGTCTTCAGAGCATGGTGCGGTCGCATCAGGGAGTCATCTGCTCGGAGACTGCGCACGTGCATACCTCCGAATGCGGCGCCGCGGAAAAGCACATCGGCTGCAAGCTCCTGCCGGTACCGTCGCCCAACGGCAAGATCACCGTCCAGGGTATTCGCGAGCATCTCCACCACATCGGCGACGAGCACCACGTGCAGCCGCGCGCCATCACGATTACCCAGGCGACCGAGTACGGCACGGTCTACACGCCGCAGGAAATCCGGGTGATCGCGGATTTCGCGCACGCGAACTCGCTGCTGCTCCACATGGATGGGGCCAGAATCTTCAACGCCGCCGTCCACCTGAACGTTCCTTTGCGCGCGATCGCGGGCGACGCGGGAGTCGATGCGCTTTCTTTCGGGGGAACGAAGAACGGCCTCATCGCCGGCGAAGCGGTGGTTTTCTTCAAGCGCTTTCTCGCCGACGATTTCGAGTTCCGGCGAATGCAAGGCATGCAGCTTTCTTCCAAAATGCGGTTCATTGCGGTGCAATTCAGCGCCTTGCTAAGCAACGGGCTCTGGAAGCGGAGCGCCGAACACGCGAACAAGATGGCGAAGCGGCTCGCGAGCGAGCTGGCGGGAATTCAAGGGGTTGCGCTAACGCAGGCCGTCGAGGCCAATGAGGTGTTCGTCACACTGCCGCGCCAGATCGTTCCGAAGCTGCAGGAGCAGTGGCCGTTCCACATCTGGAACGAAGCCACTTCGGAAGCGCGGCTGATCACATCGTTCGATACGGAGGAGTCCGACGTCGCTGATTTTGCCCGGCGGGTGAGAGAAGCGATCGGCTCGAAGGAGAGACAATGGACATGAAGAACGCCGCGGTGCTCGTGACTGGTGGAAGCTGCGGGATCGGACTAGAGACGGCTCGCCTTCTGCGCTCGCGCGGCGCCCGGGTGGCGATCTGTGCGCGGCATGAGGGCATGCTGGAGTCGGCGGCGAAGGAGATCGATGCGCTCCCGATCGTCGCCGATGTGAGCAGGGAGGAGGACGTTCAGCGCCTGATCGGCGCCGTCGTCAAGGAATACTCCGACTACAACGTCCTCATCAACAACGCCGGGTTCGGCGCGTTTGCCCCGCTGGTGGATCTGACGGCGGAAGAATTCTTCCGGGTGTGGCAGACCAATGTGCTTGGCGCAATGCTGGTCGCGCGCGAATCGGCCAAGCACTTCGTGGGGCGGAGCTACGGCAACATCGTCAATATCTCGTCGACTGCCGGGCAGCACGGCTTCGCCAACGGGTCAGCCTACTGCGCCAGCAAATTCGCGCTGCACGCGCTGACGGAGTGTTGGAGGGCAGAGCTGAGGCAGCACAACATCCGGGTGATGCAGGTCAATCCGAGCGAGGTGATCACGAGCTTTGGGGAAGGCGAGTCGTCACCGACGCCATCCCGGCCCGACAACCCCACCAAGCTTCACCCATCAGACATCGCCCGATTGATCGTGGGGATGCTGGAGATCGAGGATAGAGGCTTTGTCACTGAATCCACCATCTGGGCGACCAACCCCAAGTAGAACAAACAAAAAAGAACGACCGGCAGCCGGCCCTTTCAGTTGACCTTTGAGTATCGAAAACAATCAGTGGTGTGATCGTTCACAAGCCCGCACGCCTGCATGAACGCGTAGCAGATGGTCGATCCGACGAATTTGAATCCGCGACGGAGCAGATCGCGGCTCATTGCGTCCGATTCCGGAGTGCGTGGAGGCACTTCACTCAGTGAACGCCGCTTGTTCACACGCGGCTCGCCGCCGACGAACGTCCAGATGTACGAGTCAAAGCTGCCGAACTCGCGCTGAATCAGGCGGAAGGCTTTGGCGTTCTGCACCGTGCTCACAACCTTGAGACGGTTGCGAACGATGCCGGGATTCTGCAGAAGGCGCTCGACCCGCGCCGGGGTGAACCGCGCGACCTTGGCCGGATCGAAGCCGGCAAATGCCTTGCGATACGACTCCCTCTTATTGAGAATCGTCTCCCAGCTCAGACCGGCTTGCGCACCTTCCAGCGTCAGGAACTCGAAAAGAATCTGATCGTCGTGAACGGGCACCCCCCATTCCGCGTCGTGATAGGCGATACTGAGCGGGGTTCGAGCCCAGCTACACCGAATGACTGGAGGCATAAAAAAACCTAGAGCCGGAACCGACTCTTCGCCGCCGCTACTATCAGCTCCGCGGAGCCATCGATTCCAAATCGCTCTGTATTCACGCTGAGATCGTAATTCTCGTGCGCGCGCCAGTCGCGCTCCCAGTGCAGCCGGACCCACTGGTCACGCTCTTTGTTGGTGTGGTCGACGAGACGCGTCGCTTCCTCTGCGCCTACTCCCTCTCGCTTCATCGTCCGCGCGATCAACGCCTTGCGAGGCGCGTAGCAGAATATGTGGAGAGCGTCCTCGCGCGCGGCGAGCATCTCCTGCGCTCCACGGCCCACTACGACCAACGGCCCGCGCGCGATCGCTTCATCGATGATGTGCCGGGTGACCTCGATCAGCTGCTCGTCCGTTGGCCGCTTCGCCGCGGCAATCGGCGACGCCCATTCCTGCGAGCCCATCGCCATCGCGGATGTCAGGCGTTCCACGAGCGACGGCACTCTCTCCTCACGGTCGCGCACCTCCGCGGCGCTCAAACCCATTCGCGCCGCTACCGCGTCGACGACGGCATTGTCGAGAAGCGACCAACCAAGCCTTGCCGCAACGAGAGCGGCGACCTCGGAGCCTCCCGACCCGTACAGCCGCGAGACGGTGAGAATCGACAAGACTCAGTCCTGATAGGGGCGGCGGCGCTTCTCTTCGATGGCGCGTCCGTACTGGCCCGCATCGGAGCGCGCGATCTTCTTTCGCGCGACGAGTGATTCGAGCACCAGCTCGCATCCGGCGGCGACAACCGGGAGATCGTCCATTCGCGCCAGGCCGGCCGTGTTGACGACCTGCATCAAGCCGGGGACGCTTCCGAAGCCCTCGACCACCGCATCGACGGGCACATCGTCGGTCACCTGTAACGCTCCACCGACGTCGAACCACATGATGATCTCGTCGGTGTTGATTCCACCGGCGCGGTCCTGGTATGTCGCGTCCGCCGCGCGGCGGATCAGCTCTTTCGCGATCGCGTGGCCGCCGACCAGCTCGCCCTCGTACTCCAGCTCGATCTTTCCCGTGATCGCGGGAAGCGCGGCGTAGATGTCGGCGATGCGCGGCACGATGTCGCGCTCACCTGTCTGCAGCGCGCGCCGCTCGGCGTTCGACACCACGTTCTCGAGGACGCTGATCGGCATGCGCTGCGATACGCCCGACCGCTTGTCGATCCGCTTGTCGTTGCGCGCTTCGAACGCGACGCGTTCGATGACTTCGGCGATGAAATCGGGGACGCGTACCTTGCCGGCACCGCGCGCCGTCCACGCTTCCTGACTCGTGATCGCCATTCCGAGCTCGACGGTCTCGGGATAGTGGGTGGTGACCTCGCTCCCGATGCGATCCTTGAGTGGTGTGATGATCTTGCCGCGGGCCGTATAGTCCTCGGGGTTCGCGGTGAAACAGAGCATCACATCGAGCGGCAGCCGCACCGGATATCCTTTGATCTGGACATCGCCTTCCTGCATGATGTTGAACAGGCTGACCTGTACCTTGCCGGCTAGGTCTGGCAGCTCGTTCAGCGCAAAGATCCCCCGATTCGCGCGCGGCAGCATGCCGTAGTGCATCGTCAGCTCGTCGCCGAGGATGTGCCCGCCGCGCGCAGCCTTGATCGGATCGAGGTCGCCAATGATGTCAGCGACCGTAACATCAGGCGTCGCGAGCTTCTCGACGTAGCGCATATCAGGAGTGAGCCAGGCAATCGGAGTGTCGTCGCCGGCTTCCTTGAGAAGATTCTTTCCGTACTTGGAGATCGGCGCGAATGGATTGTCGTTGACTTCGCTGCCGGCGATGATGGGCAGCGCCGGATCGAGAAGCGTGGCCAGTGCGCGCAGGATTCTGGACTTCGCCTGTCCGCGCAGCCCGAGCAGGATGAAGTTGTGTCGGCTGAGAAGAGCGTTGACGATCTGCGGCATCACCGTCTCTTCGTAGCCGACTACGCCGTTGAAGATTGGTTTGCGCGTCGCGAGCCTGGTGAGGAGGTTCGCGCGCAGCTCATCTTTTACAGAGCGGAGCCTTTGCTCGGGGGAGCCGAAGGCGGAGCGCTTTAAAGCGCCAAATGTTTCTGGATGAAGCGACAACTAATTCTCCGAGGAAAAAACGCGATTCACGAGGTAATCTAGCCCGCGTACGAGGGGGCAACCAGACGGCTCTACCCTTGACACTGCTTCCGGATGAGATAAATTCTCGTCCGCGCCAACACGGGCACTGCGACCGCGTGCACGAACCGGCGATTTATCCCACGTTGCCTCTAAAGGAGATCGTACATGAAGCGCCTGGCCCTTGTCGCCGCCGTTCTCGCACTTGCCGCATGCACCGCCAAGAAAGACGATGCCGCTACCGTTGATACGTCCGCTCCCGCCATGGCTCCGGCCCCGGCCGCGATGGACACCGGCATGAAGATGGACACGACGGCTAGCACCACGACGACCACGACGACCAAGACCACCACCAAGAAGTAAGCGGTCGTTCCGAATCCGAAAAAAGGCGCCACTATACAGTGGCGCCTTTTTCATTTTGCTCCACCTGCACGCTGCATTCTCCTCCCGACCATCTCGCCTGCAGCGTCGTTCCCGGCGGGACTTCTCGCCTCACCATCCCCAGCGCCACTCCGCCGAATCGGGGAGACAGCGCGACGCTGCGGAGATCTCCAATCACTTTCCCCGTCTCGTCGACCAGCTCCGCGCCTTTGGGCGGCGCCGGGCGCGTCACGAATCGAAGCCTTCTCAGAAAACGATTGACGTGTCCGCGAAAGTGTACGCGCGCCACCGTTTCCTGTCCGATGTAGCAGCCCTTGGTGTAGGAAATCGCGCCGAGCTCGTCGAGGTTTGCTTCCTGCGGGAGAGTCGAATCATCCATGTCGGCGCCCCACTGCGGCCGGCCGCTTTCGACGCGCGCAATCTCCCAGGTGTCGGTACCGCCGGCCGCGACTCCGGCGGTCGCGAGCGCTGCCTTGAGCGCGCTCGCCGCCGCGCCGGGAAGAAAAATCTCGAACCCTTCCAGATCCATCTCGGGAACCCGCGCGATAATCGCTGTCGAGTCGCCGAATGGACGCGTGATGTTTCCGTATGGCTGCAGCGCCGCTAGGTCCCTGTCGTCGACTTCCATCACCCGCGAGACGATCGAGCGCGCTGAGCGACCGAAAACACCGACATCGCTCAACTCCGAGGTGACATCGTGATACGGAGCGAGTCGCGGATTGATGTACTTCCGCACCATGTCCTTCCAGCCGGGTGCAGCGGCCGGCGAGGTGTCGACCAGAAGCGAGTCTTCGAGCGCGAAAATGCGGAGATCGGCGACGATCTTTCCTTTCGGCGTCAGCGCCGCCGCGTACTGTCCCTCGCCCGCGACCAGCGACGAAACATCGTTGGTCACCATGCCGGTGAGCAGCTCCGCGGCCTTCGGTCCGGAAATGCGAGTCCGGGTCCGGTCGCTCCGGTCGAAAAGGAGAGCACCGTTGTGCAGCGCGGAATACTCGTTCATTTCCGACATTAGCTGCAATTAAGCCAGTGCGCTCAGCGGGCGCTACTGGCCGAAAGCTGCGTAGGATGCGTCGAGCAAGTCGATGGGATGAATCGTGCGCGCAGAGATCTCGGCGCGAATCAGGCCGGCGCCGATCTGCATCAGGCAGCCGGGATTTCCAGTGGCGACCCACGGAGCCCCAGTCGCGGCAATGTTATCAAGCTTGGGCGCGAGCACGGCATCCGATGTGTCGGGCTCGATGAGATTGTAGATCCCCGCGCTTCCGCAGCATTGGTCGGAATCGTGTAGCGGAACGAGATCGAGACCAGGGATGGCGGCGAGCACTGACAACGGCGCCTGGGTGACGCGCTGCGCGTGTTGGAGATGGCACGGCGCGTCGTACGTAACCTTGATCGGAAGCACGCCTCCTTCTCGCGGGCCCGCGGCAGCGAGCAGCTCGCTTACATCGCGGACACGCGACGAGAACGCTGCCGCTCTCTCGTGCCACGCGGCATCATCCTTCAGCAGATGCGCATACTCCTTCATGATCGCGCCGCAGCCGGCTGCGTTGACCGCGATGAAGGCGGCACCCGAGCGATCGAAGGCAGCGATGTTGCGCCGCGCCAGCGAACGGGCGGTCTCGAGATCGCCTGCGTGCGCGTGCAACGCACCGCAGCAGTTCTGCCCGCGGGCGTCGACCATCGCGTAGCCGTTGACGGTCAACACGCGCCGCGTAGCCCGATTGGTCTCGTGGAAGAGACCGTCCATCACGCAGCCACGAAGCATTGCCGCAGTTCCACGCTCGCCGCGCGTGACTGGCTCGTACCGCGAGCGCTCGATCGAGCGGCCGGTCGAGGCGAGCATCGCCATTGCGAACCCGAGGCGTCCCTTGATTCCCGAAAGCAATGTTGGGATCGGCGTGGCGGCGAGGAATCGCGAGAAGAACATCGCCGGCCTGAGCAGCCACTCGCGTGCGAACACGAAGAGAATCAAGCGCGCAATGAACGGTGTGGGCTTGCTCTCGCGGAGAGTTGCGCGCGTTGCCTCGAGCAGCTGGCCGTAGGGAACGCCGCTCGGACATACCGGCTCGCACGCTCTGCAGCCGAGACACTGGTCGATGTGCTGTTGAACACTCGGATCGTCGGGCTTGACCGTGCCCTCGAGCAGTGAGCGCATGAGGAAAATGCGCCCGCGCGGGCTGTCGTTCTCGTCCTCGAGATTCAAATAGGTCGGGCACGCCTGCAGACAGAACCCGCAGTGTACACACGCGTTGATTCCCGGTAGCGCGCCGGCGAGCGGTGTGCCCGGCAGCGCACAACCTGGCATTGGGTCGTGGGGAAGCGGATCCGTTGCGGGAGGATTCGTTGGCAGCGCCGTCACGTCAGTCCCCGAGGATGCCAGGGTTCAGAATGCGGTGCGGATCGAACGATCGCTTGATGCGCTGCGAGAGCTCGTCGGATACCACGCTTGGTGACACCTCTCTCCAGACGTCGGCAGGAAGTCTCTCGAAGATTACTTCGCTGGCGTCGGCTCCCTCGATCTGCAAATCCTGCGAGCCACCAATCACCGCATTGACGCCGTCACCGTCCTCGTCGTCAGCCGCTCCAACGATTATTCGCAGCATTCCCCGACGTGGATCGATGCACGTGTGGATCCCGGGTACATTCTCGCCGAGGATTCTCGCCGAGGCCGCCAGGAAGCGCTGCGGCAGGCTGACGACTCTGATCGTGGTGTGCGCAGTGCCATCCAACCGTCGAATGCGCATCCAGACCTCGGTCTCCAGCTCCTGGGTCCGCGCGATCTGCGACAGCGCGTTGACCTGCGCACGGACCACCGCGTCGTTTCCGCCGAACCTGATGAGACAGACCGGACGCTCCCCAAGCCTGGCCGCATGCGCGGCCGACGCATTCAGGAGCAACACCGCAAACGGGCTGAGGGGAGATGTGATGATCGCGCGTATGAGAGCGGCCATCTCCCGCTCGCCCCCATCGAGGCGGACCGCGAATGTGCGATCGATGCTCGGAACCGCGTACAGTCGAAGCGTGACCTCGGTGATCACGCCGAGCGTCCCCCACGCGCCGGTAAGGAGGCGTGACAGGTCGAAGCCGGCGACGTTCTTCACCACCTTTCCACCACCTCTCACCACATCGCCGCGCCCGTTGACGAACTCGAGTCCGAGCAGCAGGTCACGGGGCAGCCCGAAGCTCGATGCAAGCGGACCGGCCGACGCCGTTGCGATCGTCGCGCCGATCGTCCCATCGGCCGACCCAAATGGGTCGAGGGGAAGCCACTGGCCGTGCTCGTGCGTGACCCGCTCGATCTCGGAGAGCGGAGTTCCAGCACGCACCGTAAGCGTCAAGTCGCCCGGTACGTAACCGACGACGCCGCTGTCGTCGCGGAGCGACAGCGTTTTGTCCGCGCGCACCGGGCGTCCCGCATCGAGCCAGGTGGAACGACCCGCAATTCGAAGCGGAGAACGTTCCTGAGCGCTGTCCTTGATCGCTGAGACTACCGCTTCCGTGCTCACTGCGCCGATGGATGAGCAGGCTTCGCCTCGAGCGGACGCGGCTCCGACAGACTTGCGCCCATCCGCAAGCGATCGCCCGAGACCGCGTTCCATTCCTTGCAGGCGTGAATCGGAACGACCTTTCCCGGATTCGATCGGCGCTCGGGATCGAACACGCCGCGCAGCTCGCACATCGCGTTGAGAGAGCTCTCGGAGAAGATGGACTCCATGTATCCCATCTTGTCGAGCCCGACGCCGTGCTCCCCGGTGATGCTGCCGCCGGCATCGATGCAGGCGCGCATGATCTCGGTCATCGCCTTGTGGACACGCTCGCTCTCTGCCGGATCGTCGGCGCTGTAGGCGATGTTCGGATGAAGATTTCCATCGCCGGCGTGAAAGACGTTGCACACCACCACGCCGTACTTCTCGCTGATCCTGCGAATCGTTTCCAGAATCTCAGGCAGTCGCGTTCGCGGGATGACCGCATCCTGAACTATCAGGTGCGGCGCCAGGCGCCCCATTGCCCCAAACGCCTTCTTCCGGCCCTGCCACAGCTTCAGGCGCTCGGCGTCGTCGCGCGCGACCTTCACGTTCCGTGCGCCACCATCCAGGCAGATGCGTCGCACAGCTTCAAGGTCAGCCGACACACCGGCCTCGAGTCCGTCGAGCTCGATGAGAAGAATGGCTTCGGCATCTCGTGGATAGCCGGCGGCGTAGATGGAGTCTTCGACCACGCGAATTGTCGGGCCATCCATGAACTCGAGTGCCGCCGGTACGATTCCGGAAGCGATGATCGCGGAGGTCACGTGCGCTGCTGCGTCGACCGACATGAAATCGGCGAGCAGCGTCCGTACCGTCTGCGGCCTGGGGGTCAGCTTGACCGTGATGTCGAGCGCAAGCCCGAAGCATCCTTCCGAGCCAATGAAGGCGCCGCGCAGATCGTAGCCATCGCGCTCGCCAATCCGGCTACCGAGCTCGACGACATCACCGCTTGGCAGGAGGACGGTCATTGCCAGCACGTGATTCAGAGTGACGCCGTATTTGAGGCAGTGCGGGCCTCCGGCATTCTCGGCGACATTGCCGCCGATAGTGCACGCCGCTTCGCTCGATGGATCCGGAGCATACAGCAGTCCGTGCGGCGCCACGTGCTTGTTGAGTCTGAGGTTCACAACGCCCGGCTCGACAGTGGCGCGACGATTCTCGACATCGAGCGCGATGATCTTCTTCAGTCGATGGAGTCCGATGACGACGATGTCGTCGGCGAGCGCGCCACCAGACAAACCGGTGCCGGCTCCGCGCGGAACGAAGGGAAGTCCCTCGCGGGCGAGCAGTCTCACGACCGCAATTGTCTCGTCCCGCGTTCCGGGGAAAACCGCAAGGCT
>Ga0193698_1000141_pt1 | contig 10083 bp, 11 predicted proteins | sample L3c1metaG_FD_165512 | JGI IMG/M metagenome (GOLD analysis project Ga0193698, IMG submission 165512) | Soil microbial communities from a riparian zone of the East river system, Colorado, United States - L3c1 | ecosystem: Environmental > Terrestrial > Soil > Riparian zone | place: USA: East River... | reverse complement strand
ATAGTCGATCTCCACCTCCACCTTCGAGGAGGTGAGCTGCGCGTCGAATAGCTTCTCTATCTCGCGCGTCTCTCGGTTGTCGGGGAAAAGACGGAGCACCGTCGCCAGCAGCCAGTATCCGTGCACGCACGAATGCCAGTCGAAGCTTCCGAAGAAAACCGGGTGCAGGTCGCGGGGCTCTTTCAGATCGAGCGGGCCGTTGAGCACGTGATCGAGCTTGTTGGGGTACTCGCGCGTCACGTGCGCCAACGCGAGCTTGGCGAACTGCGAGGCGATCGCGGCACTCAGATCCGTCTGACTCAACGTCGGAAGACCAGGAAGTTCATCAGCAGTATGTTGGCCGCGAGGAGCATGACAGCGGTCGGAATCTGCACCTTGATGACGGCGTTCTCATCCGGAAGCTCGAGCAGGGCAGTGGGAACGATGTTGAAGTTTGCGGCCATCGGCGTCATCAGCGTTCCACAGAATCCCGACAGCATCCCGATAGCCGCCATGATCGTAGGATCGCCCCCGAATCGGTGCACGATCAAGGGAAGGCCGATTCCCGCCGTCATGACCGGGAATGCAGCGAATGCGTTTCCCATGATCATGGTGAAAATCGCCATTCCGACGGCGTAGGTCGTGACGACAACGAATGGATTGTCGAGCGGAATCCAACGCTCGGCCATACCGGTTACGACATTCCCGACCCCCGCGATTGCGAACAGAGCGCCAAGCGCCGCCAGCATCTGCGGGAGCACCGCCGCCCAACCGACAGCATCGAGTAACCGCCGCGCTTCCTTGATCGGAGCCAGGAGCGGAGGCTTCAGCATCGCCATGCCGACGCCGAGCGCGATGATGGTGGCGATCGCCAGCGAGATCACGGTTACCTGCTTGAGATCGACGACCGGCAAACCGTTGAAGCTTATCTTCTTGAAAATAAAACTCCCGAAGACGGTTACCAGAGGAATCGTCAGTGCTGGAATGAAGAGCTTGTTGCCCCAGCGTGCTGCACTCGCCTCGCGCTCCGCGCGAGTGGAGCTCTCCTTTTTCCCCTGACCAAGCCCGCGAATGCTGGCGACGAGAACCATTGCGATCACAAGGAATCCGTTCGCGATGTCGGGAAGGTGCGAGCCTGCCAGGAACGTGATGGCGTATATGCCCCAGAACGCCGTGTTGTTGAGGCGGCGCGGATTGGTTGCGTCGCGCGCATTCACGATCGCAACGCCCGCCATCATGAGGCCCGAGAGCCAATAAATGTGCTCGAGGGTTATCACCCTTCGTCCGTCTTGCGGGCAAGCTCAGCGCGAAGCGACCGGTCGAGCAAGAGCAATCTCGTGCAATGGATCACGAAGGCGCAGATTGCGGTGGGGATGGCCCAGATCGCCAGCTGCATCGGCTCGACGCGTATCCCGTTCTGCTCGAGAAATCCCCGAATAAGAAGTATGGAGCCGATCGCGATGAAGATATCTTCGCCGAAAAACAGCGCGATGTTGTCGACAGCAGTAGCGTGCGCGCGGATCTTGTGCCGGGTTCGTTCTGGGAGCTCGCCGTATTGATTTTCTGCTGCGCCTTCCGCCATCGGCGCGATGAGAGGACGCACCATTTGCGCGTGGCCGCCCAGCGAAGTAAGACCCAGTGCGGCGGTAATCTGCCTGATGGTGAAGTAGACGAGTAGTACGCGCGAAGTCGTGGCAGCCCGAAGTCCGGCAACGACTGCGCGCGCCCGTTCCTTGAGTCCAGCGTGCTCGAGCAGCCCAATAACCGGCAAAACGAGCCACACGATGGCGACGTAACGGCTGGTGATGAAAGCCTTTCCAAAAGCGGCTACGACAGCGAGCGGGCTGAGACCACCGGCAATTCCAGTTGCGAGGCCCGCGATTGTGACGACGAGCAGCGGATTTATCCGGAGGACAAATCCGATGACGACGATGACGATGCCGACGAGAGTGAGCATTGATGCCGTAATCGTGGAGAACTGGGTGCTTGCGTCGGGTAAATCAGCCGAATGGCAGTTCTACTGGCAATAGCTTTGATGAGTGTGGCTCAACGCGCTAGCTTCCTGTAATGACAAGCGTCGCCGAGCTCGTTCAGCCCTCACTCGCGGAACTCGAAAGTGCCGCCGCGCTGATCTACAAGTCGATGCCGCCGACTCCGCAGTACCGGTGGCCATTGCTGGACGCGCGGGTGGGAACCGCAGTTTGGGTGAAGCACGAGAACCACACACCCACCGGTGCATTCAAAATCCGCGGCGGTCTCGTCTACTTCGACGAATTGAGCCGCGCTGGGAAGCCCGCCGGAGTGGTAACCGCCACGCGAGGGAATCACGGACAGTCTATCGGCTTCGCTGCCCGGCGCTATGGAATTCCAGCGGTGATCGTCGTTCCGCACGGCAACAGCGTGGAGAAGAATGCCGCCATGAAGGCGCTCGGCGTCGAGCTGATCGAACAGGGCCGGGATTTTCAGGAGGCATCCGAGGTAGCCGCGAAGATCGCGACCGAGCGAGGCTGGCACAGAGTTCCGCCGTTCCATCAGCTGCTAGTCAGCGGCGTCGGTACATACGCGCTCGAGCTCTTTCGCGCTGTTCCGGACATTCACACGGTTTACGTTCCCGTCGGGCAGGGCAGCGGGGTTTGCGGAGTGATTGCTGCCCGGGACGCCCTGGAAATGGATACTCGTGTTGTCGCCGTGGTTTCGACTGGAGCGCCGGCGTTCGCGCTATCCTATCGCGAGAATCGGATCATTTCACACGAGGTGACCACAAGAATCGCCGACGGCATGGCGTGTCGCACTCCAATGCAGGAACCGCTGGACATTGTCCGCCGCGGTGCTGAACGGGTCGTGGAAGTGACGGATGAAGAAGTAGAGTCAGCGATGCGCGCGCTCTTCGCCGACACCCACAACGTTGCGGAAGGCGGAGGGGCAGCCGCCCTCGCCGCATTGCTCCAGGAGCGCAGCGCAATGCGGGGGAGGACGGTAGCCGTCATTGTATCCGGAGGAAACGTCGACTCCGACGTGTTCAGCGGAGTGCTAGCCGCGGGCTGATTGCGTCGTGGCCTGAGTTACTCCTGCTCGTAAGCCTGCTTCAACTTGGCAATGTCGATCTTGTCCATCTGAAGCATCGCCTTCATCACATTTTGTGATTTTCTGGGATTCTTGTCTCCCAGCATTTTTCCGAGCACAGACGGAATGATTTGCCAGGACAGGCCGTATTTGTCCTGGAGCCAGCCGCATCTGTCCTTGTGTCCGCCTGCGGAAAGCTTGTTCCACAGCTCGTCTACTTCCTTCTGCGTCTCGCAGCTGACGAACAATGATATTGCGGGCGTGAACTTGTACTGCGGGCCGCCATTCAGCGCGTAGAACTGTTGCCCCTCGAGCTGGAACGTCGCGGACATGACCGTCCCTTTCGGTCCCGGGCCCGCCTCTCCATATCGAGTAACGCTCACAACCTTCGAGTTCTTGAAGATCGAGACGTAGAGGTTCATCGCTTCCTCGGCGTTGCCGTCGAACCAGAGGAACGGAGTGATTTTCTGCATTTGGTTCTCCTATTGTGCGAGTTGGCGTTCGCGGATCATGCCGCCTATCCAGGCACACGGGATCGAAATGGCGGCGATGAGCAGAGCGTACCAATGCGGTCCGACGGGAGGCTGCATGTTCCATGTCGCGACCGCGCCGGCAATGCTCACGACAAGTCCGACGACACCGAGTACCATCGCGTGCCACATGGGTCGATCCGGCGCGAGCCGCGCTGCTATGTAGCTACCAAGAATCGTGTAGACGACCCGATATGCCGTCGCGAGAATGAACAATCCGTCGGACATCGTCTGTCCCCAGGGCGGATAGATCTTGAGCACGTGGAATATCTGATCGGTGCCAAGCGACAGAATCACCCCAACGAGAAGCCCTGCCGCCAAGGCAATCGCGCTTTGACCACGGCGGCGGGCCGGAGTCTCTTCCATTGGAATTGTCATTTGACTGCCGCCGCTGGTTGTGAAGCCAACACTTCGTCCAGCTTGTCGTAACTCTCGGCGACCCCTTTCTCCATCGGCGTCTTGAGCACGGCGTCACGAACTGCCTTTGACGCGTATTGCACCGTGGTCGTGACGGTAGTCTTGCCACCGCTCTCGACAAAAGTCGTCGTGTCTACCGCATCGCCCTCGTACCAGGCATCGTCGAATTTCTCGGTCGCCACCATGCGCTTTGGCTTTGCGACCTCACGAAAGACGCCGCCCATTCCCATCTCCATTCCGGTCGGTCCCCGCCATACGTAGCGGTATTTTCCGCCCACCTTCAGATCCACTTCGCAGACTGCGAAGGTCCAACCTCCGCGGACTCCTAGCCATTGCTTGATCAGCTCCGGTTTGGTCCATGCATCCCAGACGAGGCTGCGCGGAGCATCGAACGAGCGAATCATCGCGAGCTCGCGGTCCGATGGAGTGGTGATCTGCAATTTTTCCGACTTCTTCATGGCGTCATCTCCTCTATCGTTTGGTTGATTTGCGTTTCTTCTGTTTGGTTTTCATCACTTCGAGCAATGCGTCGAGGCGCTCGTAATTCTCTTCCCAGAACTCGCGGTAGCGCTCCAGCCACTCAGTAGCTTCGGCGAGCGGCTTGGCCTCGAGCCGGCGTGGTCGCCGTTGAGCATCCTGGCTATGCGAGATCAAGCCCGCCCGCTCGAGAACTTTCAGATGCTTCGAGATCGCCGGTTGGCTGATCGCAAACGGCTCAGCCAGTTCCGCAACCGACGCCTCGCCCGATGCAAGCCGGGCGATAATTGCTCGACGTGTCGGATCAGCGAGCGCTGCAAACGTCGTATTGAGAACCCTGTCGGCCATCGGCGTTGCGAGCATCCATAACCTCCGCGTTGTATAACCTTATGGTAATATACGCCGGAGCACTCGTCAAGACCCGATCAGCCGGATTCGCAAATTGGCCGGAGCGAAAACAAAACGCACCTCCGGGCGAGGTGCGTTAAGTAGTTTCAGGACTTCAGCTTACGAACGAATAGGGAGAGGCGCCGGTCAGAATCGAACTGACGAGTAGCAGATTTGCAGTCTGCCGCCTTACCACTTGGCCACGGCGCCGTACGAACAAAGCTATCGGGTCCTGAGCCCCCAAACAAATCGAGCCACGAAGATGCTCAAGGCGAACCCGGCGGCGACGATCAACACCAACGTGATCATCGCGAGAACTGCTGGGCCAATTCCGCTGCGCTTTTCCTGCGCCGGCGGCGCACTCACCGCCAGGTGACGCTCGAGCAGCGCCACGTTCTTGATGTTCGCTTTCCACGCCGCATCGAACACATCTCCAACCGCCGGAACCGAGCCTACGAGCGTATCGATCCCGATGTTCCCGAGCATCCTCGCCAATGTCAGTATTGGCACTTCGGCGCGGGCAGCTTCGAGAATGATGTAGGCCGACAACGAGCCCCCGATCAGATCCCCCACTACAGGAACAACGCCGACGATTGCATCGAAGCCGATCCTCCAGTTCGTGCCCGGGATCGATATTGCGCTGTCGAGAAATCGGGCAAGCGCGCGAACATTGCGTGCTCTATCGATATCCCGCGCTGCTTCCGAAGTGCGGGCAGGAAACTTTGGATTCGTTCGACTCACCGGGCTGTCTTTGCCTCGAGAGCGGACATCCGCTTCGGACCTGGATAGGGCTGGTCACCCTTGATCGTCGTCCAGAGAATGCGATTGAACAAATCGTCGTTCGACCTGTCTACTTCTTCCAGCACCAGCTTTTTCGATGCTTCAGCCATCGCGCCGCGCTTCGGGTTCTTCTCATCGAGCGGGACGCTCGGCCGCAGTGCAGTGTAGGGCGTCAGATCTGGTGTGGTCTCCCAGATCTCCCGCAACGGCCGCTCGTAGTGATCGAACGGCGACATCCGTCCGAGCTTGAGTATCTCCTCGATAGTAGCGAGCACGTCCGTGGTATTGGCGAATCGATGGATAATTCGTCCCCGGGTGTACGGCGAGATCACCAGCAGCGGCGAGCGATGCGAATCGACGTGATCGGGCCCGTCCTGCGCGTCGTCTTCGAGGACGAACACCACCGTGCTCTTCCAGAACGGGCTCTTCGTCAGCGCTTCGATGATTCTGCCGAGTGCGAGATCGTTGTCGGCCATGTATGCTCGCGGTGTAGGGCTCCCGGCCCGTCCGCCCGCGGTATGGTCATTTGGAAGGCTCATTATCTCGAGCGCCGGGAGATTTCCGCCGCGCACGAATTCCTGAAACTCCTTCAGCCAGACATCGGCGCGCACCTGATCGGTGATCTCCGTGTCGAATCCCGGATACTCGCTATTCGTGTGGGCGGCGAGAGCCTGTTTCGTGGGAATGTACCGCCGCGCGTTCGCTTCCCCCTGTTCGTCGACGAACTCACCGTAGTGCCTGTACGTGATTCCCGCGCGCTCAGCGAGATTCCACAGATATCCGCTCGATGGCTCCGCCACATCGTCGTCCGGGATCTTGCCGCGATTGGTCCCCTGGTAATCGTAGCTCCGCCCTCGTCCCGAGTAGTTCTGCGGTGTGGTCTTCTGGGTGTAATCGGTCGCGTATGCCGCCGTCGACCAGTTATGACCATCAGCGCTCACCTCAGCGTTGACGAAAAACCTGTCGAAGATTCCGAAACGCTCGGCCAACGCATGGTGATTGGGTGACACAGGTCGCGGAAAAAAGACGATCGACGTGTCGCCGTCTGCCTGTGACAGGTCGCCGAGAACCTGATCGTACGTCCGGTTCTCCTTGATGATGTAGATGACATGCTCGAACGGCGGATACTTTCCGTCGCGATTGGCGACGTTCCACCCGTTCGCCGCCACAACGCGCTGCGAGAATGCGTCCAGCTCCGAAGCCGAAGCTCTCGCCGCTGGAATGATCGCGAGCGTGCCACTGATCTGGCCGAGCGTGTAGTCGCGGGAGTGTGCCGGCATTGGATTGCCGGGTTGCGCACGTCTTGGGTTCGGCGCCGTCCCACGTCCTTTACCGTTGATCACCAGCAGATCCGAGCCGTCGACCGCCACAGCCGACGGGTACCAGCCAACCGGAATCCTTCCACGCAACGCATCGTTTCCGGTTGCGCCCGGAACTCCCGCAACGCTGGATGAAAGATCGAACACGCCGACTGCGTTGTTGTCGGCTTCGGCGACGAACAGCCGGCCGCCATCTGCCGAGATCGCCAGCGCGTTAGGCGTGCTTCCCTCGCCGGTTTCAGCCGGATTGGCATCGCTGAGAGTCGCAATCACAGCGCGCGTCCGCGTGTCGAGCACGCTGATCTTGTCGGTGCTTCCCGACGCGACGAAAAGCCGGGAGCCGCTGGGGTTGAGCGCGAGCGCTGAAGGATGCCGTCCGACCTGGGCACGCGTGCCTGCATCCAGCATTCCATTCGCTCCTGAGGGGAAAATCGACACTGTCCATCCGCCCCAGGCGGATGTGTAGACGGTCCCATCCGGACCTACTGCGACTCCGTACGGATATCTCTCTGTCGCCAGCCTCTGCACCACTCGGCGCGATGTCAGATCCACTACCGCCAGCGAATCAGCAAGGTTTTCCGCGACGTAGAGAGTTCGTCCATCTCTCGACAGCGCGATTCCGGCTGGATAGCGCGCCCCATCCTTTGCTTTTTCCTTTACCGCCAGCACGATGCTGTCAGCGAGAGTGGCTGCGCCGTTCCGCCAGTCGAACCGGTAAATGACGTCCTGATTGCCGCCTGACACGTAGAGAGATTGTCCGTCCGGACTGAACGCGAGCCCCAGGAAAACCGCCGGGAGTGAGACGGTTTGAAGAACACGGCCTGAGCTCCGATCGACCACCTGAATCCCCTGCTCTCTCCAGCCGTTGAGGAGCACGACAATGCGGTCCTTCTGTGGCGAAAGCACCATTGCCAACGGCATCGAGCCGAGCTCGTGCGACACTCCGGCGGGATCGAGCCTGACTCCAGTGGAAAGTCGACCGGTTCCCGCAGGGTCCTGGGCGGTTACGGTCCCTTCCACCTGAGTGGAAGGTGATGTGCAGGCACTGATGGTGAGCGCTGCCGCGAACAGTCGGATGAATGTTTGATTCATGCGCGAAAGATGGCATTGACACCCGATTCTGCCAGTCTGATAATCCGCCAATGAAGAGCAGATCCGGCGAAACACGCATTGTTACAGCGACGAAGAAAGACGTTCCGCTCATACGACAGTTCATCCTCGAGCTCGCCGAGTACGAGAGGGCCAAACCGGGAGAAGCTCCCGTCACCGAGAAGGATCTGGCCGAGACTCTGTTCGGAAAACGGCCGGCTGCCGAGGTTCTGATCGCGTACCTGGATGAAGCCCCCGCCGGGTTTGCGCTGTTTTTCCACAACTACTCCACGTGGCTTGGCAAACGCGGCATCTATCTCGAGGATCTCTTCGTCAGGCCCGCCGCGAGAAAGCACGGCGTGGGATTCGCGCTGCTCCGCGCTCTGGCGCGCATCGCAGTCGATCGCGACTGCGGCCGGCTGGACTGGTCCGTGCTCACATGGAACGAGCTCGCGATTTCCTTCTACAAACAGATCGGAGCGAGGCACATGGACGACTGGACGACGTTCCGTCTCACCGGCGACGCTCTCGCTCAGGTAGCCGGAGGGGCAACAAAAGCTGCTATTTGAGTCCGGCCAACGCCTTCTGAGCGTCCTGGTGCCTCGGGTTCAGCTGCAGCACGGTCCGGTATTCCTCCCGAGCCAGATCTTTCGCGCCTTTCTTCTCGTAGATCATTCCGAGCCGGTAATGGAGACCAGCCGGTGATGGCCCGCTCTCAGGCGTCGGGCTGGAGAGAACCAGCTTGAGGGCCTGCTCTCCGCGATCGAGGTTCTGCCCCGATAGCGCGGCGGTTCGTCCCACCTGGTAGAGAGTGCGCAGCTCATTGGGATGCGTGCGCAGCCGCTGATCGAGCACCGCGAACGCCTTGTCGAACTGCTTCTGATTCGCATAGAACACGGCGAACCCCGTGAACACACCAGCGCTGTCAGGGTAGGTCGTCATCATTTCCTGCAAGCCGCGCTCGACGCAGAGAGTATCGTTATCCGTGGCGCACAGACTTGTTGCCGCTATCGATCCGCGATATGCGTTTCGCTTCTTGATTTCGAGCACCATCTCCCGGGCTTTCTCCTTGTTACCACCGAGGAAGCCCGGCACCCGCGAGTAGAAGATGATCAGATCATCGCGGACATCGAGATTGTCTGGATCGAGCGCGAGCGCGGTCTCCCAGGCGTTCTTGGTTTTCCTGGCGAGGAACGGCTGCCTGAATCTGTTGGCGTGCTGGGCCTGCGTTCCATAGGCGCGACCCAGCCAATCGTAGTAGACGGAGCTCTTGGGATTCATCCTGACGGCACGTTCAAACCACTCCACCGCCGCGTCCACATCATTGCCCTCGAGCTCGATCCTGCCGAGATAGTATGCGGCGCTGGCATCGCGTTCTCCGTACGGGAGAAGTACCACTCTCGCTTCCGCAAACTTGCTCACGCTGTAAAGCTCAATGCCTTGCTCGATCGACTGCCCTTGAAGCGGGACCGCGAGCAAAGAAAGCGCGAACAGCGCCGATACGGCGCTCTTGGGACGAGATATCATGTGGGCACACGAATGAAGGACGGAACGGCAGCACCCATCGTACGACTCCCGCAGGCTTTGGTTCCGTCATCCGTTTCTATCAGGCGAACGGCGTGGATGTTGAAAGGACGCTTCCCCGACCGACGATTCCGACCCATTCCGATCACCTGGTGCAAAGAGCCATCCAGACAATTGCTGCGCAAATCACATCCACTGCGGCCGCGACGGCTGAGCTGATCCGATGATCTATGGTCGTAGGCCGAGGCATTTGTTCGTCGTGTGGGGCTTTGCCTTCCTGCTAGTCGGTTTGATCTATTGGCTCGAGTTCAGCGCGCCCGCGTTGCACGAGCTCGTACAGCCTTTCTACTGGGTCGTTGGTGTTGTCGCGGTCTTTCTTACGTGGCGGTGGCTTCGCGCGCGCTCACGGAAAGATCGGCGGGGCAAAGATCGACGACGCGCCGACCGACGAGATCAGGACGACGCTATTTCGTCCTGAGAATCGACAACGAGAATCCCGACGGCACCGCGGCTCCCCG
>Ga0193698_1000140_pt1 | contig 10102 bp, 9 predicted proteins | sample L3c1metaG_FD_165512 | JGI IMG/M metagenome (GOLD analysis project Ga0193698, IMG submission 165512) | Soil microbial communities from a riparian zone of the East river system, Colorado, United States - L3c1 | ecosystem: Environmental > Terrestrial > Soil > Riparian zone | place: USA: East River... | reverse complement strand
CCGACAGGTGGGCGCGCCGCACTTGCAGAAGTAGAACTTCTCCAGCTCCGCGTCGTTCTCGCCCGTGCGCTCGTACTGATAGTCATAGGCGAGCTCGTCTCCCGGATGGATTCCGTAGAGCGCGTGAATGAAGATCCGCTTCCCGGTTATTACGGCCTCGCAATTCGGCTCGCAGGAGTGATTGATGTAGCTCGCGTCTCCGCCGCCCTTATCGACCGCGCCGTCGATCACAGTCTTGCTGTCGAGCGTAAAGAGGAACGTGTGGTGGCGCTTCATTTTCTTGTCGTCGTAGCGACGGTCGGATTCCTTATTGCTGATCCGTTCGCCGGTGTACTCCACGATGCGCGTTCCCTTCCTGATATAGCGCGTCGCAAATACGCCGCGTCCGTGAATCCGCGAATTACGAACGACATATAGGGGCTCGCGCCCATTCTTCGACATCGACATCGATTGTGGTGAGTGTTAACGCTTGGGAGATGCGACAATAAGGCCAGAGCACTCGCCGAGCCCAATGCGGGCCGCACCCTCGCGACGCAGGTAGCCGCGCATGATGATCTCGTCGCCATCATGCAGAAACTTTCGCTCTTCGCCCGTCGGCAGAACAAGCGGCTCGGCGCCCCTTCGGGTGAGCTCGAGCAGGCATCCCTGAGAACCGGCGTCCGGTCCGGAGACCGTGCCACTGGCGAAGAGATCGCCGGGTCGAAGGTTGCAGCCGTTGCTCGCATGGTGAGTCAGCATTTGTGCGGGCGTCCAATACATGTCAGCGAGCGACGCCGCGCTCAGCCGCGACGGGCGCAGGTGACTCTCCCGCATCATCATCGACCGAATGTAAACCTCGATCACGAGATCGATTCCTCCCTCCTCTTCGTTCGTTTTGGACGACAGGTACGGCAGCGGCTTCGGATCGTCGGGTGGGCGGAAGAACGAAGGCACCCGATACGGCTCCAGCGCTTCCCAGGTCACGATCCACGGCGAGATGCTCGTCGCAAAATTCTTGGACAGAAACGGCCCGAGCGGCTGATACTCCCACGACTGGATGTCGCGCGCGGACCAATCGTTCACCAGGCAGACTCCGAACAGATGCTCTTCCGCATCGTCGATGGCGATCGGCTTGCCGAGCTCGTTGCCCTTTCCAACGAAGAAGCCGATCTCCGCCTCGTAGTCGACCATTTGTGAAGGACCGAATGTCGGAGCGGTGGATTCCGCGGCAAGAGTCTGTCCTTCGGGGCGCGTGACGTCACTGCCGCTGAGCACGATGGACGATGCACGTCCGTGATAACCGATCGGTACATACTTGTAATTCGGCAGCAGCGGGTTATCGGGACGGAACATCTTGCCCACGTTCGTCGCGTGGTAGATCGAAGCATAGAAGTCCGTGTAATCGCCGATCTCAGCGGGCGGATGCATTCTCGCGTCGGACATTTGGACCAGCGCGCCCGGCGGCAGCGGATTTATCGCGCCCTCATCGCCGGGAGTGCCCGCCAGCAGCTGGCTCAAGCGCGCGCGAAACTTCGATAGCGAATCGACGGGCGCCTTCATCAACTCGTTGAGAGTAGGCCGGTCGCACCATCGGGCTACGTCGCGCGCTTCACCACTCCAGAGGTTGGCGCTAAGCGATTCGCCGATATCGACGATCTTGTCGCCAATCGCGACACCCACCCGCCGCTCGCTCTCTCCACGCCTCGAAAACACGCCGAACGGAAGATTCTGAATCGGGAAATCGGTGTCGGGAGAGTTGGCGGACTCGATCCACGACGAGAGGGACGGATCGTGGGTCTCGTTCACCGGAGATCCGATCGGGCCAGGCTGAGCGGTGCCAGCTCGTCGATGGGCTCGCGAAATGAGCAGGATCCGAACGATATGGCGAACTCGCGGCGCGATGCGGCGGCCTGGTCAGCGGTGATGCGCTTGTCGCGCCAGACGATCGCATCGTCCTCGAACGTAAACGCGGAAGGATCACTCTCTTGCAATGCCGCAAGAGCCGTTTCTCTGCTTTCACCGGAGTAAATGAGCGCGGCCGCGACGAACACGTTCAGGAAGCCGAACATCGTTCCGACGGGGCTGTTCGGCTCGTAGGTGAGCTTGTACGATCCCCGGATCGGGTGATGCAGACCCGCGGTCGCCTTGAATGGAACCTTCTCTCGCCGGCACGCAGCGATGAACGATATGACTTGGTCCCCCGGTGGAATCGTTTGTGGAGTCACTCCGCCAGTTCTGATTTTCGCGCGGGCTCCCGCTCGCGCAATCGCTTGCACGAGTGGCGCAACATCCCCGGCGATCGGAATCTCGAAATACCGTGTGAACGAATCCGGAAGCTCTGCGCTCTGCCGCGCAATTTCGTCCGGGCTCCCGGCCTTGAGCTCGGCGACATCGATGACCGCGTTTCCTTCGTTCGAGCCGGACTGGTGACGACTGTTGAAGCTCATCATCTCCTCGGCTGCCGCGTGAACATCACCCGCGACGAGGACGCTCAGCCGCCACGGTTCCTCTCCGCCGCCATGCGGCATCAGGCTCCCGCCCGCGTCCTCGAGCTCCTTCAGGCGAGAGACCGGTACGATGAACCTGCCGAGCGCCGGGCGATCCTCGCTCGCGAGATAGGACGCATAATTCTCGAGTGCCTCGCGCATGTCTTCGCTCGATGGCGGAAATAGCCCGGCGTAGTCGACCAGGCCCGCGAGAAGGGCATCGACTGCTTTCACTCCAGGGCTCTGGGATTCGATGAAATCATCGACATGAAACTAATCGGCCGGCTACGAGAGCACGTAGCCGGCCGACTGACCCCACTCAGACTTTTCGCGTCGACCCGCGTATCAGGCGCAAAATGAACAGCAGCACTACCGCGCCTATGAACGCGACGAATATCGTGCCGCCCATTCCGCCAAACGGCGTCGCGATGCCAAGAGTGCTGAACAGCCAGCCACCGATGAAGGCGCCGACTATGCCGATTACGATGTCACCGATAATGCCGTATCCGGTGCCACCCATCACGAGAGACGCAAGAACTCCAGCAACGAGACCAACTACGATCCAGGCGAGTATCCCCATTGTGTCCGTCCTCTAAAGATGATGAATCCTTACGGAGTGATACGGGAAACGGTTGCACGCGCACAATAGGATAACGAAAAAGGAGCGCTCAGACGAGAGCGCTCCTTTTTTCGAACGGAATAGGTCGGTTGAGGAGCCTACATTATGTACTCATATGCCGAGGTCGTTCCGTTGCCATTGTCCTCGACATAGTTGATTCTGCTGTTGTTGCCCACTATGAGAGAGCCCTGCGCGAAACGCGCGGCTATGCCATTCTGCGCCGGCGCGGAGAGGGTAAAGTCCGACCCGTTCAGAGTGAACGTTCCCTGACTGACGAATGCCTGTGTGCCAGAGGCACCCAAATTGTCCTGGTAATCGTAGTTGTTGCGCTCGGTAAACGTGCCCTGGCCATTCAACACCATCGTGCCGTCGGTCCACGTAATGGTTCCACCGTTCGGAACTACGCTGTTCTGACCGGACAAATAGGTATACGTGACGGGAAGACTCGCGCCGGAGAACACCGTCAAGTCGTATGTTCCGGCTACATCCCTGTAGGGACCGATTAGCGTGTTGTCCACGCACGCGGCAAACAACATTGGTGTCGCCACGGTGAGGCTCAGGAGCAGCTTACTTTTTCTCGTGAGCATATTGCCTCTCGCATTACTGGTTGAATTTGAGAGCCGCTCGACTGCGCGCGGCCCGATGATTTGAAGCGAATGCATTTCCCGCACTTCGTACTCCACCGACGACTCAGATATGTTCCGAGTATCTCCCCGGGTTAAGATCTGTTGCATCGCATCGGAAGCCGAAGCCGCGATGGCTGTACGCATGGGTGCGTCAGCCGTTGGCTTGGTATCCCGAATGCCGAGCGGACCTGGCCCGATTCCGGAATCCCGCATCCGTGATATTGCGGGTACCGTGCCACCGGGTGTCGCAACTTTCCTTCTTACGTGCGAGACGACTCCCGAGCCGATCATCGCGCAACAGCGGTACACCCGTGCCAACACACTTCAGCTCGTAGACGACGTAGCGCCCGCGGTTTACGGCGCTCTGAGGGCGGCGCTGCCGGGAATCAAGATCGTTCAGGTGATCCATGTAAGAGACGAATCCGCGCTCGCCCAATCGCGCGAGGTGTCACCTCTTGTGGACGCAATTCTTCTCGATTCCGGGAATCCTTCTCTCTCCATTAAGGAGCTTGGCGGGACGGGACGTGCACACGATTGGGCAGTGAGTCGCAAGATCCGCGACGGAGTTGACGTACCCATCTATCTAGCTGGCGGTCTCAATCCGGGAAACATCGCACAGGCTATTGCGCAGGTGCAGCCGTTCGGAGTGGATGTCTGCAGCGGACTTCGCAGCGACGGACATCTCGACGCGGACAAGCTCGACAATTTCATGCGCGCCGTTCGTGAAGCTGGCCTCCCACCGCTCGGCGGAGCCCTGCGCGCCTGAACAGTGAAACGATTTCTTCCCGCGCCGCTCGCAGCAACGCGCGCGCGACGAGACGGAGCGGCGTCCCGCCGCTGAAAGCGCCGGCGATCGCGTACAATGCGCGCGGCGGGAATCGCGAGCCTTCAGCGATTCCGTAAATCGGTTCCCAGACTTCGGGATTGAACTTGGCCTTGAAGGCGTCGAGTCCGTCGAAGTTGTAGAAGCGCGCTCCATGAAGCCGCACCCACCGCAGGAGAAACCGTAGCCAAAGGGGTTGTGGCAGCTGAACAAACTCGGCTCGGCTGGAGAGCGGAGACAGACCCAGTGTCACATAGGTCGCTCCGGATTCGGCAATTGCGCGCATCGCGGAATCGATCAGGAGCTCGGCGGTGCCGTTGGGCGCGTTCGCTCCGCGAACGATCTGCTCGACCAGCCAGCCGTTGCGGGCGGGCACCGGCGATAGGACGATGAAGCCCACGATTTCTGTCGCGCGCCTCTCGGCGACAAACACTCGCCGGTCATGGAGCTGGCTCAGCGTTTCCGGCTCGACCATGAAAGTCAGCGGGGGTAGGTGGCGAGCGCCCAGCCATTGGCGAAGAACCCGTCGCAGTTCCGGGTGATTCTCCGCTTTCTCCGGTGGCCACTCAGTGACGACCACACCTTTGTTGAGGGCGCGGTGGAACTGTGCGCGAAGCGAATTTCGCCGCCTCACGGCCGCTGGCCACGAATGCGGATTCCAAACCGGCTGGGCCCCCAGGAGCACTCGCGACCAATCCGGTCTCCCGGCATACCTTTCCTCGAGCCGGTTCCCAGCTGCGAAATAACATACTTGCTCGCCATGTGCGTGCGCATCGTCGGCAAATTCTGCTGCGATGGGCTCCAGCCTGTCCGCCGCACAAACAGGCGCGCCACCAACCACGCGAATCCCGCGATGAAGTACGTATCCGACGACGCCGTCTCCGGCGCCGGAGAACCACAGCTCGATCCCGGGATTGAGAAGCTGATACGCCGTGGCGTTCCAGCCGAACTGGAGGATTAGCGCGCGCGCCGTCTCACGCTGCGCCGACAACGTCGAAGTCTGCAATTGATGGCTCGTGAACATGGACGTTTCCGACGGGACAGATACAGTCGCAGGCGTCGCGCCACGCTTTCCGGTCGGCGCAAAAAGCTCTTTCACCGCGCGCAGGAAGTTACTCACCTCGCATAGGCATTCCTCCACCAATCAACGGCTCGTCAGAAGAGGTGGGCGACGTAAGTTGGACGCGGCAACGACGTCGGGGCACAGTAGTTAGCCGGCGTCGGGGATAGCAGGTACCTCGTCGGCCTGCTACCCCAGCCACCCCGCCGGGAGCAAATTGAATTGATGCAGTTATTCGCCACCGCCGATTTCGCGCCGCCTCCCAGCCTCCGCCTCAGGCGCGACCGGGCGGAGAGGATCCTCAACGGCCTGCGCGCCGCGGTGGTCTTCCTGTTGACGGCGTCGGCTCTGATGTACGCGCCGCATTTGTCGCGAGATCTCAACATCGCGAACGTGTTGGTGCTGGGTCCGACGCTGGCGTGGACCGTCGCGCAGTATCTCATCTGGTACCGCCACCCCGAGCTGCCCGACTGGTTGTCGGTCGTCAATCCGATCGTCGACATCTCAGCGGTCACCGCGATCATCGGGGGATACGCCGTTGCGCAATCAGGCGTGCTCGCGTTGCGGTCGCCGATCTTCCTGATGTATTTCGTCGTATTGGCGGGCCGGCCCGTCGCTTCTTCGGTCCGCAAAGCGGCGTTCGTGTCGGCGCTCGCGTTCGTCGAGTATGCGGGGCTCCTCGTTTGGCTCTGGGCAAGCAATCGCATTCCAATCGCGATCAATCCCATCGACGCCGTGCTGACAGCTCGCGTGACTCCGCTCGACGAGGCAGCAAAGCTCGTCCTGTTGGCGGTGTTCGGAATCGTCTCGACATATGCGACGTCGTGGGTTGAGCACCTCGTGCGGGAAGCCAGCAAGGAGTCGGCGGAGCGGCAGCGAGTCGTAACCCGGCTCGTTCAGTCGGAGCTCGACACGCTCAAGCTGCAGCTCAATCCCCATTTCCTGTTCAACGCTCTCAACAGCGCGATGGCTCTCATCGCTACCAATCCGCCCGCCGCGGAGCGAATGGTTTCGGAGCTCAGCGACTTTCTCCGGCTCGTACTCTCGACCTCCAGCGAGCAAGAGGTTCCGCTCGAGCGCGAGCTGGGCTTGCTCGATCGCTACGTGGCGATACAACGCGTGCGCTTCCAGGACCGGCTGACTGTAACCTGCAACATCGAGGATGGCGTGCGCGCCGCTCTCGTACCGAGCTTGCTGCTGCAGCCGCTGGTCGAAAACGCGATCAGACATGGCGTCGGACCCAGAGCAGGCGCCGGCTACGTTCAAGTGACTGCCCGCCGCCTCGGCGACAAGCTGTCAATCACGGTCCTGGACGACGGCGTGGGTGTGCGGGCGCGCAGAACGCGCGAACGCTCGCGAGGAACGGGCCTCGGTCTGACGAACACCACGACGCGGCTCATTCATTTATACGGAGACGGCCACGAGTTCGAGAGCGGCCCGCGCGATGAAGGCGGCTACGCGGTACGCATAACGATTCCGTTCAGACTGGGACGCCTGTCTCCCGCGAGAAACGGTGGCGAGGTGGATGAAACGCTGGCGACGGTGGTGAAACCATGATCGAGCGGTCGCTGCGCGTTCTGGTGATCGACGACGAGGCCCTTGCGCGCCAACGGCTCTCCTCACTTCTGTCGAGAGTTCCCGACGTCGAGATCGTGGCCGAGTGTCAGAACGGGCTCGAGGCGGTGGCTGCCATTCGCGCGCATCAGCCAGATCTGGTCTTCCTCGACGTACAAATGCCCGAGCTCGATGGCTTCGATGTGATCACCGAGGTGGGCACCGATAAAATGCCGCCGGTGATCTTCGTGACGGCGTTCGACGACTACGCGGTTTCCGCCTTCGAATTCGGTGCGTTCGATTACCTGCTCAAACCGGTCGATCATGTGCGTTTTCATCAGACGCTCGACCGAGCCAAGAAAAGGCTCAAGGACTCGCCGGCTCCGAGCGTGTCGTCACAGCTGACTGCGCTTCTCAAATACGTCGGACAGCTCGATGCCCCGAAGAACAGGATTGGCGTCAAGGTGAACGGGAAGATCCTTTTTCTCGATCCCGACGAGATTTATTGGATCCAGGCCCGGGACGATCTGGCCCGAATCCACCTCGCCGAAGTTGCGTACGATGTGCGCGAGCCTCTGAGCAAGCTGGAGCAGCGGCTGCCGCACAATCGATTCCTGCGAGTCCATCGCTCCACGATCGTGAACACCGCGCAGGTGCGGGAAGCGCAACCGTTCGATCAGGGCGATCAGCTGCTTATCCTGCGCAACGGCAAGCGCATCACGACCGGGCGGAGCTACCGCAAGGCCGTGCAGGAGTTTCTCAAGCGCGCGACTTAGGCATCGTGGTGCGCGATCTTAGTGCATCGCGCGGGTCGATCTCCACGCGGTCTACTTCTTCGCCGCCTTGAGAGAGCGTAGAACTGCTCCGAGCTGGTCAATTTCACGACCGTACTCAGACCAATTGCCAGCGCGCTGCGCCGCGATGGCGCGGTCGTAGTGCGTCTGGGCCTCCTGCAGCAGCTGACTCACAGCTGTTGAGGGCGCGGCTCCCGTCGGCGGCGGAATCGCATCAATAGCGGCCGGCTGACCCAACGTGGCAGTCGAATCCTGAACGCTCGTTCGCGTCTGTGCTCCCGCTCCGGAACCGAACAGGGCGTTGAGACCCTCCTCGAGTGTCTCGCCCATCACCACGCGGTTCTCATGCGCGACGACGACGCGCTTGAGCTCAGGAATGTTTCCACCCTCGGCCTGCAGATAAATGGGCTGCACGTAAATGAGCGATTCCTCGATCGGAATGACGAGCAGCTCGCCCTTGATCACGTGCGACCCCCGCTGATCCCAGAGCGTGACCTGCCGCGATATCTCCGTGTCCTGGTTGATGCGGTTGTCGATCTGCTTCGGCCCGTAGACGAGGCTCTGCTTGGGGAAGCGGTACACGGAAAGCTTCCCGTAATTCTCGCCGTCCATCCGCGCCACCATCCAGGCCGCGAGGTTGTCCTTTCCCCGCGGAGTGAACGGCGTCATGAAGATGAACTCCGGATTCTTCTCGCCGGGAAGCTTCATGATGATGTGCCGCATGTACGGATTTTCGTTAGTTGACGACTTGCCCGCCGGTATCTGCCACTGATCCTCGCGGTGGTAGAAGGTCTCGGGCTGCTCCATGTGATACGTCGCGTGCAGCGCGGTCTGAATCCGGAAAAGGTCGCCGGGATACCGCACGTGCTTTCTTACGTCGGCGGGCATCGCGGTCAGCGGCTTGAAGATCCCGTCGAAAATGCGGGCGTAGGTTTTCACGACTGGATCGTTCGGGTCGGCAATGTACGCGTCGACGGTTCCATCGTACGCATCGATGACAACCTTCACGCTGTTGCGCATGTAGTTGGTGCCATCCGCTGTTCGCTGTGCGTACGGATAGGCATCGCTCTCCGTATATGCATCGAGTATCCACTTCATCTCGCCGGCGTCGGTAACGATCAGATAGGGATCTCTGTCGAAGTCCAGGAACGGCAGCGCGGTCGTGGCCCGGTCCATCACCGTTCTGCGATACAATATCTTCGCGCTTCCCCTGATGTCGTCGGAGAGAAGGATCTTCAATGATCCGAGCTGGAAGGCGTAGAGTACGCGGCGAATGAACGATCCTATTGGAACGCCACCCCGACCAGTGTATGCGGTGTAGATGTTCGCGTCGCCGGCGGGATAGTCGAACTCCTTCTGCTTCGTGCCGACGAACACGTACTCCTTGGTCAGCTCGCCATAGTAGATCTGCGGACGCGTCAACTTGATCGAGATCGTGGAAACTGGGGGCAGGTCTTTGATGAAGAGAACCGGCAGGCCCTCACTCGTCACCTGGTTGACGGGCGCCATCGTCACGCCCATGCCGTGCGTGAAGGTCAGTCGCTCATTGATGAATGTGCGGGTCGGAAGGGACTCCGAATTCAGCTCTCTGGCTGCGATGTGCACCTGTCGGTATCGGCCGTCGATCATATAACGGTCGTCGTCGACCGAAACGAAATCGTAATAGGTGCGAATCTCCTGGAGCTGGCTGAAAGTCTGCTGGAGCAGAGCCCGCTCCCATAGTCGCACGTTGTCGACCGTCGCCGCGTTGGCTTTTATCTCTGTCATGCTGAGACGGACTTCGCCCGACAGATCGCGCGACGTGACCGCGTCGAGGCCCCACGCCTTGCGCGTTGCGGCGATGTGGGTGCGGAGATACGGCGCCTCGCGAGTGAGCTCGTTCGGCGAGACGATGAACTTCTGGTAAGCGGCGGGCACGATTCCACGCGCCAGAATGCTCACCACGACATAAAACACCGTGGCGGATACGGCGGCCCACACGAGTTTTTCACGGGCGATTCCCACAATGATCCAGGCAGCCGCCATGAGCCCCGCGATCGCGCACACGTACAATCCCGGAAGGGCGACGTGCACATCGGTGTAGCTCGCGCCGACGAGCGGTCCAGTCGTCGAATAGAGAAGACTTGCCGTGCCGACGATCCAGTGCCGGAGACCCAGCAGC
>Ga0193698_1000138_pt1 | contig 10148 bp, 16 predicted proteins | sample L3c1metaG_FD_165512 | JGI IMG/M metagenome (GOLD analysis project Ga0193698, IMG submission 165512) | Soil microbial communities from a riparian zone of the East river system, Colorado, United States - L3c1 | ecosystem: Environmental > Terrestrial > Soil > Riparian zone | place: USA: East River... | reverse complement strand
ACCGCCAAATCGTATATGTCACACTATATCGTAATATAGTTAATTATTTCGTGAAATGTCCTATTTTTTCCGACTGTGACGCAGATCACAGTCCGGTATGTCCGGATTTGTCATGACATGTCGTATATGTGATGTCGGACATATCGGACATGTCCCATTTGCCCGAAAGGCCGCCCGTTTTGCCCTAGAAGGTGTGCATATGTCCGATTTATCGTACTATAGTACCATCTAGTAGGGCAAATAGGCACCCTGATATATGGTGATATGTCCGGATATGTCCGGATATATCAGGGCAAAACGGACAATGGTATAATTAAGGCAGAACACAGCAAAACGGACAATTACAGCTAAACAGGGTGGAAACGGAACTACCGGACAATTCCGGCAAACCGGTGAAATCCCCCCGAATCGGTACTTAACAACTCAACAGGGGCAAAACCGGACAAAGACCACATGCAGCCCTTATCCGACATGTCCGACAAAACGGACAGTTTCGACAAATCGGGCAAAGGGGACAGAAATGGACAGAATGGTGCTTAACCTGCTAAATGCGGTCGAAGCAGGGCACAACATGACAGAACACCTCAAAGAGTGCGATATCTGCCTAAACTGGGCGGTATCGGGGCAAGACGGATATGTCCTGACATGCCTGTACGGATGGGGACAGATCCACGCAATTCGGACATATGAGGACGCAGCCGGCATAGCCGGCAAACACCGCAAGTAGTGCAAAACGGACATGTCGGACAAAGGTTGCATGTGGTGCAAAACCGCCCAAACCAGGGCATATCCGGATAAGTCACGATATAGGTGACGGATACGGATACGGTCCTAAATCATTGGATATTTCCTAGAAAGTCGGACATGTCCAATTTGTCCAAAATTTCCCAAATTTACCCTTTGTGAGGGTATGGGGGGTTTAGGGAGGGTACGGGTGGTTTTGTGGGGTTTGTCTGGGTCTGAGAGGGTATGTCCGGAAAAATCGGACATAAGAGGAGTTATCATGACATTTGGTGCTTTTGTAGACAATCTCGGATTTACCGTAGATGTCGGAACTATCGTAGGATTTCAGGAAATGTTCGATCCTTCCGATAATCCCGAAAAGTCCTACATTATCGTGGGATTGCCCAATTTGGGCGATATGGTCGAAATGACCGAAGTAAGGTACATGTACGACGAAACGGACATGTCGGACAAATGGGTGAAAGTCAACCCAAATGACGTTATTTCCGTCGAACCATGGAAAATCGGCGCGATCTAGCACGAAGTAGGGCAAAACCGGACATACCCTGCCAAACCCAGACAAACCCAGACATATCCGGATCTAAGGGTGTATGTCCGTATAAATCGGACATAGGAGTACAAAATGGGACGTATCATAGCAGAAGCGAAATTCTATGACAATCCGAACCTAACGGTCGTAATGGTCAAATGCGACAAACCGGACAATGCCGGCAATCGGTATTTTCTGGAAATAGTTCGCCTTTGGGGCGAAAGCCTCATTTGGGTGCGAACCTGGCATTCCGACACAAAGTTCGTAAGCTGTCTCGAATCGTTCGATAACTGTACAATTTACTAAATAGCGTGACAAAACGGACATACACCCCTAAATCCGGATATGTTAGGACTTACTACCTCTTATCGGACATGTCCGTACAAATCGGACAAAGGTGACAAATCGTGACAAAGTTCCCAAAACGGACAAAAGCGGAAATCTTCGCAGACCACCTCATATCCGTTATCAACAACTTTATCCTACTTGTCCTGCTATTTGGGGCAATCCTCGCAATCATCGCATTCGGCGGGAAGTAGGACAAAATGGACAAGCCGGTCAAAGCGAGCGAAAGCCGCGATTCGTACCAAAGATGGCAAATGGAAGCAAACACGTGCGAACCGAACATTTGGTCTAAATGGTGTGAAGAGTACAATATAGACAAAATGTACCAAACACTGACAAAGTAGGACAAAAGCGGACATGTCCGACAAAAGGTAGTAAGTCCAGGTATATCCGGGTCAAAACGGTTATGTCCGTATAAAATCGGACAAAAGGTGAAAAAATGGTAGCAATGCCGTATCTCTGGACAAAAAGCCCAAAAGTGCACATGTCAGTCTTTTCGGACATATCGTCACGAATGCTCTCAACCTGGACATTTGAGGAGATATACCTCGAAGTGGTCAAATCGGACATTACGGACGAAGACGACATACTAGCCACAACCAGGGCATTGGCCCTATTACGGGACAGAAGGCGCGAAGCACGCAAGCCGGTCAATTCGCTCGATCCGAACATTTACAGCGATAACGACTAAAACCCAATAAAACGGACATAACCGTCTTAATCCGGATATACCAGATCTAAACCGACATGTCCGACAAATCTCCATAAAATGGGACAAAATCGGACAAGGAGCACTAAATGTTCATAAATGTAGGCGCAAAGGACAAAAGCACCCTTTCGGACATTCCAACCAAAGCTGCCCTTAAGCGGGCAATAGCCGCAAATCCGGACAATGTGGTCCTTTACGACACTTCGGACTTTAACGGCAAATCGTCCCGAACTGCTGCAAATCTGGACGAAGGGGTCAATTACTCCGTAACTGGCCCAAATCCGTACACAAGCCGCAAATGGTACGCAACGGTCGCAAAGGGACCAACCGGTAAGATCACCGTAAAGTAGCATAAAACGGACATGTCGGTCTAAATCTGGTATATCAGGAAATGTCGGAAATGAACTGTGACATAAATCACAGATCAACTTCCGGTATAAGTGCATATGTCCGGTTTTTCCCCTGTTGAGATGATTTATCAGGGCAAAACGTGCCCGGAAATATCACGATAAAACGGGCAAAAAGGACAAAAGGGGCTAAACCCCCTGTGATAGACTAAAAATAAACGAAAGCGGAGCGGAACCGTACAGAGTCGGGCGAAACCCTCCAAATCGGACATTGAGAACTAAATAGGGGCGAAACAGAAGATATCCGGCGAGATCCCGGTATGTCCAGGCAAATCGGACAGATGGGACTGAAATGGACATTTACCAGGTATCACCCGATTCGGTCGTAATCGGGAGGGAATGTAGCAAAAGGGACATTGAGTACCAAATGGCGCGATTGGTATATGAGGGCCAAATCGAGCCAATTCCGGTCATACCTCGCAAAGATGGTCTTTTCGAGCTAAACCGGGAGCATGAAGACTTTTGGCACTATTCGGACGAACAGTGCATAGCGGCTTATGCACTCAAATGGGACAAAATCCTCGTAACGTACTAAACTAGGGCAAACCGGACATACCGGGTTCTAGCCGGATATCTTGCACAAAGCGGACAAAGAGGGACAAGTCCGATATATCCTAGGACAGGGCATTAAGGTCCTAAATAATTGGACATTTCCCAAAAAGTCGGCGACTTCTATGCCAAACCACCACAGGAAAGACAACCAGCGCAATTAGTGCGGGTGGGGCATAGGGGGCATGTACGGATATTAGGGGTATGGGCGGACAAAATCGGACAGGAGTCATTATGACCTGGTCAGTCGGCTTTGCCACAAATGCAGGGGAAAGCGCACTTTTGTACCACGATGTTACCTTTCCTGATGGTATTCGGAAATTGTACGAATATGTGCAGGGTGAGGCGGAACAATCCGAAGAGTCGGATATGTCCGAGTTTGAGACACTACTCGCGGACATTTCGGACATCAAGGACGATCCCGGCATCATGGACGATCCAGACCAATGGGAAGATGAGGAGTTTTGGATCGAAGACGGACATTTCTACATTCTTGAGGACTAACTAACCAAATCCTCCCATACCTCCCAATATCCGTACATGCAGGACATATGTAGATCTAAGTAGGCATGTCCCGACATAAGGGGACAAAATGGGCATATCCATTGGAACCATCGTAAAACCGGTCACAACGTACGAATCGGACAAACCTCGCAAATCGTTCGAATTCACCTGTGATGGGGACATTTTGGACCATTGCGTCGGAATCATCACAAACATCGAATCATGGGGTGATCTGCGCAATCCAGCCATAACGGTCAGATGGGTGCAAACCTGCTCATTCCACGTAGCAGGTACGAATCGGCACCTTCTCGACGAAATGTGGCAAATCGGACAACTGTACTAAACCGTAGCATTTAGGACATGCCTACCTAAATCTGCATATGTCTAGTTTTAGACTGCCATGCCCTACCAAAAGGGGCAAAAATGGACAACAACGACGAACGTGATTACGCGGAAGAAGAGTACAATCGGAATCTTCTCCGCGAAGTGGAAGAAATCGGTCCAGACCTGTACGGATCGGACAATCGCCTCACATGCCCTAATTGTGACAGACAGCACGAAAGAGGCGTATCGTGCAAAACGGACGAGGAGCACAATCGTCGCATTGCGGACGAAAACCGCGAATCGGTCGTATGGTGGAATTTCGGACATCCGTCAGATTTGCTCACAAACTACCGCACAATGGACGAATCAGCACAAGAGGTAGAAAATCGTCTCACTCCGTACGATAGTAACCCATATCAGGATGAAGGAGACAATCGTCCAGAACCATCTCTTCCTGTAGGATATGGGGACGAATGGGACGGAAGCAGCACAAACCAGTCGAATGAGTTCTTCATTGGACATTCCGGCTATGTCACATTATTGTGGCAAATCACCAACAATCCGTTCGAAAAGTACGATCCGTCCAAATCGTACCAAACGCCAGCTAAGGACGGATCTGCACTGTATGTCTGGTGTAATCTCCAAATGTCCGATTCGGACGCTATTAGGTCGATTCGCGAAACTAGTAAGCTTTTGACCCAAATGGACACGAACATCACGAGTATCCATTACATCAGCGAATAGTACGATAAATCAGGCATGGCAGCCTAAATCTGGACATATTCAGAGTGTGACTCAAGTCACAATGCAGAATGTGGCTTATTGTAATAATGTCGCATTTGAGCATGTTACACTTGAGTTGCAACGGGGGAAATCGGACATTGTAAACTAAATTTGGACAATCAGCTAAAGATGGTGCAGATCATCCTATATGGGCGTATATGTCGCCAGTGGTCCATTCATCGGGAATCGGACAATATGCGATAAACGGACATATACGCTCTTATAGGATGATCTATGCCATCCCTAGCTGAAAGGGTCCTAAAATGGCAAATCGGACGAACGAGACAAAGGCCAAGAATCCCCTAACAAGGCTACAAAAGGGGAAAAGGTACGCATTACTGGCGTTGATCATCACTGGTTCGTACTCTACGTATGCAAATGTCCGTTCTGGGCAGATTGCGATGGAACCGGTAATTACGTCCGTTGCGCCTACAATTGTCTTCTTTCTGACGGTTCACCTGATTAGCTACTTTACTCCTAAAACTCGCTTTCAGCAGGTTTTAGTGTACGGTGGCCTAGGATTCGTGACTTTGGTAGCATTTGGCGTATCTGGGTTCCATATTTGGGAGCTTACGGTGCGAAACGGACAATTGTGGTGGGTAGCGCTTTTCTACCCATTCATGATAGATGTACCAAGTGCTATCGCAACGGTCATCCTAGTGCAAAAGGTGTCAACCAACGGGAATAACACAAAGCAGGGCAAAACGGACGAAACACCTATTCCAGCGCAAACCACCACAGGAGGGACAATGCCGACAAAGAGGGCAACTCCAGCGAAATCAACTCCAAGAGTACGTACCAACACAAAGCCGAAAATCTCTCCAGAACCGGACAAAGCAGCCGTTTAGGTCGATTTGGTGCGAGGTATCTCGAAAGGGATATCTCAATCCATGTCCACCTAAAGGAGTCAAAATGGACATTGATGCATGGACCATGTACGGCAAATGGGACGATAAGCACAGTACGTCCATAAGGCAAGAATCGGACAATCAAGACGAAGAGTACAGACTGCACGTATGGGTAGCAGGTATGATGTATGTGCATCAAGAGGATGTAGCAGAAATAGCACGCAATAGGCACGTTGAGTGCGAAAGGTGTGAAATCAGCTACAAACAGTTCAAACAGGGAGGATTCATCCAAACCTGTAATTAGGTAGATTTAGTCCAAATCGGACATTCAACCGATTTGGGCCATGTCCACCTAAATTACTACATAAGGAACAAACTACCATGAAAAACACAAACGTGCTGAAGTCGGGTCAAATCCGAAAGCACAATATGTTCCTCAGAAATTGGGCAAATCAGACAGAATCGGACAATCTGGCTGAAATCATCCTTTCTAGTATAATCAAGACCAAACCCAACAACACGGGAAAGGTGGTAGTAAAGGGATGAATGAGACAATTGACACGGAAGGTGAATACTTCACAATTGGGGAGTATATCGCATTTCGGAGATTTGGGGAAGATAGGTGGACAGTGAACAAAGTTCATCCTAGTAACAAATCTATGACAATCGTATTTATGGCACATTGTGACCATAAGGCGCAAGCAATCACATACATGGAGGCATCCACAGGAACGGATGAATTGCAGCGAATTGCCTCCATTCACGCATCCACGCACAAGAGCGACTAAACAGCTAAGCTTCACAAAACGGACATCTAGGCTTTCTTACTCATAGTGGGCATAACCTCCCACTATGGGCATGTCTACCTAGAAAGGACAAAGAGTCAAAATGGGACTTCAGCAGTCAACTAGGAACAAAATCGACAAACACCTCTTTTGGCACGAAGAGTTCAAACAGGGAAATATCAGTGCAAAGCGATTCACAACGCAGGATTACATCCAAAACGGACAATTGCCTGATTTCCTAGCAGATCAGCTCAAAGCTGCCAACTACGACAATGCACTCTATGTGGTCTATTCCTACCAAACACCAATTGGCTGGATAAAGCTAACATCAGACGCAGAATGGTTCATTCCAGCAGTAAAGTACTCAAATACCACAACTCACCACCAATCAGTACTAATGTGGGCAGTAAATTACAAACCTGAATAAAACGGACATCCAACACATTAGGTCGATTTAGTCAAGTATGGCTCATTCCCTGCAAATGGTCCATACCTGGCTATGTCCATCTAATTCATCACAAAACACCAATAGGATGGACAAAACCTAACAATCAACACATTAGGGAGAAAATGGACATGTCGTACGGAGAAGACAGTTTCCTCGAATCGTACTATGAGGAGCGAAACGACCAAATGTACTTCGAACCACCTTTCGAGGATGATTCGGACTATTTCGACGAATACGACGAAGAGGATGATTACGACGAAGAGGACGAAGACATCGATTACGAACCATTGCGGTGCGAATTGGACATTCCAGGTGATGTCTGCCAATATCCTCTCAACAAGGATGGATCATGTCGCAACGAGGCAAATCACCTACCTCCGACATTTCCAATGAAATCGGACATTCAGGACAATTCACCACAAGTCCTCGATACTGCACAACACGGGTATTTCGTAACATCCTAACCATCACCATATAATCGGACATTCCACCTCAAATAGGTACTTTTAGTTGTATATAGTATTAACCATACTATATGCAGCTATGTCTACCTAAGGAGATGATCAAGCGCTCAGAACGATTCTAACCAAGATCAACTAGGCACCCTGACACACTACCGCAAACATCAAAGGATCTTGTTAGCGTTCACTACAGCAGGCTACAGGGCACAGCACCAGCCAAGCAGCCACCACCAGTAGCACAAGATCAACTCTACACCTAGACGAAACGGACATATACGTGCCTACTCCACAATACGAACCAAAGGTACCAATGCCGTATACCACCAAGCAACAGGGAAAACGGACAAAGCACACATTCCGCATCAAACCGCATCATTCCACTTCAATGCGGCAACCCAACCCAATCGGCTCAATCTACGCAAAGAACACCAACGCGATCATTGCGGACGAAGCAACCGAAAAACGTCTCAATCGGACAAAGTACACAGCTCCGTCTACATCACCTCGATTCGGTGGAATGCAGTTCATTTGGTAACAATAGCACACAACAGGTAATCATCCTGACAAAATGACATAAACCATCAAATATCCGGTTTCTGTCGCGTTGATCTTGGTACTCTCAAGATCAACACGGCAGAATTCGGACATTTTTGTACATACCCATCTACATCCTCAAGAATTGGACAAATCACAGGAAGTCTGTGCATACGCACCCAAGTCCTCAAGAATTGGACATTTCGGAACAAGACGGGGGGTACTAGGGGAAACATTATTTACAGGGAACAAAGGGATCAGTGGGTTTGGGCACCCTGACCGAGCAAAAGTCAGGTTGATCTTGGGAAATAGGACATATTTGGGCATCCCACCCAAATAGGGAATTCTACCCAAACCTCCACATTCACCCTTGATAATCTCACTCATTTCACTATCACATACACTCTGTTACACATTTATTCACCCTTCATTTGTTCTATATAAAAATGTGAATAAATCGGACATTACTGACGAGTAGGGAAGAACACTCGTTCTAATCGGACTGTACACACGTTCCATTTTGAGCGTGCCCGATTATTTTGTGTGAATATGGGAATTTGGTTTGTAATGGGACGACAGCCTACATATTGCTGCATATCATCTCACTCGTTTTGCATCTATCTTGATGGCTCGGATGATTAACATTGTAGCAAAAGCATTTAGAGCACATCTATAGGTATAAATCCCAGCCAAATTCGGGGCAAAAGCGGACATTCCACATATTTGTTTTATTTATAAAACAAGCCTCGTTACCGACATTCTTGGATGCTTTGACTTCCAACCTTGCAGCCTGTAGCCTCATAGGTAGCGCGCAGACACGCTGGTAAGACTAGGTAAACCACGACACATAAGATTAATGAATTAGCCTTAACTCACTACACACAGTGACTAATGTCTGTTCAAACGGGTGTTCGATGGAGATTACCTACCTATAGGTCAAAGAATACGGGAACAGGACAATAAGTACATGGGCAACGTTTTCGCTATGGGTAACCTAATAGTCGTGAAACATAAGACTATGGGCAATTCCAAAGAAGCATACGATTTAGGACCTATGACCATGGAGCTAGCTTTATGGCTCGAATACAAGCTAAGAGAGCACGAGTACAGACTTGCCAACGATACGGACAATCTAGCTGGTATTCAGTACTACCTAAAGCGTGACCCATACCTAACAGATCTAGTAAATCGTAGCAAACTAGCCGCGTACCGTGGTTACAACCCTAGACTGGTAGATTCAACCTATAACACACTTACACCATTAGGGTTAGAAAGGGCACGACAGGCTAGCATTGTTATTACCGAGATCAATCAGGAATTTAATAACATTGTCTACGTACCGGCCGAGTGGGTCAATTTGGATGAAATGTTTGTAACAGCAGGAATCCCAATAAGAATTATCAACATGTTACGAACTATCCACAATGCGCTCATAGAAGCACAAAGCCACGTAGAAGCTGGCAATTGGCACAATGTGGACGAAGAGAGCGAACAGTACGAAAAGGACATAGACGAACAAGAGTTAGCATTACAACGCATTGCAGCAGAAAATAGACAGAAAGCCAAAAAGACAAAAAGCAGCATTGTTAACATTACAACATTAGAAGATAATCTAAATGTAACAGAAAGACCAGAAGAGATAACAGTCAAACTTTTGAACACTGGTGCACCAAAGCCAGAGGCATGGGTACCTACCGCGCCATTCGGACAAAGGGGTCGAAACGACCTTAACGTCCTGGTCAAGTATGGTCTGATAGACCTGAGATCTTACCTAACCGGAGATAAGGGCAGGCCAAAGCACATCATCAAGCCTGCCCGCAACGGTCTAGTACTGCTAGAAAATCTTGAAAAGATAGGGCTTCTATAGTTGTGTGTTGCCTGCTTTGCTGCTACCATGGTGGTAGCAGTAAGGCCGAGAGCACAGAACCGAACGCTCGTTCAGTTCGGCCACGTTCAGAAGTTCCAAGATCAACTTCAAACAAAAAGAATCTTGGAAAATGACTTGCTACCAAGGAATGAACCAGGTAGGCTAGTAGTTGTAAGAGCTAGAAAGACAAGCAACAAACCAAAATGGCAACGAGCCAAACCAATTAACAAGTTAGGATGAAAATTCCATGAGTAATGACGTAGATCTGTTCGATGGTATCGAGGAGACTGCTACTGTTGAAACTCCGGCCG
>Ga0193698_1000134_pt1 | contig 10249 bp, 10 predicted proteins | sample L3c1metaG_FD_165512 | JGI IMG/M metagenome (GOLD analysis project Ga0193698, IMG submission 165512) | Soil microbial communities from a riparian zone of the East river system, Colorado, United States - L3c1 | ecosystem: Environmental > Terrestrial > Soil > Riparian zone | place: USA: East River... | reverse complement strand
ATCCGGAGCCGGCGGGTTACAACGTCGCCCCGATACGGCCAGAGGGCGCGTACTATCATCAGGTGATGCGAGAGTGGGTTCTGCCATACGAAGCGGTCAGAACCTCGGCCGATCCTGAACGGGATGTGCTCGAATTTCTTCAGAGCACCTACGAAACGGCCGCTGATCTTGCCAAATGGGACCGAAAGTCACTCGAGCGGCCGGCGGGGTGGAGACCGCCGCCATCCGCGGCACGAGGCGTGAATAGGAACTACTAATGAAGTCCTCAACAGGAGCCTTTGGCCATGCCCATAAAATTCCGCCACGACGTCGAGAAGGTTTTGAAGGAAGCAAAGGATCAAAACAAACCAGTCCTGCTCGACTTCAGCGCTGCGCCTATGTGAAGTGGCTGTGCTCGGCTGGATGCCGAGGTGTGGCCGGATGAGCGGGTGGCGAGATTCGTCAACGAGAATTTCATTCCGGCACGAGTGCACGTTAAGGACGATGCAGCCGCCTTCAAGAAGTACGGGGAGCAGTACAACGCGCACTGGACGCCGACGGTGCTCGAGCTGGATTCGAATGGGGAGGAATTCTACCGAGTCGAAGGTTTTCTTCCGCTCGATGATTTCCTGGCGCAGCTGATGCTCGGCCGCGCGCACATGGACTTCAAGCAGGCGAAGTGGGCGGAAGCGGAGAAGAGGTTCCGCGAAATCGTGGACCAGCTGCCGAAGGCCGAGGCGGCGCCGGAGGCGATGTACTGGGCCGGGGTCTCCCGATACAAGGGTACGCAGGATGCGACAGCACTGAAGGAGACCGCGAAATCGTTCACTCAGCGATACAAGGATTCGAGCTGGGCAAAGAAGGCATCAATCTGGGCCTGAACGAACAATCACCTACGAAGGAGCTGACGATGAGAGCAAAGGAAATCATGACGAAGGACCCGGATTGTCTCACTGGCGAGGATACCGCGCGCCGAGCCGCACAGGTGATGCGTGATCGCGACTGCGGGTGCGTTCCTATTGTCGATGGCGCGGGGAAAGTGGTCGGAATCGTGACCGACCGGGATCTGGCCATACGTGCAATCGCGACAGGGAAGGATACCAACACGAAACTGAATGACTTGATGACGCCGGTGGCGACCACCTGCAGCCCCGACGACGACTTGAGGGACGTCGAGCAGAAGATGGCCGAGCTGCAAGTACGGCGGATTCCGATCGTCGATGCGGCTGGACGCTGCGTCGGGATCATCTCCCAGGCCGACATCGCGCTCGCCGCGAGCACGAACAGCACGGTGACCGACCGGGAGATTGCTCTGGTGGTGGAGCAGATATCGCAGCCAAACGGGCGAGGAACCGGGGGGAGGGATCCCAACTTCGGATTCGACGAGTCCGGCGTTGCGCCGCAGTTCTAAGGTTCCCCGCGCGAGGTTGACTCGTCTTCCAACAAGAGACAATTCGTACCCGACAATGACGTCAGTTCGAGCGCGTCAAAGGAAGCACTGTGAAAAAAACCTGTAATTTTTGCGGCGAGCCCATGCTCGACGCGAGCACGGTATGCAAGCAATGTGGGTGGGACCGGTCGCAGGACGGACCGCCGACCCAGAACCCCGGTGACCAAAAAGCACGGCTCGGCGTAGCGGCGGGATTGGTTGTCGCGTACGGCGTGATGGCCTTTCTGATCTCGAGCACCGACGCCAGCGCTCGGCCCCTACGAGAGTCGCGTCCGCGTGCTGTCGCCGTCGAAGAGCCGGCATACGCGCCCGAGCCTGTTACGAGCGCCCCGGTCGCACTCGGGACGCTTCCGTCGACGGGGTCGATCGCGTCGGCTGCGAGCAGCAAGCCTGGCGCTGCGCTCACCATCAAGATCGCCGACTCGAAATCCACGACGGTTCAGGCGCGCGACGCCCTTCAGTACCTTTTCCAGATTCCCGAGACCGAGGAGAAATGCCAGCTCATCGGGCAAATCCACGGCATCGGCGGCTTTTCGGGCAATCTCGAGACTTTTCTGCTCACCGACGACGAGTACGTATTCTGGAACGCCAACCCGGCGGCGATTCCTCACTCGTCATGGGAAACAATGAGGGGCTCGGAGACCACGCTCAACTACCCGCTCTCCGCTCCGGGCATCTACCACCTCGTAATTTCCAACGTGATGTCGCCTTCACCCAAGTCGGTGCAGGTCAAAGCTCAGGTCAAGTGCGTTAGGGCCTGACTCGAGAAGCAGCCGTTCTCGACTATCTCGAGTAAACCGCGGTCAGCCCATTCACGTCGACGAAGGCGGGGTCGGTATAGGTCACCATCTTTGCCCCGACGGTTCCGCCATATGATCTGGGGGCACCGGTGAACGGAAGGTAGGTGAAAGTGATGTTGGACCTATCGAGGCGGTATGTCCCATCGACTTGCGCCGGCGTGTCGTACGGGGCGTCCGGAGGGGGTGGAGTTACGTGGTACTGCAGGATCTCCTGGAAAGTCCCGGTCCTGCTGAGCGCGAGCGTTCCGGACGTGATCTCGACCGTCGTCGTCTGCCCCGTCGCAGGATCGTTATGGGTGTATCGAAGCGGCAGCTGGCCGTTCGCCGACGTAAGGGTGTAATCGCCGGGGACATCTCCAAGCGGATCGAAGACACCCGGGTCGCGACACGACGACGCGAACAGGACGCACGAAAGCGCCCAGACGAACGAAGCGATCCTATGAATTGTCATATCGCTCCAGCGTCGATGGTACCCGAGAGGGAAGCATAATCCGGTCCGGCGAACAGGTGCTATCGCGCCGGGCCGCTGTTTCCTAGCTTCGTCACTCGCCACCGATCTGGCAAGTCCATTCGCGGTCAGATTTCCGCCACTGACCGTTAACTCCGCTGAATAATGAACACTCCCTCCGCCGTTCTCCTGTTCAGCATCGTCGTGTCCCTCGGCGGTTTCCCCGATCGCGGCGACCATCCGCTGGCTCCGCACGGACCAACGAGAATCTCCGCTAACGAAAATCGAAGGGCAGCCGGCACTTTGCGGGACAGCCGACTCGAGCTCAAGCTCGATGTCGTAAATGCGGACTGGTTCCCGGAAGCGGAGAGCGGGCCGAGCATCAAAATGCAGGCGTTCGCGGAACAAGGGCGCGCGCCCGAGATCCCTGGGCCGATGATCCGCGTCCCCGAGGGGACCGAGATCCACGTCACCATCCACAATTCGCTTCCGGATTCGGAAGTGGTCGTGCATGGCCTGCACACTCGGCCCGCCACGACCGACGACGTCGTGAGGATTCCTGCCGGGGCAACGCGCGAGGTGACGTTCCAGGCGGGTGCACCCGGCAGCTATTTCTACTGGGCGACGACCGCGAAGAAGCCCCTCTTTTTCCGGGTCGGCAAGGATTCCCAATTGTCAGGCGCGATCATCGTCGACCCCAAAGTCGGTGCGCGAACCACCGATCGAATCTTCATGATCGGCCTGTACAGCAATGACCCGGACAGCGCGGCGGGGCGGACGCCACATCCGCGCGAGATCGCCGTGTTGAATGGCAAGTCATGGCCCAACACCGAGCGGTTCACGTTCACCGAAGGGGATACGGTCTTCTGGCGCGTTATCAACTCCACCGATGGACCCCACCCGATGCACCTCCATGGCTTCTACTTCAATGTCGAGCGCAGTGGCGGAGAAGGTGCCGACACTGTCCTCGCGCCCTCGGCAATCAGCGTGGCCAACACCAGACTCCTGTCGTCCGGCACCACGATGGCTATTCGTTTCGTTCCCGATCGTCCGGGGAACTGGCTGTTCCATTGTCACCTATCTGGACACGTCGACGGAACGCACACGCTCCGCAACATCATAAACAGACGCCCGTTGGTGGAGATGGAGCACGACCACGCGTCGATGGATCACGGGATGAGCGAGATGGCGGGCCTGATCATCGGGATTCACGTTCTGCCCCGTGGCGAGTCTGTTGAGCGACGAGTTGCCGCGACGAAAGCGCCAGAGCTGCTCCGCCTGGTGGTTCAATCCTCTCCGCAGGGGTACAACCATACCCGCGCAATCGGCTTTGTTTTGCAACAAGGGGCGGAGCCGAAGAGAGATTCGGTGATGCTGCCGGGGCCGACGCTGATACTGGAGAAAGGACGGCCCGCACGCATCACCATCGTCAACAGGCTAAAGGTCTCGACATCGGTTCACTGGCACGGGATGGAGATCGAGAGCTTTCCGGACGGAGTCGCCGGCTGGAGCGGGATGCCGGGCAGGCTCGCGCCAGTTATCCAGCCCGCTGATTACTTCGTCGCCGAGTTCACTCCGCCGCGCGCGGGGACGTTCATCTATCACTCTCACGTGAACGAGATGATGCAGACGAACTCGGGGATGAACGGCGCGCTCATCGTGACGGACTCCTTGCACCCATTCGATCCGCGTGTCGACAAGATCATTCTGGTCAGCGCAGCCGGACCCGGAACTGTCGAGTTCAGGCCACCCGGTGTCGTGAATGGGACGACCACGCCTCAATTGGACCTCGAGGTCGGAACCACGTATCGACTGCGCCTCATTCAAATCCACACCCAGGCCATAATCGCTTTTCGACTGGGTACCGACACGACCGTAGCGCGCTGGACACCGGTGGCAAAGGACGGCGCGGATCTTCCGCCGGAGCAGGCAATCGCCAAGGCGGCCTACGTAGTGATGGGGGCGGGCGAGACGGGTGACTTTCTTTACACGCCCGAGCGGCCGGGCCTCCAGAGGCTGAACGTCCAAACCCGCCTTGCCGGTTGGCACGTCCCGGTCCTCCTGTTCGTGAGGCCGGCAAAGAAGGTCGCTACCGGCAACTGATTAAGGAACTCTCCTTGCAGACAGGGTTTCTGCTCACTGCTGCTGAGGGGAAGTTGAACCGGATCGTCATCAAGTGCCCAAATACGGGCAAGCTGATCTATACTGGCTTCGCGATGGACCCGGAGACCTTCGGGGCTCTGCCCATCGAGGAAATGGATCCGCTCGAATGCCCCGCTTGCCACAAGGTCCATCGCTGGCAGAAGAAGGATGCGCTGTTCGAGCGCGAGGATCCGAGGGCAGCAAGCTGAGCAGATCGATCATCCTGCTGCTGCTGTTTGCCTTTCCTCTCTCCGCGCAGACCTACGAGATCACCCACACCTACAACGTCGGCGGCGACGGAAGCTGGGACTATGTGATCCCCGACGCGCCCAACCATCGGCTGTTCATCGGAAGACAGAACAGAGTCATGGTCGTCGACATGAACAACGGACGACTGATCGCCGAGGTGGCGGGGATAAACGGCGCGCACGGCGTGGCGCTGGCGCCTGGAACAGGCCACGGGTTTGCGACCTCGGGCAACGACAGCTCCGTCGTCATGTTCGACCTCAAGACCTACAGGACGCTCGGCCGGATTCCCGCGGCGGAAGACGCGGACGCGATCATATACGACCCGTCGTCGGGGCGGGTGTTCTCATTCAACGGAGACGCCAACTCAACGACCGCCATCGATCCCAAGAAGGGAACGCTGATCGCCAACGTCGCCCTCGGCGGCAAGCCGGAGTACGGCCAATCGGCACGGAACGGAAAGATCTACGTGAACCTCACAGACAGCAGCCAGATCGTCGAGCTCGATTCGAAGAAGCTCACCGTCACCCGACGCTGGCCGACGGACGGTTGCAAGAATCCCGTGTCGATGGCGATCGACACCAGGCGTCAGCGGTTGTTCAGCGGCTGCAGGAGCGGAGTCATGGCTGTGTCCGATTACAAGAACGGCAAGGTGATCGCGACGGTCCCCATCGGTCGCGGTGTCGATGGAGCGGGATACGATCCGGTCAAGCGCGACGTGTACGCCTCGAATGTGGATGGGACTCTGACGGTGATCCACCAGGATACGCCGGACTCGTACCGCGTCGTCGAGAATGTTCAGACGGCGCAGGGGGCTCGGAACATGGGGCTGGATCCGGCTTCGCATCGGATCTACATCGTCGCGGCCAAATTTGGGGCGACTCCCGATTCGACGGCTGCGAATCCACGGCGGAGACCGTCCGTTGTTCCGGGTTCGTTTTTTGTGATGGTGGTGGAGCCGATCAGTTCACACTGAGTCTCGGGGTTTAGATCGCGACTCGAGCTGGCATCCACAAAACCGAAGCAGGGAGCTATAAGCTTTTTAAGCTTTTCAGCTGGTCAGCTTTCATACTGGCGGTAGAGATGCGCGACCACCGAACGATCTCGCGCCAACCCTGAGATCCACAGGCGTCCGTACCCCAACACGCTTCCGCAGGTCTATACCCCGCCAGAATAGCTCCCAGCGAAGGAGCTGCAATGCTTACAGCTCCCTGCTTCGGTTTTGTGGATCTCAGTTCGCGTTGAAATCTCTACGCCGAGATGTTTAGAAGGGGTGCTCAAAGCTGAGGTAGAGGAAAGTCTGACGATCCCCGCGACTCGGCCCGATGCCAATCGGCACGGCAAGTCCAGGAACAATCTGTAGCCCAGAGGCAAAGTCTATCGCGCCGCGCACCCCCGGTGAGATGTAGAAAACCCGGTACGACAGGCGCTCGCCCGGGCCGATTACCTCCTCCGCTCTCGCCCACACCGATTCGAGCATCACGTTGAACGCCGGCGCCGCCAACCAGATCAGGCTGCCACCGAGGTTGTAGGTGCGAGTCGATGCCTCGTCACCAACGTCGTTTCGCGCCGAGGATATGAACGTGGCTCCCGCGTTCCAGTGGGCGATCAGCCGTGGCGAGAGCTTGGCAGAGATCGGCAGATTCACTTGCAGTCCAGTCCCCCCGGCACCACGAAAGCGACGCTCGTCGCCGGTGGCAAGGAGCACGCTGACCCGCGGAGCTACAGCGATTCCGGATCGCGTCCCGTCGGCCAGTTGGTAGCGGTAGTTGAGTGCGACATCGCCGAACCCGCTGCCCGTGCCCCCGCCGGCAGAGATGAACGGCACCGTGTAGCTAAGCTGGTGTCGCTGGCTGAAGAGCGGCCACTCCTGCGTGAAGGTGTAAACCCAGGCGTGCGTTGCACGCTGCATCGCAAAGGTGCTGATGTGCTGCACCACGCCCGCCTCCTGATTGTATGCCTCTTCGATCAGGAAGCTGTTGTCTTCGATTGGTCCTCGTGCCGCCGCCGGTTGCGCCGACGGTTGTGCGGATTGCTTCGAGGCTTCCTGCGCCGCGAGCGGAGCGCATAGAAGACACGCCGCGGTCGATCCGATCAAGCGCCACGAAGAGGAGAATGAGGACATCGTTCGAGTCATGGTGTAATTTCAATCACCGGTTGCGTAGAGCCACCCTTCCTCCTGATGGCGTAATGAGAAGACTATACAGAATTCCGTTTGTTCGCGCGGCTGCGATCCCCGCCGCCGTTCTGGTCGCCGGCAGCTGTGCCAAGATCCCGCTGCTGCATCGGGCGCCGCCCGCACCGGTTACGTCGCTTGGCTCGAACCCACTCGCGATCGAGAGCTCGCTGCCGTATCACGCCCCCCGATTCGATCTCATCAAAAACGAACATTACCAGCCAGCCCTGGAGGAGGGGATGCGTTTGCAGCTGGCAGAGATCGATGTGATTGCGAAGCAGATGCAGCCGCCGACCTTCGACAACACTATCGTCGCGCTGGAGCGTTCGGGTGCGCTGCTTGACCGGGCCGGGAAGGCTTTCTTCTCCCTCGTGGCAGCGAACACGAATGACACGTTGCAGAAGATCCAGGATGTCATCGCGCCCAAGGTTGCGGCGCATCGCGACGCGATCTATCTGAACGACCAGCTGTTTCAGCGGGTGCGGGCGATATACGACCGCCGCGAGTCGGGCAAGCTGAATCCCGAGCAGAAGATGCTCGTGGAACGGTACAACCGGGATTTCGTGCGCGCCGGCGCGCGGTTGTCGGAGCCAGACAAGATCCGGATGCGCGCGCTCAACCAGGAGTTGTCGAAGCTCTCCACCGATTTCTCCAACAAGCTGCTGGCGGGAACCAAGGTCGGCGCACTCGTCATCGAAAACAAATCCGATCTCGATGGTCTCACGGACGCGGAGATCGCGGCGGCCGCTGACGCGGCGAAGCAGCGCGGCCTCACCGGCAAGTGGGTGCTGCCGCTCCGCAACACGACGCAACAGCCTGCTCAGGCGTCGCTGAAAAATCGCGCTGTGCGGAAGCGGTTGTTCGAGCAGTCGACGCTCAGGACATCGCGCTCCGACAGCAACGACACCAGAAACGTCGTCCGGCGGATGGCCGAACTGCGCGCGCAGAAGGCACAGCTGCTTGGATATTCGAACTGGGCGGCTTACGTGCTCGAGACGCAAGGAGCCGGAGCGAAAACTCCGGAGAACGCGATCAAGCTCCTGACGGATCTCGTTCCCCCCGCGACGGCGAGAGCGCGCGCTGAAGGGGCGGACATGCAGAAGCTGATCGACGCGCAGGGCGGCGGTTTCAAGCTGCAACCGTGGGACTGGCAGTACTACGCCGAGCAGGTGAGGAAGGCGAAGTACGATCTGGATGAATCGCAGATCATGCCGTACTTCGAGCTCAACAACGTTTTGCAGAACGGCGTGTTCTTCGCCGCGAACAAGCTTTATGGCCTGACGTTCAGTGAACGACACGACATCCCTGTCTATCACCCTGACGTGCGCGTCTTCGAGGTGTTCGACTCCAACGGCAAGGCGCTGGCGCTTTTCTACGCCGACTATTTCAAGAGGGACAACAAGGGCGGCGGCGCATGGATGGACTTTTTCGTCGATCAATCGAACCTCACTGGCTGGAAGCCGGTGGTGTTCAACGTCGCGAACTTCGCCAAGCCGGTGGCGGGACAACCGGCGCTTCTGACCTACGACGACGTGTCGACGATGTTCCACGAGTTCGGGCACGCGCTCCACGGGATGTTCTCACGAGTTCAGTATCCTCTCCTCTCGGGAACGAGCGTCCCGCGTGACTTCGTGGAGTTTCCGTCCCAATTCAACGAGCACTGGGCTCTCGAGCCGACTGTGTTCGCGAACTACGCGAAGCATTATCAGAGCGGGGTGGCGATGCCCGCGGCCCTGGTAGACAAGATCAAGCAATCGCGCACGTTCAATCAGGGATTCTCGATGACCGAGATCCTGGGAGCATCGCTCCTCGATTTCGCGTGGCACACTCTGCCGGCGAGCGCGGCCCAGCCCGATGTCGATGCGTTCGAAGCAGCAGCGCTCAAGCGGTTCAACGTCGACGTTCCGGAAGTTCCTCCCCGTTATCGCACGACCTACTTCTCCCACATCTGGGACGGCGGCTACTCGGCCGGATACTACGCGTACACGTGGAGCGAGGTGCTCGATGACGACGCGTACGCGTGGTTCGTGGAGCACGGCGGACTAACTCGTGCGAACGGGCAGCGGTTTCGGGACATGATCTTGTCGCGGGGGAGCACCGAAGACGCGGCGACCATGTATCGGGTTTTTCGAGGTCGCGATCCTAATGTCGATGCTTTGCTAGAGGAGCGCGGGCTGAAGGGCGGCGATTCTCGCTAGCTCGACAGCGCGCGACAAGCATGCGCGACCCGTGCAACGAGGCGCGATCGAGATCCAGCATCCACGTTGCACTCAGTGGAAAGGCGGAGGGGATCCTCGTAGGAGGCACCTATTTGGCGACCAGGAGACGCGCGACCGAGCGGAGCGAGGGAGCGTAGTTAGCGGCTCCGCCCGAGCCAAATTCTGCCGACGAAGAGGATCCCCTCCGCCGTACCGGCACAAATGCACCGCTGGAAGCTGGAAGCTATCGAGCCGCGTCCCGAATGCCTGACGCGTAGCCTTGGGTCGCGAGACGATGACCGGACATTTCGTAGGCCATAGCGGGCATATCGCTCACGCCCGTCGCGTCGATCCAGTTGTTGTAGAACTGGAACAGCGAACAAACCGTAATCGCGTCGTAGAGCGCCTCGTCCGACCAGCCTGCTTCACGCACCCGGTCGACGTCCGATTGGCCAATCGTTGTGGAATCCTCGACCATTTTCTTTATGAACGAGTAGAGCGCGCGATCCTTTTCAGGGAGCGGCGCCGTCTCGACGTCGGTCAGAACGGCCTGAACGAGATCTCTATCTCCCAACAGCTCCGCCGCGACCGCGGCGTGGGAACCGATTCAGAAGAGACACTGATTGAGCTTTGAGGTCAGCGCCGCGATCAGCTCCCGCTGACCCGGAAGGAGGGGCGAAGGGCCGCGCATCACTTCCTGCGTGAAACGCGCTAAATGATCAGTTCTCTCGGGTTTGAAGGCGAAAAGATGCATGATCTGCGGAATCGGAACGCTCGCCGCGCGCATTTGTCTGAACGCCGTGGCGTGCG
>Ga0193698_1000130_pt1 | contig 10429 bp, 4 predicted proteins | sample L3c1metaG_FD_165512 | JGI IMG/M metagenome (GOLD analysis project Ga0193698, IMG submission 165512) | Soil microbial communities from a riparian zone of the East river system, Colorado, United States - L3c1 | ecosystem: Environmental > Terrestrial > Soil > Riparian zone | place: USA: East River... | reverse complement strand
ACCCCCGGAGGCGCTAAAATCTCTGGCCGATAAATCCCAATCAAGGCCACCACTTGCCCGCATTACATGAAGCCCTGTAGCGTTAGCTAAAAACATTGGCTTTGTATTTGTCTGAGCACCAAAAACAAGCATTGATAAGGAATCAATAGCACTCCCTTTTAAAATTAATGTATAGTCTAGCGGGGAAACGATATTAGGTTGTGGCAATAATTCTTTACTTCTCATCTTTGTTATTTTCAAAGATTTTATTATCTGATTATAAACCAGGCTATCTCCATAAGAAGTAAGATGTATCCCGTCTGATGTTAATGCCCCGGTTGCCTTTAGCACAGTGTACATAGGAATAATAGTCCATGAAGGGAAAGTTGCAGCAAGATAAGTGTTCCACGCATCGTTGTTTTGAGATGATTCATAAAATGATTCGCAATTGTATACCGTTACTCCTTGAGCAATCAGCGCATTGTATATTGCTTCGTAATTAGCGTGAGTAACCGAAGCTGCAACTCCATTTCTAAGGTCATTTGATGGATTTGTAAGTATTGCAACCTTTGGATTCAGCGCAAGTAATTCCAGCAGAGCGTTTACCCAATCAGAAGACATATCACCACTGCCGCCCCTCCTAACTACATCCATATATTTCTGTAGCTGGCTAACAAATGTATTTTGATACGCCCCAGCATAGCATCCCATGGTTTTGCTATCTCCTAATATTAGGAGATCGGCATTTTTAACTTCGGTGCTTACGATATTTTGAGAGACAATGTTTATCTGCCCAGCTTGCATGGCATATACCGCATACTTGCCGGTGCTTTGAGGAAGTATTGTAGCGTTGTTAATTAAATCAAATCTGTAGGAACACGATATAGTGGCGCTGTTAGTAGTTACATTCCTTGCGGTTGCGTAGATCATATTAACCTGCCTATACCATGTTACGTCTATAGTGTCGGATGCGGATGTAGCCAAAACAGGAACCGCCCTTGCTATAGTTGTTCCACCACCAATATCCAATTGCAAAACTCCCGTTGAATAATTAAAATACGCCATTACTCTGGCGTTGTTATCTATTGTACCTATGGCAACTCCTGTTCCTGCTGATGAAGCTATAGTTCTTACCGTATATTTTACGTTCTCTAACTGTGAGTAATAGTCGAATTGAAGATATTTTGTGTAATCTGACGTGCCGCCTGTTACCGTTATGTTACCTCCCGAAGTTCCCCACGTACCCCCAACTGCGGTATATCCAGTTAATGACGAATACGAACTCTGGTTAAGAATGCTATCTAAAAACAACTTCTGAGTAGCCGAAGAACCTGTAAGTACCCCTAAACTATCAATAGACTTTTGATGCCATAATCTAGTTGTAATTAAATTGCTGTCCACTACTAAAGCACCAGAAGAAGTAATCGCCCCTCCATACAGTCCATATCCAGAACCAACAGATATAACGGTTCCTACTCCTTTTGTTGCAATGATAGCAGCCAAGCTATCAATCTTTTTTTTATTTAAAGCCCATGTAATAATACCGTTAAATGAGGTATCCGATTTTAATGTCCCTGTAGTGGTTATAGGCCCCCCAAGTATTCCAAACCCAGTTGCAATATTTGTTACAGTCCCGTTTGTTATCAATGCAGCTATACTATCAATTTGCTTTTTAGTCATTAACCTAGTAGACATTACTACTGAATCTACTTTATAGGTTAGGGCGTCTGCATTTGAAGCACTATCCCAATGTCCTGTAATATCTGAAAAAACTGTCTTAACATCATTTGTTCCGAACACCGCCAACCTATTTCCAGTCCCAATATTTTCATTTGTTCCACCCCCTCCACTTGCTGCTTGCCAACTTGCATTTCCATTTGCATCTGAAGTAATTACATATCCGCTTTGTTGATTACCGTCTGTGAATTTAAACTTACTTAAAAAAATAGTATCATAAAATATTCCTTTCCCGCTAACAGTATACCCTGATAAGTTTGGTTTTAATAATTTAACAGTATCGTATGGGAGAGTGTATTTTGTTTGGGAAACACCTGCTAAACAAAATAATAATATTGGTATGAGTAGTATCTTTTTCATTTATCCTATTACAATAAAAAAATTAAAGCCGCCTAATCCGCTAAATGAGAATATTGTTGGGTTATCCTGATCGTTTGGAATTGGCTGAATACCCGTTGGGGAATACGTTCCGCTTCCATCATCTAGCCATACAGTGAAGTTTCCATAAGGCCCGTACTTCGCCATTCTTGCTGAAGTCCATTCTAAGTCATAATCATCAACTCCGCTGATATGCCCGGTAAGAGGGAATCTTTCATTTATCCCTTCCGGGAATGCCGATGCCGGTGTTCCGGTACATGATGGGTTTGGAATGATAGTAAACCTATCGGTATCCTCATAATTTATAAATATCTCAATACCGACTACTACCCCTTCATTGTTTCTTACATAATCCCATTGATTTACTGGAATTAAAAAGTTTGGTATTCCCCAAGCATACACCAATAAATCCCCAACAAGCCCGGTATTTTGATAAATTCCTAAAACTAAATCTGCCCCGGTAATTGTCTTTATGCCTACCCCAAACATTTGATAAAGCAGGCAACACTTGAATACTTCCAAGTCCATTAATGCCATCCCAGTGGGTTGTCCGGTTACATCAAAGAGCAATATTTTAGAGCCTGCCGGTGGACAGGTAGTTATTACCTTGACCTCATTTTGACAGGCGAATAGAGACATTGTATTTAATTACTTAGTATATTTTTATTGTACGTTAAGTCGCATCCGTTATAAAGCAAAACACAGCCTCCTATTATTACCACACAACCACCTCCGCAACACGTACAAGACTGGCTTTTATAATCTTCAAATTCTTCGTAAGTATCAAACTGTACTGTTCCAAATACATTACCCCCGTATTCAACCAAATAAACCTTTCTCGCTACGATACAAGTATTATCATCATAGTCTCTTATTACAGCTTCCCCTTGTGGATGAACCTGGCTGCATGGGAAATAATAGGTTGGGGGGAATTCTTGAATCTCACCGTTAATGGTGCTGGCCCGTATTGCCATCATTTTCTCCGCCAAAACTTTATTATTTTGATAGTGAAATTATGCCTTATATATTTCTGGCTTGTCGTTTTGTAATACAAATGTTTCCTTAGTCACCACCGGGCTTGTTAGATAGTTTTGGGGCTGATGGATGGGTTCTTTTGAACTTGTTGTATGTCATGGCGGCTAATCGTTTTGCCTCTTTTAGACTTTTCCCTTTCTTTAGATAACTGGCCTTTATGTCTTCATACATCTTTGGCATAGCAATATATTTTATTGTTCAAAATATCTATCTGCTGCGTCTTTTGCTTTTATTCTATCTGTTGCATCTAAAATATAGTCTCCATTTTTGTCTTTCATTTTCCACCAGTTATCATGCTTCTTCAAATCTTCCATGTTTTCAATTCCATTCTCTTTGAACTTTTCGTATGCCCTACCTCCTATTCCAGGGAGTGTTGTAATGTTTGGGTTCCTATTATATAGTCCCAAATCTTCAAACATACCACCACCTAATGTGCCTTCTACAAAATTAGATGGTTTTTTGAAATCAGATTTTGGGTTGCCTCCGGTTATCCAATCTCCAAGTTTACCCCAATCTTTATATGCTTGCCATGTTGGTGTAGTCGGGATTAAGTAGTCTGCCAAAATAGAACCAACCTGACCATTACCAGCTTCTATGTCGCCGCGATAGTACAGCTTTGATGCTTCTGCCATTTTAGAAGACGTTGAAAAGCTGCCACCAAAGTTTGTAGTTGTCTGCACGTAATCCATTATTGCGAGAGCCATGTTTTTATCGGTATTAGCATAATAATGAAATAGCATTGCGTCTGGGGCCATCTTTTTAAACAACCTGCTCTGCATCCAGTTAGCCCTAATCCTTTTCATTACATCATTTTCGGCTTCTATTGATTTTATCTCTTCATTGAGTGATTTAATTTTTTGATACTTTTTGCCAGACTCGCCGCTATCGGCCCTTGTTTCCGATAATTTTATTTTTCTTTTTTGAAGTTCTGTTAACCTAGCCTTCTTATCCTTATCTTCTCCCTCATTACGATATAATGCGAATCCTATCATATAGGCAATTGCTGTTGATGATAGACCAACCACTGATCTTGCTATCATATTTCTTCTACCCTGAATATCTTTTATTGAGGCTTGTATGGTTTTCTTATCCGCAAAATCAATATCTCCATTCCAGTTCCCCAAGAATCCTGTTGCAAGCCCTAATCCAAGATTAGCTTGCGCCCTTAAGTAAACCCAATTTGTTGCGCCGCCAATAAACCTTAAAATCATTCCATTAGTGTACGTATCTTTTAGCCTGTGCATGGCTACCTTATTCCAGTCTTTTTCTTTTATTAGCCTATCCTCTTCCTGTTTTCTTTTTGTTCTGTAGCCACGAACGGCAGAACTAACTGTATTATTAGCTTCGTGCCCCAACCCGTACCCAGCTACATGGTAAGAGCTTTTATAGGCCGCTTCAATTACCTCGTTTGTTAAAGCGCCATTGGCGTTTAGATTATGCTTTACTAAATCATTAGCAAACGTGGTAATAGTCCTGCTGTTAACTGGTATTTTATATTTATCCGGCAACTTGGTATTCACCTTTTCTATCATCTCTTTGGCACGCTCCTTTGACTTCTCAAAATTTTCTCCGTATAATGCTTCGTTCATTAATTTGGTAGCATCTTCTTTTGACTTTCCGTTTTGAGTTAATGCCTGATAGATTGCATTATTAAATACCTTATTTGTAATTACAACTTTGTTTGCACTATCAAACCCCATTAACCCTATTCTTCCGGGAATCATTATTGCATGGATAATGGAATTCCCTTTTTCTTTTGCTGTTCCGCCTTTCCACTTCCATTTTAATGTATTGGTGTAAAGTTCCTGAGGGGAAAAGTTGCCAATCTCTTCCCCAAACGCCTGCCCCCTTATAGCTACATCAGAAAGCATCTTACGATATATTTCCACATCCTCTTTATTTAATCCCTTACCCATGACAGTGGGCACTAAAACTTCCTTAATTCCTGAATATAAATTTTCAAGAATAGTAAATGGACGCATTAAAAGACCGGTCAACATTACATCCATGAATGCCTTTATATTAGACACTACTTTCAATGTCCTTGTCTTATTATTAATATTTCTTGCTATAATACTATCAATAGATCGCTGAATGGTTTGTAAATGTCTTGAGGCGAAAATATTACTCCCCAATTCTTTATCCACTTCACGGTATAATTCAGAAGCGGCATTGGCAAGATTATGCAAGTCCTGTATGTCTTGTTGCTGTAAATCTGGAACACCTAGGATATTATTCAATAGCTTTTCATAACTACCGTTAAATATGCCAAGATTGTTTAATTCGGATAATCTTTTTAAATCACTTTTTTGTTCCGCAGTTCTTCCAATGGAATTTTGCCTTGAATCTAATTGCTTCAATCTTTTTTCTGCTGTTCTTGCCAATAATTCATTGAACTCATTTTCTAGGGAATTTTTAACTCCTTCTATTACATCATTACTAAACCCATTTTTTGAAAGAACGTTATCTACATTATTTCTTAAATCCTGAATATCCCCTACACCGCCTGCAAGTTTATTCCAGTTTAAAATGGTTTTTCCGTTGGCCAACTCTTTACCAAATCCACTTTCTTTCATTATCCCATCTAATAAATCTTTTGCTTCACCTTTTGAAAATAAAAGAGAATATGTAGATGCTTCTAAATCATTTGTCATATCAAACCAACGCTGCACTTCTGAATATTCCCCTTTGCGGATTAAATCTTTACCGGCTTCAGCCAATTGTTTCTTCATGGCCTCGTACAAATCAGCAATGCCATTCAATTTGCCGTTTACATCTTTTACGCCCACTTGCTCATAGCCTAATGCTTTATTCAGAACATCTTTCCATTGTTCATTTGTTTTTGGTTTTACATCTTCCTTTAGATTGAGTTTACGTTGAACACCTTTCCATAAAGCATCTTGTAATTTCAGCATATCGCTTTTAGTGGTTTCGTCTGCTACTTCTGCATTAGTAAACATATTTAAAATGCCATTCACTACATGGTCTTCCGGTGAATCTTCTCTTATTTGTTTTTCTCCTGTTTTTTCTTCAAGTAATGAAGCCCTCCTTATGGCATCATTATAGTTTTTTAATACCCGTTCATTTACGTGTTCGTCTGAACTGAATTGCTTGTACGTCTTTGGTAGGACTTCATTGTAAATATGCCCTACCGTATTCATATCGACTTCAATGCCTGATTGTCTTATAATATTATATACAGACGAAAACCCGGCATCTTTATTTGCTGCCACTTGAGAATAGCCAAGATACTCAACAAGATCTTTTAGATTTGTTTGAAGTGCCGTGTTTTTTGTAAGACAAGATATACCTAACATTATTTACAATTAATTTTTTTAATAGCTTCATTTATTTTTTCGACCAATGTCTCTTTCGCCCTCTTGCCTAATCTTTCTTCCAAATCTTTTAATTTATTTTCTGCTTTTGTCTGAGCATCCTTTTGGGTAAGGCTTTTCTTTTCAGATTGTTTTTTAGCATCGTCCTTTGATTTCTTCTTTGCTGCGTTATCGGACTCTGTTTTTTCTTCTTTGGTTATAGTATTTTTTTCTTCCGCAACCTTATCGTCCACCTTTCTATCAAGCGCATCCTTGATTTGATTTTTTTGTTTTATTTGGGCTTGCTCAAGTATTCTGTCAGCGAAAATGTCCCCCAAATATTTATCTCTGTATAGCCGCAATAACCTTCCTGCAACAAGTTCTTTACCACGAAGGTTCATATATTTTTGATAGTAGGCTTCCACTGCATTTTCAAGAGGAGATAACCAGCCCCTTATGTCTTGGTTTCTATACGCCTCTTCTTTTATTTCTCCCAAGAACGTAGCAAGCAATACAGCTTTTTTATTTGTCAGCGCTGCATCATTACTCATTCCCTGAATATATTCAAATAACGGCACGCCATAACTTGCAATATCCCCTCCCCATTTTGCTTGTGCAATACCTATCATATTCCTTCCGTCCTGAAGCATATCTGATAATGTCTGCACTGCATAACTTTGACTTCCATCTGGTGATTCGCCAAAAATATTTTCTATTGTTTTGCCTGAAAGAAATTCCCCTATAACTCCGGACTTGGTTAAGTCGTAATCATCTATGGCATCACTTTCTTTTTCTTTATTCTCTTCCCCTACAACTACTTTTATTCTCGGTTTTTCTTTTTGGAATAACGAAGATATTTCATCTTCTGTTAATCCGTTATCTCTCAATGCTGCTTTTATATCATCGACAGAATTTCCATTTTTAATTTCATCATTTATAAATTCCTGTACATTTTTTCTATCTTTATCTTCCAATGCCACTACGGTATCTGTATTCCCTTTTATAGAAGCGGATTCTCCTTTGGATTGAGACGGATTTAAAAATATTTCTTTGGCTATTTCGGCTGCATTTTCAATGAGTGATTTATCAAAATTCAATGCCTTTTTTATTTCATCTTTGCCAAATATCTTGTCAATGAGATCGTTTATGAAATCACGTAATACCTGACCGAAAGACTTAATGTCTTTTGAAAGACTGGCTTTTACCTTGAAGTTTTCAAAATCCTTTGCGACAATACCGCTTACCTCTTCCCTTAATTTCGGGTTAATCATTACCTCTGCTAAAAACTCTCTAAAGTTAGTAAGGCCGTATGTGGCAAAATTGCTCTTGTCCCCTTTGTATTCTTTATTTAAAATATTATAGATGTCTTCTAGGGTTTGTAATTTTTTCTTGTCGGCTATATCAGATATTTTAAAATTATCTAAAGTAAGCCAGTGCATTATCTCATGCGTAAGAGCGTAATACTGATTTGTTGCTTTTGGATTAATTACAAGAGTTCCTTTATCTTCTTCTTTGGCAAGAGGATTGTCATTAATGCGTACATAACCGCCTTGAAATCCTTCTCCGTATTTATCAAAATCTGCTTTAGTTGATTCTCTGACTTTTATATCCTCAATCCCAGAAAGGTTTTTAATTACATTAAGGAGTGGCTCAAATTCTCCTTTGTAATCAGCCATTCTTTCTACGATACTCTTAAATGTATCACCTTCTTTTATCCCCAAATCGTTTAGAGATATTTTATGCCTCAAATTAAAATCGGAAGCCATTGGCAAAATGGATTCATTGCCAGATAATGAACCAAGTATTTTTTTAAGTTTACCAGATAAAACTTTCTGCGTATCGGTTAAGAACTCTTTGCTAGGTTGGGCCTTTTTAACTTCTTCGGCAGATACCCTTATTTTTGGTTTTTCTGATACAGCTTCCTGCTTATAAGCCAATAGTTGATCCGGCGCATATTTGTCCATTTGTTCAACACTACGAAGTTCTGTTGGCTGTTCATCCTGTTCATGAAATGCAAATATTCTTTCCCCATTAGAAAATCTTGTTTTTGCGTCCAAGTTAGATTCAACTTGCACTCCTTTACTTTCTAAGTCTTTTGGAGTTTCTTCTTTTTCTGCTGTTCCGATATTTTGATTAGTTTCTGCCACAGAATTGACTTGGCTTTCTGCGGAGACAGGTACTTCATTTTTTGTTTCATTAGTTTTGTTTATTTTTTCATGAGCTTTTTCCAGACCTGCTTCCAGAAGTGAAATGTGCTGGTCAATTTCTTTTACAACTTTTGGGTCTGAATTATCCTTGCCAACCTCGCTACTTAACTTATCCTCCCATTTTAATATGGCATCGTTAATTTCGGTTGGATTGTTTTCTGCAATAATATCAATAGTTAAATTTTTTCTCATCCCCAATTGCTTCTTTAAGGAATTGGGCGTATCAAGTGATTGCTCTTTCAAAAAATGAATAGCCTCAGTATGCTTCCCTTCGGCTTCGTGGGCTGCAACGGTTCTCTGTATTCCTTCACCGCCATATTCTTTTACTCGGTCAATAATAGGACGTTCTGCTTCTGCCGGCTTTTCTTCTGCATCTTTTTGTTCTACTTCATTATACATTCTTTCCGGCGCTGACTCTGGATTACCGAGTTGTTTTTTCCTTTCCTGCAATTCTTTATTAAGAGCTTCATTCCCTTTTACTTCAACGCCATCGGATAAGTGTATCAATTGATCCAATTGGCCGTTCTTTCTCATACTTTCTATCTGTGCAACCGGGACTACTTTTGTAGCATCTGCGCCACCAGGCATTTTAAATACAGCGTACTCACTTGATCCAGTAGCCGCCTTTTCCATTTGCTGCTTTGTTTCTTCAAGTTTCTTTTCATAAACAATTTTCAATCCTTCGTCCGTAGTGTTTTTAATATTAGCTAATTCATTAGCTATATCTGATTGGACAATAAATGATTTTGCTTCGTCTCCCTTTAGCCCAACCGCAGCTAAGTCATTTGTTTTTTGAGCAGCCCTTGCTATTGTGGCCCTGCCATCGGCCAATCCCTTTTCATCAATAACTCCGGTATTAAATTGTTTTTGCAGGTTTTCATTTGCAAATTCAACACCATGCTTTGATACCATATCGGTATAATACTGAGATTGTGGATGTGGGATAAGAGAATTTATCCCTTGAATTATTTTACCCCCGGCAGACATAATTGATCCCTGACCAATAGTAGAGGTGATAACATCAATGGCTGTTGCAGGGTTTTCTTTTATGTAAGATCCAAAACCTTTTTTGTACCCTTCTGTTTCCTGGGCCTGAGTAAAATTCTGCCAGTATTCAGTAGGAAGTTCTTGTGCTAGTTCCTGCGCCTGACCAATAAGTAGCTGTTTAATTCCTTTCCCTTTTAATAAATTCTGGATTCCGGCCCCCTCAAGAAAATATAGGGGCATCATTAGTTTTTGTTTTTCTTCATATCTGGATGCCCCTTCATAGGCTTTGTTTGCGTCCCCCGTCTGATCCATTAACTGCTTATACACTTCTCCGGTATTCTGTGCTTTTTCTCCGTAATAAGACACAAATCCAGTAGCAAGGGAAGTTGCTACCTCTGGCAATCCAAGCCCCCCAGAGGCCAGCGTAACGCCTACAGCAGGAAGCATTATAGGGGCTGAGGCTCCCAGAGAACTACCTGTACTGGTTGTCAAACGGGAAAGGGTTTCTCCATTGCCGTATTCATACTGCCCGGTCTGTGTTACATCGGCATCGTATTGCTTACTTTTAAGGTAATCTGTAAGTCCATTATCATGCCCTTTCATTCCCAAATATTGCCCGATATTGGCCAGCCCGCTATACCATCCGCTGGTAATAGATTTACCAAGTAGCCCAACATATTTTCCTCCCATAAAGGCCGGAACACCGCCAAGAGCAGCATCGGCAGCCTTTCTTTCTTCATTCTTGCTTTGCTGTATTCTTGATTCTACCCTCGCATCGGCATCGGCTTTTTT
>Ga0193698_1000128_pt1 | contig 10582 bp, 7 predicted proteins | sample L3c1metaG_FD_165512 | JGI IMG/M metagenome (GOLD analysis project Ga0193698, IMG submission 165512) | Soil microbial communities from a riparian zone of the East river system, Colorado, United States - L3c1 | ecosystem: Environmental > Terrestrial > Soil > Riparian zone | place: USA: East River... | reverse complement strand
ATCGGTAGACGCAAGGGACTCAAAATCCCTCGGCCTATGGCCTTACGAGTTCGAGTCTCGTCCCGGGTATTTTGCTTTTGGACCTCTGGAGGCCAGATGAGATGGGTCGAAATTACGGACACCACCGGTCGCGTCGTGTGGATTAACGCTCAGAATGTCGCCTACGTTCAGGACCTTCAGACCTACCGCGCGGTTCATTTCGTCGGCAGCAAAGACAACTATTTCCAGGCGAAGGACAGCGCCGAGGATCTCGTGCAGATGCTTCGGCCTCCCACTTAGCGCGCATCGCTGCTACAACAAAGTTAGTAGTCGTAGATGTGCTCGATAACGAACTTCCCCTCCGACCGAAGCTGGTGAAGCACGTCCAGCAAATCGCGCGCGCTTGTCTGCATGAGAACGCGATTGCGCGTGCTGTCGGTTGGGACCGCGTGCGCGAGTACTATGCTGATGCGTGGTGGTGCTTCCCAGCCTAGCGGCGCCGTGCCGCTGATCGTCACGACCTCCGCTCCCGACAGCTCGGCGATGCGCACAGTGTTCGAATAATCAGACAGCGCCATGAGCGCATCGCGAAACGGATTGTAGCGCGGGACGCTGAGCAGCGTATAGCCACGATCCAGCTTCTTCACGGGTTTGATGCGCAACAACGCCGGTACGGAGCGAGCGATGGAATCGTTCCAACCTGCGACAACGATTTGGCGCTGCGTCTCATCGGCCGAGTACGCCGACTGCGCGCCCAATCCGATTAGCGTCGCATACAGACTCTTGATCCCGTACTCGGCGCTGAGTGCGAAACGGCGTTCCCATTTCCTCACCGTTCCGGGACCACTCGTCGGAAGAGCCCACAAACCTTTTAGCGCGTCGGCAAAACCGAACTCGTACCAGCCGCGTTGCTCGATGAGATCCACGTAACGCTTCGCGACCTGCGCGGCGTACTTGTCCTCGTCGGTGCCGCCACGTGGCATGTCGAGCTCCGAGAGCCGGCCAATCGAATTCTCGTAGGCGCCTTTCAGACCGTATTCAATCGCCGTGCTTACGCCTATGACGCCGAGCATTACGTGATTGCCGATCGAGAAGGAGTACCGGTTTCGTCCCGCAAGCCAGGTGCGTTGGTACCCGCGCCAAAACGTACCGATCGAGCCGACGTACGGAAATGCGCTCGGCTTTTTCCCGGCCGCCAGCCAGCGCGCGTACGCATCGCTGCTGTAGACGAGGTCCCACTCCGGATGTGTGATCAGCTCCGCGCTCTCGTCACGCGCGTAGCCCTGCAAGCTGTCGAGGGAGACTCGCACCTCGGCCGGCAGCGTTGCCGGCATTCGTTGCGCCGTGACCGAAGCATACGTACCGTCGGGCGCCGGCTCGTACAAATCCCACAACGCATTGGTGAACTTGTTGGAGGGATCGACGCGGCGTTTCACCGCGAAGAGCTCGCTCGATCGCGGATACGCGCGCATGAATTGGGCGCGAGTCGCGACTGGCTGGTAGGGCAGGTAATAGCGTCCTCCGCTTCTGAGCGCCGCTGAGATCAGCTCACGCGTCCACCTTCCGACCTCGCGCCTCGAAGCGGGATCAGTGCGCTGCTCGTAGTAAAGAACGAAGGCGAAGACTTCGTTGGGCGCCCACGCAAGCAACGTCGCGGAGTCCGGCAAGGCGTGGCGAACGGAGACATTCAGAGCGTTGACGCCGCGCTCGCGCAGGATCCTCCTCATTCTCGGAACGAAGACGTCGAAGCTGTCGGTAGGAACGAAGTATTCCTGGAGCACGTACGTCTCTTTGTCCCTAGAGCTCGGCTCGAGCTCACTTATGTCGTAGCTCGCCTCGTAGTTCCGCCAGGTAACGGGATTGCCGCGGTACTCGATTGGATCGACCGCGTGTTCTCTCAACCAACCAGCACCGGGCAAGCTGGTCATCATGGAGTAAGCGGTGCGATGCGACCAGGCCGCCTGATCTTTCGGAAGAAGCCGCGCGCTCACCGTTACCGGCTCTTGAGTGCGACGATACGAGACGGCGTGAATGGTCTCGTACGACGGTGGGTACATGTCGGCGTTGTGAAAGATCACCGTGCTGTCGTCGCGGATCTTCTTGCGGAAATAACTGACGTAAGACCCGACCGGAAGCTTCTCGTCATCGCGTCGGACGCGCGAGTTTACGGCGAGGTCGAGCGTGACGTCGGCGATCACGCCGATGGCGCCGTAGCCACCAATAGCGCCGAAAAAGAGCTCAGGATTGTCATCGCGACTTGCTGTCACGACTCGCCCATCGGCCAGCACGAGAGTGATGCTCCGAACCGAGCGGACCACCGGGCCCTGGCCGATGTAGCGTCCGTGCGCATTGACTGAGAGCGCGCCACCGACGGTGAACGTGTTGTAGGTCTGCATGATCTTCACCGCCAATCCGTACTTGTCGATGGTGTCCTGCACTTCTCGCCAGCGCGTACCGGAGTGCACTGTGATTGTTCTGGCGGCCGAATCGAATGCGACGATCCCGCGGAAATTCCTCATGTCGATCTGCAAACCATCGGGCGTGGCGGTCTGGCCGCCCATGCTGTTGCGGCCGCCCCCGATCGATATGGGCCCGGGAGACGACTTCACCGCGGCGGCGATCTCCTGCACTGTGCGCGGTGCTACGACTTGCCGCATCAAGACCGGATAGAGGTGAGTGACCTCGGTCACTCGCACGCTGGAATCGGATCGGACTTTGACGCGGGCGTCGTAGACGCGAAAGATCGAGAGCGCGCTCAAGACAATCCCGAACAGCACAAGCGCGATAACGACGGCGCTGATCGCACGGAGTGGCCGGCGCAGACGACTGGGTCTCCGGCGCTGAGATTTGTTCGCGGCTCGAAGGGCGTTATCCTTGAGCCTATCCGTCATCTCAGGGGTTCGAGATCGTGCCATCAGATCGCGCAGTTCGGTTGAGTACGTTCGGATTTGCCATTCTCTTCACCCTGGTTGTCGTGCTGGGTTACATCCCCGGTCTCAACGCCCCGGTGCATCAACATCATGCGGCCGCAGATCCCGGTGAGCACATGCTTCTGGGTCGGTACGCTATCAGCCTTCTCGACGACGTAACGCACGGACTCACCGCGTTGCTGCTCCTCGCGGCGTCGCTCCACTCTGCCCGGATCTCGAGGCTTGCGTTGGCAGTTTTCGGCTCGTACTACGCGGTGGACGCGACAATCTACCTTATCACGGGCGTGTTCCAAGGCGATCCGATCGGATCGAATCTCGCACTAAATCTGCCTCATGTAGTGCTGAGCAGTGTCATGCTTTGGCTCGCGTACTCCCGCCTACGCACGGCTGAGCTAAGGGTTTAAATCCGTCCCGGCCAGCACAGCAATGACGATTTCTGGCACGAAATTCCCTCTTACACCCCGCGAGCTTTTCATTCTCGCTCAAGTTCATCCGCTGGCGCGAGCGCTTGCCCGGAAGAGCGTGGATGAGGTGAACACTTCACACTCGAGGTCAAAATGCACAACGCACGCTTTAGGGTGATGGCCGGACTGGCGGGGGCGACATTGTGCCTCTTTGCCGCGACCGCCAACGGTCAGAACCAGACCGCTCAGCCCACCACAGGAGCAGCTGGAACTTCGGTGGACGCTCAGACGGCGCAGCCCACTACGCCGGCCCCGGCGGATCAGGCCGCGCCCGCGCCTGCGACAACGGACCCGAACGCCACGATTACGAGCACGGCCACCGACGTATCTACTACGACCAGCACTACCCGCACCTTCCCAGGCGGGATGCTCGGGATTGTCGCGGTAGCCGTGGTGGTGCTTCTCCTGCTCTTCGCATTGTTCCGCGGACGGGATCGCACCGTGGTTCGAGATACCTACGTAACACCACCTGTCACGGGCAGCCGGACCGTGACTACCAGCACCACAACGGATGACCGCATGAATCTGAATTCGCGCGCGGCATCAGGACCCGGGACAAACCCGGGCGCTGGAATGAACGATCCGAACGCTCGACGCTAAGCGCACATGAATAGAAAAGGCGCGGAGAGATCCGCGCCTTTTCTATTTGTGCAATACGAGATTCTAGGGTTCGCTTGGGGCGAGCGTAGTGCTCCGTCGAGCGCGAACCTTGTCAGCGGTTCTCCGCGTCAAGCCGCGCACGCGCTCGGGCAGCTCGTCGAAGTACGTGTAGAACACCGGCGTCACAAAGAGCGTCACGAGCTGTGAGAACGCCAATCCTCCCACCACTGCGACGCCGAGCGGCCGCCGCGATTCGGCACCCGCTCCTGTACCGAGCGCAATGGGCAGGGTCGCCATCAGCGCCGCCATCGTCGTCATCATGATCGGACGGAACCGCACGATCGCTGCCTGCACGATCGCCTTCTCCGGCGTGATGTGCTGGGTCCGTTCCGCCTCGAGTGCGAAGTCGATCATCATGATCGCATTCTTCTTGACGATGCCCACGAGCAGAATGAGGCCGACGAATCCATACACGTCGAGCGGCATCCGGAAGATGAGCAGCGCGAACAGAGCGCCGAACGCCGCGAATGGGAGTCCGGTGAGAATCGTTGCCGGATGGATGAAGCTCTCGTACAGGATGCCGAGCACCATGTAGATCACGAAGATCGCGAGAATGAGGAGCGCGAGGAGACCTTGCTGGCTCGCCTGGAAAGCCTGGGCGGTTCCTGAGAAGCTCATCGTGATCGTCGAGGGAACCGTGATTGCCGCGGCGGCTTCTACTGCGGCGGTGGCCTGACCCAGCGCCACGCCCTGCCGGGTATTGAACGCAAGCGTCACCGCCGGGAGCTGGCCAGCGTGGGTTATCGACAGCGGCCCAACGCCCTGCGTGATGTTTGCGACGGCGCTGAGCGGGACGAGATCGCCCTTTGCCGATCGCACGTACAACATCTTCAATGCGTTCACGTCCTGCTGGAACTGGGGAAGCAGCTCCATTATCACCTGGTACTGATTGTTTGGCGTGTAGATCGTCGACACCTGTCGGGATCCGTATGCATCGTAGAGCGCGCTCTCGATCTGCTGCGCGGAAACGCCGAGCGAGCCCGCACGATCACGATCTATCGCGACGTTTACCTCGGGATTCGCGATCTGTAGATCGCTGGTGACGTCCTGGATTTGAGGGATGTCCCGCATCCGCGCTTCCAACCGCTTGGCCGCGGTATCGAGCAAGGCGATGTCGGTACCCTGCAGGGTGAACTGGTACTGGCTCTTTGATTGCCGCCCGCCAATCTGAATTGCAGGGGGCACGGTCATGAACACGTTCATTCCCGGAACGCTCGACAGTTTGGGCCGAAGCTCGGCCACGATCTCGTCTGCGGTCAACCGCTGACCCCGCGGCTTCAGGCCAAGAAAGATTCGGCCCTGATTTCCGCTTCCGCCGCCGGATCCGACCGAAGACATGAATCCCGCGATGTTGGTATCCTGCGCCACGATCGCGGCGATCTGCTGCTGGTGACGCACCATCTCCTTGAACGACGTCCCCTGAGCCGCCTCAGTCGTCGCCACTATTTGTCCTGTGTCCTGCGTCGGGATGAACCCTGTTGGAACCAGCTTGAACAGAATTACGGTGCCGACGAGCACTATGAGTGAAAACATTAGCGCCGCAAATCTGTGGATCATCACCCAGGTGAGACTGGACTCGTATTTGTTCACTATGCGTGTGTAGACCCGCTCAGTCGCGTTGAAGGCACGCCCATGTGAATGGGACGGCGGCTTGAGGAATCTGCTCGCCAGCATTGGAGTCAGAGTCAGCGATACGAATCCGGACACGAGGATCGCCGTTCCAATGGTTACCGCGAACTCGTGGAACAGCCGCCCCAGGATTCCGCCCATGAAAAGCAGCGGGATGAACACGGCGGTCAGAGAGACGGTCATCGCCAGGATCGTGAACCCGACTTCGGCGGATCCTTCGAATGATGCCTTGAGCGGATCCTTACCCATTTCCATGTGGCGCACAATGTTCTCGAGCATCACGATGGCGTCGTCGACGACGAAGCCCACTGCGAGCGTCAGGGCCATGAGCGAGAGATTATCGAGCGAGAATCCCATCAGGTACATCACGGCGAACGTGCCGATGAGAGACATCGGCAGCGCCAGACTCGGGATGATCGTCGCCGAAATGTTTCGCAGGAAAACGAAGATCACCATGACGACCAGGAACAGCGTGAGCATCAACGTGAACTTCACGTCGTTGACGGACTCTTCGATCGAGAGAGACCGATCGTAGAGCGTGTGGATGTCCACGCTCGGCGGAATCTGGGCTCGCAGAGACCCGATCAACGCTTTGACTCCATCGGCCACGGCAACCGTGTTCGTTCCCGGCTGACGCTGAATCGCGAGTACGACTGCACGGTCGCCGTTGTACCAGCTCGCCACCTTGTTGTTCTCGACGTCGTCGAGCACCTGACCGAGTTCGTCGAGGTGAACCGGCGCTCCGTTTCTGTAGGCAACCACCATCTGCCTGAACTGCTGCGCGTTCTGGAGCTGTCCGTTGGCCTTGATCGTGGAGGCGCGGTTGATGCCCCAGAGCGTGCCGGTCGGCATGCTGACGTTTTGCGCGTCGATGGCTGATGCGACTTCGTCGATGCCAATCCCGCGATTGGCGAGTGAAGTTGGATCGAGCTGAATACGGACGGCGTACTTCTGGCCACCGAACACCTGCACCTGCGCTATACCTGGCACCATCGAGATTCGCTGTGCCATGAAGGTCTGGCCGTATTCATCCAGCTGCGACAACGGCATCGTCTTCGAGGTCAACGCGAAATAAATGATCGGCTGATCGGCGGGATTCACCTTGCGGTACGACGGCGGCAGAATTCCCTGTGGCAGGCTGCGCAGCGTCTGGGAGATGGCTGCCTGCACATCCTGCGCGGCCGCATCGATGCTGCGGTCGAGCGAGAACTGGATCGTGATACCGGTTGACCCCAGCCCGCTCGACGAAGTCATGTTGTCGATCCCGGCGATCGTCGAGAACTGCTTCTCGAGCGGAGTCGCGACAGCTGCCGCCATCGTTTCGGGACTGGCTCCCGGAAGATTCGCGTTGACCTGGATCGTCGGGAAATCAACCGTGGGGAGGTCGCTTACGGCGAGGCGCGTGTAGGAAATCCCGCCGAAGAAAAGGATTCCGATCATGACCAGCGCCGTCATGACGGGCCGGCGAATGAAAAGTGCTGTCATCGGGCTGCCCCCTTTATCGACACCTTTGACCCCGCGACGAGTCGTAACTGGCCATCAACGATGACTCGCTGGCCCTCTCTCAACCCGCTCGCGATGACGGCGATGGAATCTACCGTGCGCGATACCTGCACCGGAGTCTGCTTGGCCGTATTTGCGCTGTCGATCGTGAACACGTAGGTACCCTGCTGCCCGGTCATCACAGCCGGAGCGGGCAGAGTGAGCGCGCTCGGATCGACATACAATTGGAGCGCAACGTTCATGTACTGCCCCGGCCAGAGCGTTCTGTCTGGGTTCGTGAATCTCGCCTTGAGAAGAACTGTTCCGGTCGTTGAATCAACATTGTTGTCGACGAAAGCGAGCGTTCCATCGAGCGCGACTCCGGAACCTTCCGACGGCGTCGCACGCACGTGCAGCGCGTTGTTCCCGCGATAGTATCGCTGGATGTCCGGAAGTTGACTCTGCGGCACCGCGAAACGAACGAGAATGGGTTGGATCTGGTTGATCACCACGAGGGGCGGCTGGCTGTTCGCCTTTACCAGGTTGCCCTGACGAACAAGAAGGCTACCGGTCCGTCCGGAGATCGGCGCGCGAATCGTGGTATTACTCACGTCTATTGCTGCTCTCGCGACGGCAGCGCGGTCCGCCGCAACTGTCGCAGCCGCTGATGCCGCTGTCGCCTCGGCTTGGTCTGCCTGGGAGCCCGTCACATATCCTTCCTTGACGAGCGCCGCGTAACGAGCAGCATCACGTTGAGCGTTCGTGGCCTGCGCCTCGTCTCGCGCGAGCTGCGCACGCGCTTGCTGAAGCGCTGCTACATAAGGCCGTGAGTCGAGCTGGAACAGCACCTGGCCAGCCTGCACCTCCTGGCCCTCGGCGAAAGTGACGGCGTTCAGGATCCCGTTCACCTGGGCCTCGACTTCCACCGTCTGCATTGGCTCAGCCACTCCATTCGCGGCGACGACATATGGAACCGTCGCGCGCTTCACGGTCGTGACACTGACGGGTACAGGCGGATTTCTTGGCGGGTCCGCTTTCGAGCACGCGCCAGTGAGGCCGACAAAAAGGGAAGCCGCGCAGGTCAAAGAGATGCGCGTGCTCATGGGCGAATCGTATTGGGGGTTGGACTGGTCACGACTGAATCTGGGGAAAATGAAAATGGCGTGTCGCCACGGGCTCCAAGCACGCCCGCGTCACGGGCGAGCTGCGCGAGCGACGTGTACCATTGCCAGCGGGACTGAACTTGCTGGGCCTTAGCGTTGGCGAGAGCGGTTTGCGCGGTCAACAAGTCGATGATACTACCCACGCCTTCGCGATACCGGCCCGCCGCCACCTCGACGGATTGTTGAGCGCTCGCGAGCAACTCGTCCGCGGTCGCTACTCGCTGCTCGGCTGTCTGAAGCGCGTAGTAGGACACGAAGACCTGCGTGATCACGTTCTGGCGAGTCTGGTCTGCCAACGCGGAAGCGGCATCAGCCTGCGCTCGCGCCGCGGCCACATCATACTGCCGTGAAAAGCCGTTGAAGAGCGGAAACGCCAAGCCAAGCGAAATGTTGTAGGAGGGACCATCGAAGGCCTTTGGGGTGGAGTAGGTCCGCGCCGCGGTGCTGCCGAGCGTCAATGCGGGGAACTCGGCGCTGCGCGCGACGCGAATCTGCGCGGCCGCAGCAGCGGCTTGTGCGCGAGCCGCTGCGAGGTCGGGACGGTTGCGAAGCGCCTCATTGATGACGCTATCAACGCTCTGTGTGAGCGCGCCCACCGGCATTGCCGTCGGAAGCGGCTCGAGCTCGAAAGGAAGATTTGCCGGCAACCCGAGTGCGGACGCGAGCGATCCGCGAGCGGCTTGAAGATTTCCCTGAATCGTTTCGAGATTCAGCCGCTCCTGCGAAAGCGCAGTGCGCGCCTGCAACACGTCTGCGATCGTCGCGAGCCCGACTTTGTTCCGCCGCTCCGCCGCGGTGAGGCTGGCCTGCGCCTGGGCTATTGCCGAGCGTTCAGCGCTGAGCAAAGCCGACGTCGCCATGTACGTAAAGTACGCTACCTCAGCCTGCAGAACTGTGTTCTGGAGCGTCGCGTTGTGCCCCAAGTTCGCGGCGAACAGACTCTGGCGCGCGATCTCGATGGACCCCGACCGTCCGCCAAAGTCGAGCAGCAGATAGTTGAGCGATATCGATGGAACGTACTCGGTGCGCTTTCCCGCGGGACGCGACAGAGTGGCGGCAGACTGTATTCGTGACGCTGTCGCAGAGCCGTTGATGTTCGGATAGTATGCGCCTCGCGCGGAGCCGAACGTTGCCGCGGCTGCGCGCGCCTGCGCCCACGAGGCGCGCGTCGCGGGATTGTTGCGCAGGGCGAGGTCGACCACGTCAACCAGCGAGAGCTGTCGAATGCGCTCCTGGAGATCGGCCGGCAGGGCCGCCGCGACCGCGGGAATCACCAGCTGCTCCGGTTTGATTGCCCCCGCCGGAGCCTTCCACGGGACACTCGGTGATGGAGACGCTCCCGCGGCTCCGTTGACTCGTGGCGGGTTTGAACACCCCGCAATGACGAACAACAAGGGCACAGAAATCCCTTGGAGAACTCTGCTTGAATGAGACATTATTTCCAATACGCCGTACACGGCTGTTGTGCTGGCATTTGGTAAAGGTTCTGCGCGAGGCCGAGTTGCACTACATTTGGCGATTCGCATCGATCTTAAGGAGCAATGACGAAGTATAAGTTCGCCAAAGTCCCGCCGCGCGGAGAACGAATCGGATTCAAGGACGGGGTTCTCACCGTTCCTGACACTCCCATCATACCATTCGTCGAGGGAGATGGGACCGGTCCCGACATCTGGCGCGCCTCCGTCCGCGTCTTCGACGCCGCCGTCGAGCGCGCGTACCAGGGCAAACGGCGCGTTGCCTGGATGGAAGTATTCGCGGGCGAGAAATCGTTCAAGGAATTCAAGGATTGGCTGCCTCAGGAAACAATCGACGCGATGCAGGAATTCCGCGTGTCGATCAAAGGACCCCTTACGACTCCTGTGGGCGGTGGGATTCGATCGCTCAACGTCACCCTCCGTCAGGTCCTGGATCTCTACGCGTGCATTCGGCCGGTGCGCTACTTCGAGGGCGTCGGCGCTCCCGTCAAGGAGCCGGAGAAAGTGAACGTCGTGATCTTCCGTGAGAATACGGAAGACGTCTACGCCGGTATCGAGTGGAAAGCGGGCTCGCCCGAGGCGGAGAAGATCGCCGAGTATTTGCGCAAGGAGTTCAAGGTAGACATACGCGAGAAATCAGCCCTTGGGCTGAAGCCGATGTCGGAATTCGGATCCAAGCGTCTCGTCGAGATGGCGATCCGCTACGCGATCTCAAAGGACAAGGAGTCGGTGACGCTCGTGCATAAGGGCAACATCATGAAGTTCACCGAGGGAGCTTTCCGCGATTGGGGCTACGAAGT
>Ga0193698_1000127_pt1 | contig 10583 bp, 7 predicted proteins | sample L3c1metaG_FD_165512 | JGI IMG/M metagenome (GOLD analysis project Ga0193698, IMG submission 165512) | Soil microbial communities from a riparian zone of the East river system, Colorado, United States - L3c1 | ecosystem: Environmental > Terrestrial > Soil > Riparian zone | place: USA: East River... | reverse complement strand
GGCGAAATCCTTGTAGGGCGCCTGAAGGCAGGTGATGGACTCCGGCTTCGCTCGGCCTGAAGTGTCGACGACGAACTGCACGAGCGCGGAGCCGGACAATCCGGCCAATCTGGCGGTGCGTGGATAGACAAAGTTCACTGACTTGGCGAGCGCGATCGGCTTTCCGTTGACCGGTCCCGGGCGCTTGAGCTCCGCATCAGTCAGGGTCTGCGCGGCAACAGCGCCCTTTGCCAGCAGATCGAGAAACTCCTCGATACCGCCCTTGTCGGTGAGGACTGTGCGAGACGCTCCGCCAGTGTCGGCTACGGTAATTGCGTAGCCGATCGTAGCCGAATCAGCGGCGTAGGGCTCAACGAGAACCGCGTTGCCGAGCACGTACTTGGTGCGCGTCGGCTTGTCCAATTGGGCGAAGAGAGTCTCCTGCCAAACCTTGAGCGAGTCGGGACCCATCTCGTCGCTCGTGATCCGCGAGGTGTCGAGCTGGCTGAACAGCCGAACCGTGTGGGCCGACGATACATCGACGCGCACGCGGAATCGTCCGAGGCGAATGCTTCTGACTTCGCGCCAGTTGGTTTGGGCGAAAAGGTCCGGCGGGGAGAGAGTTATCGGAACGGCAAAGAGGAGCATGATGACTACGCGGGACACAGTCTTACGCGACAGGTTCATCGAGCCTCCTTCCGCGCGTGGCGCGGACACTTCAACGACTACAAGCTAGAACAAAGTCGGCTGCTGGGCACCAGCAGTCGTACTCGGCGGATTGAATCCAAAGTGCCGGTACGCCTGGGCGGTGGCAACGCGCCCGCGCGGGGTCCGCTGCAGGAATCCGTTCTGAACGAGGAACGGCTCGTAGACCTCTTCGAGCGTCCCCACGTCTTCACCAACCGCTGCTGCAATTGTGCTCACGCCGACAGGTCCGCCGTCGAACTTCTCGATAATCGTCTTCAGGATCCGCGAGTCCATGTCGTCGAGCCCGAACTGATCGACTTCGAGGAGCTGCAGCGCATCGGCCGCCACCTTGCGATTGATGAATCCGCCGGCGCGCATCTGGGCGAAGTCACGAATACGCCGGAGCAGCCGGTTGGCGACGCGCGGAGTTCCGCGCGATCTCTTGGCGATTTCCTTCGCTCCGTCTTCATCGATCTCGACCTGCATCACTTCGGCCGTCCGATGGACTATCTGCTCGAGGTCGCCGGGCGGATAGAAATTGAGCCGCTGCTCGATCCCGAACCGCGCCCGCATCGGCGGCGTGAGCATGCCGAGCCGGGTGGTGGCGCCGATCAGGGTGAACTTCTCGATCTGCATGCTGATCGTCTGCGCCTTGGGTCCTTCGGAGAGGCGGATGTCGATCCGCCAGTCTTCCATTGCGGGGTAGAGGAATTCTTCGATGATTGGGCGCAGGCGATGGATCTCATCGATGAAGAGAATGTCGCCTTCGCGGAGATTGGTCAGAGTTCCAACGAGGTCGCCCGGCTTTTCCAGCGCCGGCCCCGAGGTAGTTCTGATATTCACGCCCAGCTCTCGAGCGATCAGCTCCGCGAGAGTGGTCTTGCCGAGACCCGGGGGACCGAAGAAGAGCGTGTGGTCGAGCGGCTCGCGCCTGGCCAGAGCCGCATCGATGTAAATGCGGAGGGATTCCTTCACCCTGTCCTGGCCGATGAATTCGGAGAGACGCTGAGGGCGGAGCGAGAGCTCGACTACGCTCTCGTCGGCGATGATTTCAGGAGTGGTTACTTCGGTGCGGGACATGGCAATGATTTACGCTGAAGAGCGATGTCTTGGATCCCAAAGCTACCCGAATACACGCCGAAAATCGATGCTAAAAGTTCAGATGGTTCCAGTTCGCGATGGCGTTCAGAGCCAGCGCAAAACTCCCCTGGGATTCCCACCTCCACATTGGCCGGATCCCGAATAGCACAACGTGCCCTGACCCCGCCGGCGCATCAACGACAGCCGCCTTACCCGCCAGCTCATCTCCCGCAACCATCATCCCGGAAACGAGCAGGGAATCCGCCTTGTCGTGAAACTTGAGGATCACCCGTGCCCGCATCTGCTCCTGCTGCGCCGCAAACGCGGGATCCCGATTTTCCGCGACCGGCAATGTATCGCGAGGCGTCACGTTGAACACCGGTGCCTGGCTGAAATAGATCGGGAAGCTCGAGCTCTCGTACCCGTACAGAATCGGACTCGCGCTCGCCCCGGTTGCGGGCTGAACTCGAATCACCGATCCGCGCGCGTTTAGCCGCGTTGTCGTCGCAACTGTGACCGTCGGATTGAAGCCAAGCGTGATCGGTAAGACGCTGGAGTTGCCCGAAGTCAGCAGCACTCCCCCGCGTTCCACAAACCGTCTGAGCGCCGCAGCACCTTCGAGACCCATGCCCGGGCGGATGTCATCCGTCTGATCCCACAGATCGAGGTTAGGGGTAAGCGCGGATTTCTTCCACGGAATTGGCGGCCCGACCATCGGCCTACCGTTGATCAGCGCGTTTGGATTTCCGCTGACGTGTGGGAACACGACGACATCGAACTTGTCCAGCTTTCCCGGCGTGCGAAGCGATTGGTCGCTGATGTAGGTGTATGGAACGCCCATTTGGTCCAACGCGTACCGAACCCAGCCCTCGTTCTGGGTCTCGAGCCACGAATGCATCAAGGCGATGCGCGGCAAGCGGATCGAATGCTGCCGAGCACTGACAGCACCGCCCGACGCGATGGCCTTGAGGCCGAGCGACTTCACCGCATTCCTCGTCGCATCGCTTGGATTGTTGATGACATACGTGCCCGCAGCGTATTTCACCCCGCGTATCGTAAACGGCTCTTCGGCGACGCTCACGGTGGTCGACCCCACCTTCCACGGAAGAACAGCCGAGCGCCAGTCGCCGAGATGAGGGACGAGTAGAGTTCCTGATCCATCAGGTAGGGTGCCTTCGACGCTCGCGTCGCTGGTTAGCAGTTGCATCGGCTTCGAGAGGATCGTCGAATCCGAGACCTTCAGTGTCAGCACGTGACGCAGCTCGTCGAGCGTCCACCCGGTGTCGTCGTACGGCGGAGGATCGTCGGCCTTGAATTTCTGGATGGCGAGCAACGTGCGCGGCGTTGCCGAGTACGGCTGATCGAGCCGTACAATCCAGTCGCCGGCGTGCACCTGCACCGCGGAATCGGCCGCTGCTTTGGGGGTCGCTGCTGAATCGCCAGTCGCGCGGCGTGCAGGAGCAGCGCGTTTCAAAGAAAAGTCGCTCGTCGCGACTTGCACTTCGCTCCCCTGCGCGCGGAACAGGTTCACGAGATCCGCCGCCTCGGCCGCGTGACGCTGACCTCGCGGGATCACGAACGCGTAGGGCGCGCTGGTGCGTCCGCGCTCGATCATCCGCTCGCTCTTTGATACGAAGTTCTCGAGAAATGTCTCGCGGTGATCGGCGGTGTACTTGAGCGCGATCAGCGCGCCCGACTGCTGATAGTTGATGTTGCTGCGGATGCACCACCGAACCCCGTTCACCGGCGGATTGGGCCGGTCCCATCTCCGCGACGTGTCGGCAGCTTGGAGTCTCACAGTCGTGCAGCCCGCACCGCTCGACGTGTACGTCTCGTAAAAGCGACCGATCGAGTTGTGAAGATTTGCGACGGCGAGAAGCGTGTAATTCGGCGCCCAGCCGTCGTAGAATCCGTGCGTCCACACGCCCGGTAATCCACGTCGAGTCAGTTCCGTGATCTCGTGGTAAGCGAGGGTGTGCCATTCATCGACCACGATCGGATCGTACTCGTCGTTGTACGGACCAGTTCCGGTGCTGGTGTACAGGAACGGCACCGACTCGTGCAGATCGTGAACGACAGTCGGGTGCCAGTACAGCAACCCGCGGATGAAATTCTTGGTGAGATTCTGCGACATCACCATGCCGTCGCGATTGTTGTCGTGCGCAGTGTACTTGCCCCAGTAGATGAGCGGCACCGCGTTGTTCCCGAGCTTGAGCGCCCGCGATTCCTTGACGACATCGACCACGCGGTCGCGCCCGTCCACTTCGGTGACTGGAGTAATGAGCGTGATGACGTTCGCGCGGATCCCCTTCACGAAATCGGATTCGTCGACGGCAAGACGATAGGCGAGCTCCATCAGCATCTCGGGACTGCCAGTCTCCGGCGAGTGAATGGATCCGCTCAGCCAATAAGTCGGCTTTGTCTCCCTGACGATTCGCGCCCGATCGGCGGGCGCGAGTCCACGCGGATCGGCGAGCCTGCCGAGTGCGAGGCGGTTTGGCTCGAGGTTGGCGATGTTCGCTTCGTCCGAGATGGCGACGACGATCGACTCCCGGCCTTCTTCACTCTTTCCGAGCGAAAACCTTTTGACGCGATTCGGCGCCGCGGCGGCGAGCGCGTCGAAGTAGCGATTGATCTCGGCGACATACGAGAGTCGGCCGAGTGTTCCCGGGACATAGCCGAGGATTTTGAGGGGCGTCGGAACCGTCGATGACGCGGGAAGACTCGAGACTAGCTCGGTCGTGAACTTCCAGCGTGGGTCGGTCGGCGTGAGCTCCGTGATCTGGCGCGAATACGCAGAATCGACGGGCTGTTGCGCTGAGGCGAGCGGCGCAGAGAGCGCGCACGCGAACAGAGCCAGAGTGGCTGGGAAATGTGTTGCGGTCATCGGGTGAGCTTGGGTGTGAGGAATCGCTGTGATAAACTGCGATCTCAGTCGAACCCCGTCCAGCCACTAATTCAGCTGAGCGCCCACGGTGGCGAGAAAGTCCTGATAGCGCATCGGTTTGGCGATGTAGCCATCGCAGCCCGCGGCTCGAATGCGGTCTTCATCACCCTTCATCGCCAACGCGGTGAGGGCGATCACCGGAATGGCACCCGTCGCGGGGTCGCGTTTGAGCATCACAGTGGCTTCCAGCCCGTCCATGCCAGGGAGCTGGATATCCATGAGGATCAGATCGGGCTGCTCCGCATGCGCAATCGTGAGGGCGGTCTCCGCATTGGTCGCGCTGAATACGGTATGACCCACCGAACGCAGGAGAAACACCGCCAGCGTCATGTTGGCGGTGTTGTCCTCGACTACCAGGACTTTTGCCAAATGTCAGGCCAACACTTGGCGCCCGGACATGGCTCGCCGGACTTCGGAGGTGAAGCGCTCACGGTTGAAATCGGCCTTTTCCATGATCGTCGCCACATAGCCACTTAGCTTGGCTCGGTCCACCGCGGTGACGCGCTTCGCGGTAACGATTAGAATCGGAATGCGAGCGGTGTCCGGACGCTCCTTGAGCGCCTCAACGACGGCGAATCCGTTGATGTCCGGCATCATCAGATCGAGCACGATTACGTCCGGCAGCTCCTCACGTGCCGCTTCGATCGCCTCGCGGCCGCCACACGCACGCAGGACGGTGGTCGCCAGTCCCGAGATGCGGACGGCGATGAGCTCCACCGCCTTTGGATCGTCATCGACGATAAGGACTTTGAGCGTTGTACCAGGAAAGAGAGGAAAGAGACCCAAATCAACGAGGGAGTCGTACAACGCCTGTCGGGAGATCGGTTTTTCCAGGACCGCCGCGGCACCGAGGGAGAAGCCTTTGTTGCGATTCGCTTCTATCGAGATGATCATCACGGGGATGCGCCGCAGATCCGGCACCTGTTTGATGCGGGCAAGGAATTCCCACCCGTTCATGTGGGGCAGCCTGATATCGAGGGTGATCAAAGCCAACGGCTGCTGGACTGCGAGAACCAGTGCGGCCTCGGCAGATGCAGCATGCAGCACCTCGAAACCTTCCGCTTCGAGTTGGAAGCGGATCAGATCAGCGGCCTTGAAATCGCCTTCCACAACCAGTGCCGTGGTGACTCCCGGCAACTTCGCCGGCATCGCTGCCTTCAGCTTGGATGGCGTGATGGCACTTTCCTGGGGGGCGCGGAGCGGAAGCCAGACCTTGAAGCACGAGCCGTAGCCCACCGAGCTCTCCACGCCTACCGTGCCGCCGTGCAACTCGGTGAGCAGCTTTACCATCACCAAACCCAGTCCCGTCCCCTCGAAGCGGCGCGACAGGCCGCCGTCGATCTGATTGAAAGGCTGGAATAACTGATCGAGATTCTCCGGTGAGATGCCGATCCCCGTATCGATGACGCTGATCTCGAGAAAATCCGAGAAGTCGTTGTCCGCTAATGGAAGGGTCCGTCCTTTGCCCGAACCCGACAACCGGCCGACGTTGGCGCGCAGTACGCGTCTGGCGCGTAGTGTCACTTTGCCACCGTCGATGCAGAACTTGACGGCATTGGAAAGCAGGTTGTACACAATCTGCTTAACCTTGCGCACGTCCACCTGAATCGTGTCCAACCCATGATCGGCTTCAATGTCCAGCAGTATCCCGCGAGCAGCTGCTCTCTGCCCGATGATGACGCGGCTGCCGGCAAACAACGCAGATACCTGCAACGGCTCGAGATCGAGCTCCATCTTGCCGGCCTCGACCTTGGACAGATCGAGGATGTCATTGATCAGCGAGAGCAGATGAATCCCGCTGCTGAGGATGTCGCCGACGAATCCGTGCTGTTGAGCGGTGAGCTCTCCAATCAGGCCATCGCCGAGCACCTCGGAAAATCCGATGATGGAATTCAATGGTGTCCTGAGCTCGTGGGACATATTGGCGAGGAATTCGGACTTCATGCGACTCGCCTCTTCGAGCTCGACGTTTTTCAGCCGAAGTGTCTGGTCGAACTTCTTCCGTTCCCCTTCGACCTGCTTTTGCGCGGTGTTGTCGGTGCCAAGCAGCAGATAGCCGATGATGGCGTCGTGGGTGTCGCGCAACGCTGAGACGGACACGACTGCCGGAAACCGGCTTCCGTCCTTACGGATTTTTGTCAGCTCGTAGATGTCCTCGATTCCGCGCGAGGCCTTGAAGACCAGCGCATCGAAGCCTGGCGCGATGGGTGTTGCGTATTCGATACTCAACGCGGTCGCGCGCGCGATCACTTCCTCGTGATCGTGAAGTTCGGCCGGTGTGATCTTGTTCACCACCTCGTCGGCAGGGTAACCCAGCATGCGCTCCGCGCCGATGTTGAATAGCTGGATGACGCCCTTCGCGTCGGTCGCGATGCTCGAGAAATTCGGGCTGTTGTTGATCGCCCTTTGGAGGGCTCCCGCTTTGAGCAGCGCCTCTTCGGCAGGCTTGCGCCCAGTGACGTCGCGGGCGACTCCGTAAATCAGCTGGTCTTCGACGACCGACGTGATGCTCCATTCGAGCGACAGATAGGAGCCGTCCTTGCAACGGTAGCGGTTCTCAAAGGCAAATAGCCCGTTAACGTGTGAGATCCTCTCTGCCTCTGCCAACGTGGCTGGGCGGTCGTCAACGTGAACGAACTCGATGAACGGTGTGGCGAGGAGCTCAGTCCTCGTGTATCCGAGTGTTTTCTCCCAGGCCGGATTCAATTCCTTGAAGTAGCCATCAAACCCGAGGGCGCAGAACAGGTCCCGCGACAGCGCGAAAAATCGGTTGCCCTCTCCCTCCGCCGTCCTGTGCGGCGGGTTGTGCAAAGCTCGGGTCTCCAGCACGCCACCGCTCTCCCCGACGGCCAGCGGCCGGGGAACCTGCTTGCGATTGTGACGAGGCGATTTCTTCCTCAGGAGCTGCTCCTGGAGCAACGCGGGACGCAATGCATTGAACTCCTTTACAATCACCGCGCGCGGCGGCCTGAAAGGCGTCGCCAGTAGCGCCGGGGATTCTGCAGTGCATCGCAGTCAGTTCGGGGGTGCGGGCTGGTGGGGATTCCCGCACGTCAAACACCCCAATACGTCACTTGACTGGTAGTTGAGACAATAGCAACGAGAAGCGGTGCTCACCGGGGGTTTCCACCTAGAGGATCTCGGCGCAGCGGTATCACACTTTTGCCTGGATACCCGCCAATCTCTCTGCTGCCCTCTCCAGCGTCTCCAGCTTCTTACAGAAGGCGAACCGCGTGACGGATCTTCCCAACTCCGGACGAGAATAGAAGCTCATTCCGGGCACAGTCGCGACACCGGCTTCCTTCGCCAGCCAAATCGCAAACTCGCGCGACTCGAGATCCGAGATCTCCGAGAAGTCCGCCAGTATATAGTAGGCCCCCTCGGGCGCCGAGTATTTGAACCCCGATTCGTCGAGCGCCGCGCACATGATGTCGCGCCGAGCGCGGTACTCCAAAGCGAGATGGTTGTAGTAGTCGAGGTCGAACGCCATCCCCACCGCGCCCGCTGCCTGCAAAGGCGCCGGTGCTCCCACCGTCAGGAAGTCGTGGACTTTCCGAATCGGCGACGTGAATTCGAACGGCGCGATCGCGTAGCCAAGTCTCCAGCCGGTGCACGAGAACGTCTTCGACAATCCGGAGATTGTGACGGTACGCGAGCGCATCCCCGGCCACGTCGCCAGCACATGATGCCCGCCGGCGTACCGGATGTGCTCGTAGATCTCGTCAGTGATCGCGATCACGTCGTACTTCTGACACAGCTCCGCAATTAGCGAAATCTCTTCGCGCGTGAACACGCGCCCGGTCGGATTGTGCGGCGTATTCACGACGATCGCGCGAGTCTTGTTCGAAAACGCGGCTCGCAGCTTGTCGGGATCGAGCTTCCAATCCGGCGCTTCCAATGGCACGAACACTGGCTTCGCACCGGCGAGAATTGCATCAGGTCCGTAGTTCTCGTAGTACGGCTCGAAGATGATCACTTCGTCGCCGGGATCGATCAGCGCCAGGAACGTCGCCGCCATCGCCTCCGTCGCGCCGCAACAAACGGTGATCTCCCGCTCGGGATCTACGGTCATACCGTACCAGTTGCGGTATTTCTCAGCGATGGCGAGGCGAAGCGCTGGGCTGCCCCAGGTGATCGCGTACTGATTGATGTCGCCGTGGATCGCCGCGCACGCCGCATCCTTCATCGGGTCCGGCATCGGAAAGTCCGGGAAGCCCTGAGCGAGATTGATCGCGCCGTACTGGTTGGCGATGCGAGTCATCTCGCGGATCACCGATTCTGTGAAAGTGCTCGCGCGTTTGGCGGTGGCCGCGCGCGCTGAGGTTTTCTCGATGTTGGGCATGGCGATTACCGGCGGGAAGGACTTTTCAATCTGACTTCGATGACGCCGCTGGCGCCCCGGGCTCCGAATTTTCCACCGGCCTCGCCGATGTCGTAATACCTCATACCATCTACCTGATAAGCCTGAATGTCTCGAAGCGCGCCAATGCGACCAACCGGATGCTCGTCCACCATCACAAGCGCGAATTCAGTGCTGTCACTGGCCTGGGCGATCGATTGCACCCCGCGGATGACCAGCCACTTCGGACGCAGACGTGAAACCAGATCGTAAGCACTCCGGCCCTCGACGCCAAAAGAAGCGATCTGCGCTGCCGTCAGCACACTACTGCTCCGGGAACTTGCGGACGGGCTCGACGTCCCGGGCGCCCCGGTGGCGCAGCCGAAGATCGCCGCGAGTGCCGCTACATACAGGTGTTGGCTATTCATCATCGATCCAGGTGGGCGACTTCAGTGGAAATTGCCACCCGGCCAACGATTTGACAAATAGAGCGGGCTAGGCCGAGGGCTTCCGCGCGTGACCCACCGCCCGCGGGCGCTCCGTGCCTTTTACCCGCAAATACACGACGACCATCTTCGCGAGCTCCGCCGAGGTCTCCGACCCGCTCGCGAGCAGATCTCTCGTTCCCGGCTCTGAAACGACCGAGCTCTGAAGGGCGTGGCCGATCAGTCCCGTAATGAATCTGATCGCGCGGTCGGGATGTGGATGGCCGATGTCCGACCGTCGATCCCGCAGCACACGCTCGAACAGCTGAAAGCTCTCCAGGCTCAGCTTCTCGGCGTACGCCCGGTACTCGGAATCGGTGTGCGTCTGCGCATAAAGAAGCAGTGAGCGAATCAGCGACTTCCGACTCCGGTAGTCTTCCACCATGCCGGCGACGAGCGTCGTCACCAGCTCTATCGTCGGGGTGTCCGCCCACTTCGCGGGATCGAGCGCAAACTGGGTTGCGGCCAATTGCTCGGTGAAGAAGCGATCGTAGACGGCACGAAGCAGCGCGTCCTTGTCCGGAAAGCGCTTGTAGACGTTGCCCACCGAAACTCCGGCGCCGGCCGCGATCGAGGGAACGGTCGCTCCTTCCAGTCCCACGAAATCCAGCATCTGCTCGGCCGCATCGAGCAGCCGCTCGAGCGTCTGCCGTCCGCGCTCGTGTGCAATCGGGAGCGCTAGCTCAGCCGGACGAGAATCCCAAACAGGTTCACCACCGGGGGTCATAGGTGAATGTTGGTTCACCAAGAGGTGAATAGCAATTCACCTTCCACCGAGACCGGGCTTAGCGCAGTGATGAGCGGCTTAACCGCTCGACCAGCCTTATTTGGTCCTGATCCTGACTTCGATGACTCCGCCCGTGCCGCCCCGAATTCCGAATCTCGCCCCGGCCTGGGTGATGTCGTAGTAACGGATATCGCTTACGTGATAGGCCTGGATGTTCCGAAGCGATTCGGGCGGGCCATACTGCTGGCCGTCAACGTACACCTGCGGGTACTCGGGGCCTTGCGTCGCGATCCCCTTTGTGGCCAGCCAATTCGGACGCAACCGTGCGATCGCGTCGTA
>Ga0193698_1000126_pt1 | contig 10594 bp, 11 predicted proteins | sample L3c1metaG_FD_165512 | JGI IMG/M metagenome (GOLD analysis project Ga0193698, IMG submission 165512) | Soil microbial communities from a riparian zone of the East river system, Colorado, United States - L3c1 | ecosystem: Environmental > Terrestrial > Soil > Riparian zone | place: USA: East River... | reverse complement strand
TGTTCAGCCGCCGCATCTCCGCGCGCGGCGCTCAACGAAGTTGTGGAGGTTTTGAATGTCGACAATTCGAACTCTGGCGATCGGGTCCCTGATGGTTCTCGGCGTGGCGGGAGTTTCCGCGGCGCAGTCGCCAACGACCCCGAAGGCCCGCACAGATAGCGGCTACAGCCGTCGTGGCGCGCGTCCCGACGGACAGTTTCGCAAAGGTCCTGGCGGCGGTCGCGAAGGTCGCGGCTTTGGTCGTGATCTCAACCTGACGGATGCGCAGAAGACGCAGATAAAGGCGATCCGCCAGAAGTATCAGCCCCAGAACCAGGCGCTGCGCGATCGCGCTAAGCCGTTCATGGAAGCGGCGCACACTGCCCGTCAGAAGGGTGACAGCGTGGCGTTCCGCAGCAACATGGAGAAGGCTCGCCAGGTGATGCAGAGTGGTCAGTCAGTCCACACTCAGGAAATGGCGGAGATTCGCGCCATCCTGACGCCGGACCAGCAGGCCAAGTTCGACGCTCAGCAGAAAGCATCGGCTGAGCGGCGCGCGAAGGGCGGAAAGGGCGGAGAGAAAGGCTGGGGGCGCAAGCGCTCCGGCGCTCCACCGGCCGTCAAGCAGTAAGAAGCAAATAGTTCTAAGCAGATCAGGGAGCCCCCGTCGCCTTTACGGCGACGGGGGCTCTCTGCATCTGGTGCCAAGACTACCCGCGCCACGCGGCAAAAACTAACTTTGCCTGCGTGCGCAGTTCTCTCCGCAGGAATGCTTGCCCGCCGAACGCCAGGATACTGACCAATGGCAACTGAAGTCGTCCAGCTTACCCGCCGCCGTTTCGGCGAAACAATGCGCCGCGACGCGTGGTGGGTCCAGCCGCTCGTCGTCTTCATCATCCTCGGCAGCTTTCTCGTTTACGCGACCTGGGCAGCGATGCAGAACAAGTACTACGCCTGGGGCAACTACCTGTCGCCGTTCTATTCGCCGCTGCTGTTCTCTGATTCTCCGCACGCCTGGATCCACGGTGGCCGGCCGTCGTGGATTCCATCCTTCCTTCCGTTCTCGCCCGCGCTCTTGATCCTCCCGTTTCCCGCCGGATTCCGCCTCACGTGCTACTACTATAGGGGAGCCTACTACAAGAGCTTCTGGGCCGATCCACCCAATTGCGCCGTCGGTGAGCCGCGCAAGAGCTATCGCGGCGAGCGATTCTTCCCGCTGGTTATCCAGAACATCCACCGCTACTTCCTCTACGCCGCGCTGATTTTTCTCATCATACTCGCCAGCGACGCGTACAAGGCTATGTGGTTCTTCGACCGCTCGACGGGCCGCCAGAATTTCGGCGTTGGCCTTGGAACGCTCGTTCTCGTCGTCAACGTCGTTCTGCTCGGTGGCTACACGCTGGGGTGTCACTCACTCCGCCATCTGGTCGGTGGCTATCTCGACCAACTCTCACGTGCGCCCGTGCGCAGGAAGACCTACGACTGCGTGAGCTGTCTCAATCGCGGCCACATGCGCTGGGCATGGCTCAGTCTGTTCTGGGTAGCGTTCTCGGATGTCTACATCAGGTTGTTGGCGATGGGCATCTGGCACGACGTGAGGCTGTTCTAGGTGGCGGAATACCAGAGGCACGAGCACGATGTGCTCGTGATAGGCGCCGGCGGCGCGGGCCTGCGCGCGGCGATCGAAGCAGCCACCGGTGGAGCTTCGGTCGGATTGATCTGCAAGTCACTGCTCGGCAAGGCGCACACGGTGATGGCGGAAGGCGGAATTGCCGCGGCGCTCGCGAACGTCGATGACCGCGACAACTGGCGCGTTCACTTCGCCGACACGATGCGTGGTGGCCAGTATCTCAACAACTGGCGCATGGCGGAGCTGCACGCGAAAGAAGCGCCTGACCGCGTTCGTGAGCTCGAAGCGATGGGTGCTGTCTTCGACCGGACTGCAGATGGCCGCATCCTCCAGCGCAATTTTGGCGGACACAAGTATCCACGGCTCGCGCACGTCGGCGATCGGACCGGACTTGAGATCATCCGGACACTCCAGGATTTCGCGGTGCACCAACCGATCGACGTCCACATGGAGTGCACGATCGTGTCGCTTCTCAAGGACGGCAATCGCATCTCGGGCGCGCTCGGCTACGATCGCGAGCGTGGACGATTCAAGCTGTTCGCGGCGAAAGCAGTCGTTCTCGCGACCGGAGGAATCGGCAGAGCGTACAGCGTCACGAGTAACAGCTGGGAATACACCGGTGACGGCCACGCTCTCGCCTACAATGCGGGGGCGGCGCTGCAGGACATGGAGTTCGTGCAGTTCCATCCAACAGGAATGGTGTGGCCGCCGAGCGTGAAAGGAATTCTCGTCACCGAGGGTGTGAGAGGCGAAGGCGGCATCCTGGTGAACCGCGAAGGTCGCCGCTTCATGTTCGACGACATCCCCGAGAACTACCGTAATCAGACCGCCGACAACGAAGAAGAAGGCTGGCGCTACACTCAGGGCGACAAGAACGCCCGCAGACCGCCCGAGCTCCTCACACGCGATCACGTGGCGAGAGCAATCATGCGAGAGGTTCGCGAGGGGAGGGGAAGCCCGCACGGCGGAGTCTACCTCGACATCTCGTGGATCAAGACGAAGCTCTCGAACGCGGAAGAGCACATCAAGAAAAAACTCCCCAGCATGTATCACCAGTTCAAGCAGCTGGCGGACATCGACATCACGAAGGAGCCGATGGAAGTCGGACCGACGACGCACTATGTAATGGGCGGCGTGAGAGTCGATGGGGACACGCAGATGTCGAGCGTGCCGGGATTGTTCGCCGCAGGCGAAGTAGGCGCCGGATTGCACGGAGCGAACAGGCTTGGTGGAAATTCGCTCTCCGATCTGCTGGTGTTCGGGATGCGAGCCGGGAAATACGCCGCCGAGTTTGCCGCCAGGCAGTCGTCGGCGAGGATCGATACCAACCAGGCGGACGAAGTCATTCGCATCGCGCTCGAGCCATTCGACAGGCAGGGCGGCGCCGAAGGACCGTACCAGGTGGAGCACGATCTCCAGGCGATGATGCAGGAGCTTGTAGGCATCGTGAGACGTGACGATGAGATCCGGCGCGCGATCGACGCTCTCAAAACGCTGCGCGAGAGAGCAGGGAATGTGTCGGTTACCGGTAACCGTGAGTACAATCCGGGGTGGCATACCGCGCTCGATCTTCAGAACCTCATCACCGTCTCCGAGATCGTTGCGCGGGCGGCTCTCGAACGAAAGGAGAGTCGAGGCGGGCACTTTCGCGACGACTTTCCAAACAAGGATCCGAATTATGGCAAGTTCAACATCGTCGTCAGGCGCGGATCCGGTGGCGAGATGCAGGTGACGCGCGAGCCGCTACCCGACATGCGTGAGGATCTGAAGAAGATCATCGAGGAGAACAAGTAATGGCTGGGGCTGGGACATTCTCGCGCAACATCGTCGAGAGCGGGCAGCGAGCCGCGGCAAGGAGCGACACCAGCGCGGGAACCGAAACGCGGCGCGCGACTTTCAGAATCTGGCGGGGCGGCGGCGCGGGCGTCGGAGGACGGCTCCAGGACTACGCGACGAGCGTCTCCGAAGGGATGGTGGTGCTCGACGCCATCCATCAGATCCAGGCCGAGAGCGCGGCCGACCTCGCGGTCCGCTGGAACTGCAAGGCGGGGAAATGCGGATCGTGCTCCGCGGAAATCAACGGAACTCCACGTTTGATGTGCATGACCCGTCTGAGCGAGCTGAACGTGGCGGAGCCGATCACCGTCGAGCCGATGAAGGCGTTTCCTCTCGTGAAGGACCTTGTGACGGACGTGTCGTCGAATTTCCGCGCCAAGAAAAAGATCAGGAAATTCACGCCGAGGGCGCCGGACGCGCCCGATGGGACCTGGCGCATGGCGCAGGTAGATGCCGACCGTGTTCAGGAGTTCAGAAAGTGCATCGAGTGCTTTCTCTGCCAAGACGTCTGTCACGTGCTGCGCGACCATCAGCTCCACGAGCAGTTCGTCGGGCCGCGCCTGCTCGTCCACGTAGCACAGCTCGAGATGCATCCTCTGGACATTCTCGATCGAACATCGGAGCTCAAGGAAAGCCATGGGATCGGCTACTGCAACATCACGAAGTGCTGCACCAAGGTCTGTCCCGAGCACATCACCATCACCGACAACGCCATCATTCCCCTCAAGGAGCGCGTAGTCGATCGAGAATACGATCCGCTCGCGAAACTGGTGAGGCTGATGCGGGGTAAGAAGTCGAAGACCGAGCGGTAGGAGAGCCAATTGAGCGAACACTTCAAGCTGAAGCCGATTTCAAAGGAAGCGATTCCTCGCGCCGTTCAGAAAGCGGAGAGGTATCGCCTGATAAATCAGTCATGGGATGCGGAGAGCATTTGCCGCGACATTCTCGAGATCGATCCCACGAATCAGCAAGTGCTGGTGACGTTCGTGCTGGCGCTCACCGACCAGCTCGCCGACGATCACGGACGAATCATGAAGGCCGTTCGCGATGCGCTGCCGCGGATTTCCGACGCGTACCAACGAGCCTACTACACGGGCATCGCGTCCGAGCGCAGCGGACAAGCGCTGATGCACCGCGGGGGAATGGGTAGCGGAGCGATGGCGTATGATGCGCTTCGCGACGCAATGAGCTGGTACGAGCGGGCCGAAGCGATCCGTCCGCCCGGCAATGACGATGCAATTCTCAGATGGAACACCTGCGCGCGACTGATCAACGGGAACAGCCAGCTGGCACCCCACGCGGAGCCTACCTACGAACCTGCGCTGGAAGATTGATGAAATCCCGAAGGACAATTCAGATCGCGGCGGCGCTCACTTTGGTTGGCCCTGGTGCACTGCTGTCACAGCAGAAGTCCGCACCACCGCCTGTTGCAGCCGCCAAACAGGGAACGGGACAGATTATCGGCCTCGTCCTCGACAGCCTGAACGGCACGTATCTGTCGGGCGCGGACGTCATCATCCAGGGAGCGAAGGCGACACTCACCACCGATTCTCTGGGCCGATTCAGGCTCGACAGCGTCCCCGCCGGCACGTATCAGGTCGGCGTTTTCCACCCGCTTCTCGATACCCTCGGCATCTCCCTCGCGACGCAGCCGTTTCACGTCGGTATCGACAGCTCCACGACAGTAGTACTCGCCGTGCCGTCCGCTTCCACGATAATTCGAGGCGCGTGTCCGGTTCGTCCGCGAGCACAAGGAACGTCGGCCGTGATCGGCCACGTAACCGACCCCGAAACGCTCCAGCCCGTCGCAGGGGCAGAAGTATCGATCGCGTGGACGCAGATCGAAGCCTCGAAGGAAAGCGGCATTCACCGGTCGCCGCGACTGGTGTACGACAGCACGGATGCCGCCGGCAAGTACCGTATTTGTGGGCTGCCGAATTCGATGCAAGCGACGCTGCAGGCGAAACGGGGAAGATCGGTCACCGCCGAAATTCCTATCACCGTCGGGGAAGCTGAAACCGAGCTGTTCGCGCGCACCCTGCTGCTTTCGCAGGCCGATTCGGGAACGAAGGTTGGCAAAGCGACTGTGTCGGGACGCGTCGTCCTCGAGAACAGCACGACCAACGCCGGAAGCAGAGTGGAGGTCGTTGGGACCGACGTCGTCGTTCTGACCAACGAGAAGGGCGAATTCACGCTGCGCAATCTTCCATCAGGGAGCCAGGTTCTTTTGGCTCGCCACCTTGGGTGGGGTGCCAACGCCGTGCCGGTAGATCTGTCGTCACGAGAGCCGAAGCTGGTGACGATCAAGCTCGCCAAGTATGTCGCTGTCATCGAGCCGGTCGTCGTCACCGCGCGTCGAATGGCTGGTCTCGACAAAGTTGGATTCACGCAGCGCAAGAAGTCCGGCGCAGGCTATTATCTCGATCCCGAGCAGATCCAGCGCATGCGCCCGACCGTTCTCACGGACATCCTGAGACAAGTGCCGGGTCTGCGCGTGAGCTACACCAACGAAGGCGAAGTGGTGTCGAGCTCGCGCGGCGTCAGCAGCATCGCCGCGAGCGGCTGCGTGCGGTACTTCGTGGACGGCATGGAATGGCAGTCGGCGCAGCCGGGCGACATCAACCAGTTCGTGAACGGCAGCGAGATCGTCGGGGCCGAGATTTATCAAGGAACGACCGCTCCGGCACAGTACTCGCGCGGTATGGGGGATTGCACGACGATAGTTCTGTGGACCAAGCAAACCGCTCGGGACCGGTAGAAAACCTCGAGCGGCACCATCCATACACGGAGCCGATCATGATCTTTCAGCGCAGGTTTCTTCTCATAAACGCAGTGTTGGTGATTGCGGTGGGCGCAGCATGTTCGTCCACCCAGGTTGCCCGCAACTCCGTCGCACAGGCGGTGGCGATCCTTTACGACGTCAACGGAGCACCCGTCGGCACGGCGCAGCTGTGGCAGGATGCAAACGGAGTCGTGAGCGTCGAGATCGGCAGCCTCAATCTGCCAGCGGGCACTCATGGCATCCACTTTCACGCGGCAGGCGTTTGCGAAGGCGGCGCGACTGCGTTTTCAACGGCGGGCGGTCATTTCAATCCTTTGGGAAAAGAGCACGGGCTGGAAAATCCGAACGGTCCTCATTCGGGTGACGCGCCGAATATCGTCACACCTGCGAGCGGCATCGGAAAGGTCTCGTTCACCACGAACCGCGTGCTGCTCACACCGGGAAGCATTTCGCTTTTTGACGCCGACGGCAGCTCAATCGTCGTTCACGCAAATGCCGACGATCAGCACTCCCAGCCAGCAGGAAACAGCGGAGCTCGCATCGCGTGCGGAGTCGTGCGCGCGGTCCCATAGCAGCGCTCAATTTCTCTTGACACGCGCGGCGACCCGCCGCACGTTCCACGCATGACGGGTCCTGACGGCCGCAGGGAAGGAGAAGGCGCCGCGAAGCGCAGCAAGGCGCGAGTCGAGCGCAACGCGAGGAGCAAGGCTCACATGAATCTCGCGAAGGCGCTGGCGACGGTTTTTGCCGCCGGCGTCTACACGAAGGAAGAGCTTCAGGCCGCTGTCTGCACGTACGTCTCGGAAATGAAAGAAGGCGGAGAGACGGGGGAAGGCGTGGTTCGCGCGGCGCAGGCCCTCGTCAACGAGATCGGCGCAGCGTTTCCATCATCGCAGCGAACTCAGGTCGTGCTTGCTGACATGGTCACGTGGTGCCTCGCGGAGTATTATCGCGAGAGCGCCTGAGGGCGCGACCGCCCTCGTTTCTGCTCGTACAGCGCAGTATCCGCTTGTGACAATAGATCGGCCAGCATTGTCCCCTCGGCCCTTGATCTCGTAGCTCCCACACTCAGAGAAAGCGTGTACCCCCGTTGGGTTTCACGGTTGTGCGCCTCGACCCGGGACTGGATGCGCTGGGCGACGATCTCCGCCGTCTGCTCTGAATCCACCGTCATGAGCGCAACGAACTCATCGCCACCCAGCCGCGCCACGAGGTCGGCCTCCCGACAGCTTTCGCGCAGCACTCTGGCCGTGTCAATGAGGGCACGGTCCCCGGCAAGATGCCCCCAGGTGTCGTTGATGTGCTTGAGATGATCGACGTCTATGAAGATCATCAACACGTCGCGATTGTTGCGGGTCGCCACCTTGAGCGCCTGCTCCGACAACGTGATGAATCCGCGGCGATTCGGGAGCCCGGTGAGCTCGTCATCCAGAAGCAGCGAGCGCAGCTCGTCCTCCGCGCGTTTCCGGGCTGAAATGTCGTGGTACATCGCATACACCCTGGCCGGCTCTCCGCTCACACGGAACGGCGTCGCGGCGATTGAGACCCAGAACGCGTGTCCATCCTTGTGGCGGCGTTGTGATTCCGCCGCAACGTTTTCCCCAGCGGCGACCTGGGCGGTGAGATTCCTGCCCTCTGCGACGAGCTCCTTCGGGACAATGAGGTCGTTGATGTTTTTGCCAACGGCTTCGTCATCGCCATAACCGAACAGAGTCGTGAACTGCCGGTTAATGCGCATGATATTGTCGCGCTCGTCGAGCAAGGCGATTGCCTCGGGCGCGTTTTCAAAGAGCGCGGCGAAGTAGACGTTTCTGCTCTGTAGCGCGTCGTACAACGTCTTGCGATCGGTGATGTCGATCGCGATGCCGACGGTACCCGAGATGTGTCCATCGGCGGAGCGAAGGGGCTCGACGCGAGTCTCGAACGATCGCCCTCGCCAGTCGACCTCGTAGCGAACCAGCTCGCCCTGGAGCGCCCTCAAATGGGCGGCGAGCGGCGTGAACCCCGGATCGCGGGTCTTCAGCACTTCGTAGAGGGTCATGCCGACCTGCTCGCTCGCCGTCGTCCCAATCAGGTGGAGGCCCGCCCCCTGAGAGAACGTGATGTTCAGCCGGGCGTCGGTGGACCAGAGGTTGACCGGGACCGACTCGAGCATGAACGTGAGTCGCTTCTCCGAATCCGATCCGTTGTGCCGGTTCTCGGGGATAGGAGTCGGGGGTACCGATCCGGATCGCCTGAAGACACGCCTCAGGAGATTGCCAAACGGCTTGAAGGGGCGGACCACCGCGGAAGGAGAGATCAAGTCCCTCAAATTTTCTCACCATTTCCCTTCGGGCGCAATGATTTCCGCCCGAAAAAAAACGGGCTGGCTCGAAGCCAACCCGTTTTCCTGCTTGCGCTTACCCAGTCCGAAGACTGCTCTTTCAGCCGCAGGCGCTTCTGACCCGCGCCGCGTCTCCGGGCATGTAGATGGCGAGTGCGCTCGCCTTCTGGGTGGCGGACTTCGTCCCCAGAGCCTCGCCGAGCACCTTGACCGTAGTCTTGTTTTGCTCGACCGGATTTACGATCACGGCATTGGAGCCGACCTTCGCGGCTCCGTTGCGAATCTGCGTCTGGAGCTGGTTGTCGGTGGTCCATACCGAGTTGCCCGACGCCTCGATCCAGGCGAGCTCGTAGTAGTCGTACGGCACATCCGCCCGGCTGTTATAAACGGCGATCGCCGCGGCGCACGTCGGCGCGCGACTCATGGCTGGGTTGATGTCCGTCGTAGTCTTCTTTACGCCGCCACACGCCGCGCCGACGACGAGCGCGCAGGCGAGTGCGATGCCTTTGGTCGTATTTGCTATCATTGGCTTATCTCCTTCCGATTGCTGGGTGGGTACCCTCGTCGTACTCGGGGCAACCCTCCACCTTTTGCAAGGGCGAGGCCGCTTGGTGTCACAAAATTGGGTTACCCGTGCATGACGCAAGCACCTACCTTTATCACGGTCGGCACGATGACATTCAAGCAAGGGTTGGGAATGGGATCATGGCCTCTGTAACAACATTCACCTCGCGCGTCCTCCTTATCGGTGCGAGTCTCACGGCGCTCGGCGGCAGTGCAGGGGCCCAGACGACTCCGACGGCCGCCCAATCCGCTCGATATTGGAGGCCGGTCGAGGACGCGCTTGGTCGGAAAGGAACGCCCAACCCCGGAGGTGTTCTCAAGTTCAGCTTCCCGCGCAGCGATCTGCGCGTCGTCTTGAGCGGGGTGATTCTAAAACCCGCTCTAGCGCTGGGAACTTGGGTCGCCTTCAAGCGCATCGGCGATCACGTGATGGTGATGGGTGATCTGGTGCTGCTCGATAGCGAGGTGGCGTCCGTAATGGGAAGCCTCCAACAGAACGGAGTCGAGCAGACCGCGCTGCACAATCATCTTCTGCGCGAGGCACCTCACGTCATGTACATGCACATTCGAGCCATTGGCAATGCAGTGAGGATCGCAAAGGCGGTGCGAACCGCGCTCGAGTTCACCCAGACTCCGCTTGCGCCGGCGCCCACCACGCCTGCTGCCGCCGCTGCGGCCCCAACTGTGCTCGATCTCGATACTGCTTCCATCGCGAAAGTCATGGGCGTCCGCGGAAAGGTGAATGGAGGTGTCTATCAATTGACCTTCCCGCGCCTCGAGAAAATCCGCCAGGAAAAGATGGATATCCCGCCCTCGATGGGAATCGCGACTGCCATCAACTTTCAGTCAACCGGTGCCGGCAAGGCAGCAGTGACCGGGGATTTTGTCTTGCTCGGCCGCGAAGTGAATCCGGTGATCTGGGCGCTGGGCGAGAACGGCATCGAAGTGACAGCCATTCACAGCCACATGATCGGAGAGGAGCCGCGACTTTTTTTCATGCACTTCTGGGCGAATGACGATGTTGGAAAACTCGCCCGCGGATTGAAGGCGGCGCTCGACCGGACAAGGGCTCGTCGCTAGGAACACATGCCAGCAAACTCAGCAGCCACCGAACACGAAATTCGATTGATCGCCCTCGATGGCCAGACCTTTCGAGCGGTGCTTCGGGTCGTCTTCGATGGGATCGAGTACATCGGGCGACTGTGGTTCATCGACGAGCTCGATTCGAAACATGCAGTTCTGGACCACGGCTCGGTTCCGGGATCGACCGTGGACGAAGCAGTGCGGAAAGCGCGAGAATTCTCTCAGGCCGAGCTCGAGCGTCGCTGCCATCGCGCACTGAGTGAGAAGCGCCGGTTTGGGAAGCTCCGCCGAGCCACCGACGAAATGATCAACAAAATCAAATACCTGAACCGAGTCGTGATCAATCTCCAGACGGGGATCATGGACCGCGAAGGCGGACAACAGGAAATCCAGCAGA
>Ga0193698_1000125_pt1 | contig 10627 bp, 9 predicted proteins | sample L3c1metaG_FD_165512 | JGI IMG/M metagenome (GOLD analysis project Ga0193698, IMG submission 165512) | Soil microbial communities from a riparian zone of the East river system, Colorado, United States - L3c1 | ecosystem: Environmental > Terrestrial > Soil > Riparian zone | place: USA: East River... | reverse complement strand
AAAGAGCCGTCGCGTCACCGGCGTCGACATCTACGTGGAATCTGAGCTCGAGCCGACGCCGCTGGCGAAGAGTCTCGAGAAGCTCGCGAGCACGTCGTCCCTGCGTCTCGAGATGATCACGAATCGGGGAGCGATGGTATTTCCGTCCAGTGGCCGCCGAGTGTCGCTCGTTGACCACTTTCGCTGCCGGTTCGTGCCGCGCAATTCCGGCTCCGACCTCCCGGACGCCGACATTCTGGCTTTACTGGCGGCCGTTGGAAGCGAGTATCGATGGATGCACATCGAAAAGCTCCAGGAGTTCGACGGACAGCCGGCGTTCAGCAAGTCGCAGATCTAGCGCGCGCCATTCCGCGCATTAGATAAGGGTCGAGGAACACACGGAGGAATTGACCCGCATGAGCACAACATTCGACCGCCGTTCGTTCATGGGATATTTCGCGGGAGCTGGTCTCGGCTCGACGCTGTTTCCCGGAGTGCTGTGGGCGAAGCTGGCCGCCGGCGCGGAAATCACGGTCGACACGATCGCGAGCGCGGAGGAGGTTGCGGGGCTTCACTTCGACGCCGCCGAGCGCGAGCTGATGCTCGACGGTCTGAAGCAGCAGGAGCAGCGCATCGAGGCTCTGCACAAGGTCTCCCTGGCCAATTCCGTGAGCCCAGCGATCGTTTTCGATCCACGACCGCCGGGGAAGAAAATCCCCGCGCCGATGCACCGGCCAATGGTGCGCAGCAAGGTGCCCGCCCGAGCCCGGGGCGCGGATGTGGAGGAGCTGGCGTTTCTTCCGGTGACCGAGTTGTCCGAGCTGGTGCGCCGAAAGCGGGTCACGTCGGTCGAGCTCACTCAGATGTACCTCGCTCGACTCAAGAGGTACGATCCGGTGCTGAAATGCGTGATCAGCCTGACCGAAGACCGGGCTTTGGAAAAGGCGCGCGCCGCGGACGCGGAGCTGAGTCGCGGGAAATATCGCGGACCCTTGCACGGCATTCCGTGGGGCGCGAAGGATCTTCTCTCCGTCCGCGGATACAAGACGACCTGGGGCGCGGCACCATTCAAGGACCAGGTAATCGATGCCGATGCCACCGTTGTCCAGCGTCTCGACGCGGCTGGTGCGGTGCTCGTTGCCAAGCTGACTCTGGGCGAGCTCGCGCAGGGTGATATCTGGTTTGGCGCGACCACCAAGAATCCGTGGAAGGTCGATCAAGGATCTAGCGGATCTTCGGCTGGCCCCGCCTCCGCCACAGCAGCGGGTCTCGTCGGCTTTGCAATTGGCAGCGAGACGCTCGGATCGATCTCATCGCCTTCTACCCGGTGCGGGACGACCGGACTTCGTCCGACGTTCGGCAGGGTTCCGCGAACCGGCGCCATGGCTCTCTCGTGGACCATGGACAAGCTTGGCCCGCTCTGCCGCAGCGCCGAGGACTGTGCCCTCGTCCTCGACGCCATCTACGGACCCGATGGTCAGGACAACAGCGTGATAGCTGCCGACTTCCATTGGGATGCCAACCTTTCGCCGAAGACTCTGCGGATTGGATACGTGAAATCGGCGTTCGACACCCCGCTCACCGATCCCGCCGATCCGAAGCGCACCCTTCACGGCACCAAGAAATTCGACGACGCCGCGCTCGATGTCTTCAAGCGGCTCGGGATCAATCTCATTCCCGTCGATCTGCCGGATCTTCCCTACGACGCGATGCGCCTGATTCTAAGCGCCGAGGCGGCGGCTTCGTTCGACGAGCTCACGAGGTCCGATCGCGACAAGCTCCTCGTACAACAGGGAAAGTTCGATTGGCCTAATTCTTTTCGCACGTCGCGCTTCATTCCCGCCGTCGATTACGTGAACGCCAATCGCCTCCGGTCCGTTGCCATTTTGCAGTGGGACGACTTGATGCGCAAAGTCGACGTGATAGTGACCCCGACCAACGTCACCAACCTGTCGCAGCTCGTGGCCACGAACCTTACCGGACATCCAGCCGTGATCGTCCCCAACGGATTCCGTGACGATGGCACGCCGGTCTCGCTCACGTTCCTCGCCGGGCTTTTCGAAGAAGGGAAGGCGCTCGCCGTTGCGCGCGCGTATCAGGAAGCGACGGGTTTCCATCTCAAGCATCCCGTGGTGCCGCTCACTCCACCGACTCCCGCGGGCGGGTAAGTGAGTCGGCCTGCCCCGCCACTCGAGCCCGTAGTACTCGAGGGAAGCTTCGTACGGCTCGAGCCCATGACACTCGAGCACCACACCGGCCTCTGCGAGATCGGGCTCGACCCGGAAATCTGGCGCCTCACCACGGTGATGATCAAAACCCCCGAAGAAATGCGGGGCTATATGGATTCCGCGCTGGCGCTCCAGCGTGAAAACACCACTCTGCCCTTCGTCACGATCGAGCGCAGGTCCGGACGAATCATTGGCAGCACCAGATTTGGAAACTATGATCCGGCCAATCGGCGGATCGAGATCGGCTGGACGTGGATTGCTCGCCCGTGGCAGCGAACCGCCATCAATACCGAAGCGAAGTACCTGATGTTGTCTCACGCCTTCGAGAAGCTTCACTGCGTCCGGGTCGAGCTCAAGACCGACGTGCTCAACGCCCCGTCTCGGAAGGCAATGCTTCGGATTGGGGCCAAGGAGGAGGGCGTCCTTCGCAAGCACACTTTGATGTGGAGCGGGCGCTATCGCGACAGCATCTACTACAGCATTCTGGACGAAGAATGGCCGGACGTGAAGCAGCAGCTGGAGAACATGCTGGTTCGCCGTCCCGAAGCCGCTGCTTCACCGCAATAAAAAAATCCCCGGGAAGACTCCCGGGGATTTTTCATTGCCACTGTCCTCAGCTGATCACGGCGAGAATGAGAATTCGAGCTTGAAGTAGGCCGCCGACTCTCTGCTGGGGAAGCTGCCACCGCCGACCGACTTGTAGCCGACGACGCCGGTAGTCCGGAAGTTCGGAGTCCACGCGTATTCCAGCGTAGGTCCTATCTGGAAAGAATTGCTGGTGTTGCCGTTCTTTCCCCCGCCTTGTCCGACAAGCTCCAGTCCGATGCGCGCCGGATGGGCCACGGAGTATCCAAACGGGACCGAGCCACGTGCGCGAGCCCACAGGTACTGGCTCCCGAAATTGTAGTTGGAGAGCAGCTGCGTGTGCATCGCCCGCCGGCCAGTTCCGTTGTGGTAAGCTCCAAAACTCGCCGTCACGCCATTACTGCCGCCGCCTTCCGCGCCCAGAGCCCCAGGATTCGGGTTGTGAACCCAGGCATAGCCGACTCCGAACGAGACGCCGCCGGTCCGGGCCGCATATGCCATCCCGATCGTTGGCGAGACTGCCGTGAGAGTCCTGTCCGGGTTGACGGCGACGCCCCGCAGACGATAGTGGAGCGCGTAGGCGTTGACGTTGAAGTACGGGGACCAGCCCAGCCCGCCCATACCCAGGTACATCCCCAGCAGATAGAACTGGGTATGCCGGGTGTCGACTTCCGCCGAACCGTAGAACGACGGGTGAAGCTGGCCCAGCTGCGCTTCCGCCGTGCGTCCAACCGCAGTGAACATCGCAAACGTCGCCACCGCGAGAACCGCATTCCGATGGTTGGTCAGTTTCATAATTTCTCTCTCAGTGTGTAGTTCCAGCTCCAATGCACAGTCCGCCCCGACGCGACCTTGTCTTCCGGGCGTCGTGCCTGCCTATGAGCGAGGGTTTGGGTATGCCAGATTCGTACCTTTGCAGGTATAAACCCGCTCACAAGGCGTGTTTTGACGCCCAAATCCAGCCCTTAGACTCGAGCTCCCATAAGCACGCAGGCGGGCGGCAAAGTTCCTGCAACAACCAGCGTAAAAGGCATTTCTTTCCCTACCGAGTGGTACATGCGATTTAAAAGCCGGTTATTCGCGATGATGGCCGTCGCATTCGTTGTCTTTGCCTCGAGCTCGGAGGCGCAAAAGAAGACCACCAGGAAACCCCCTACTCGTCCCACCAGGACGGTGATCCCGCCTCCTGACGTCCCCTCCCCTCCGAGCGCCAGCGTTGTCGATGAGCGGCAGCTCTTTTTGAACGGAGCGCGGAGCGCATGGGCGTTCGTCGAACGCAACTACCAGCCCTCCACGGGACTTGCCCGCGCTCACGATACCTATCAGTACGTCACCATCTGGGACGTTGCGAGCACCTTCGCGGCCAGCTATTCGGCGCACGAGCTCGGTCTGGTAAGCGACGCGGTTTACAACCAGAGAATTCAACGGGGGCTCACGACGCTCTCGACTATGGAGCTTTTCGACGGCGCGGCTTTCAATAAGTCGTACGACTCGAAGACCGGACGAATGATCGACCGCAACCAGCGGATTTCGTCCAAGGGTTACGGCTGGTCGGTCACGGACATTGGCCGGCTTCTCACCTGGCTCAGAATCATCGCCGTCAATCAGCCGCAATTCGCGCCTCAGGCGACCGCGATCGTGAACCGTCTCAACTTTGGCCGATTGATCGACGGTGACGGGTACCTAAAAGGTCAGGACGTTGAGCCACGAACCGGGCAAACTCGCGTCTACACCGAAGGCCGCATGGGTTACGAACAATACGCGGCGGCGGGACTCGCGGTCTGGGGACACCGCGCCGAGAAGGCGTTGGACGCACGCTTGAACGCCCAGCCCGTTAGCGTCTTCGGAGTATCCATTGTTGCCGACAAGCGCGGCGACGAGAGGATAACCAGCGAGCCGTACATAATGATGGGGATGGAAACCGGGTGGTACTCGCCGGAGCTGCGGCAGCAGGCGTGGCGCGTGCTGGCGGCGCAGGAGGCGCGGTACAAGAGCACAGGGACCATCACGATGGTGAGCGAAGATGCGCTCCCGGATCCGCCGTGGTACTTCTATTACTACGATGTCTACCGACAGGGCAGAACGTTCGCCGTCGACGCTCATTCTGGACAAGGGTACGTCGAAAATCCGCGCTGGATCAGCTCGAAGGCCGCATTCGCCTGGCACGCGCTGCTGCCCTCACCTTATACGATGCTCGTTCTCCAGGCGGTGCAGCCATCGTTGATTGAGGGCAAGGGCTGGGGCGCCGGCGTTTACGAAGGCACACTCAAGCCGACCGGAGATGCGAGCCTGAACACTGCCGCCCTGATACTCGAGGCAGCCGCCTACAACCTGCGCGGGCACCCTTTTCTCCAGAGTCGCCTCTAGCTCCTGATGTCCAAAAAAAAAGCCGGAGCGATTGCTCCGGCTTTTTTTCTTTGATGCTCCTGCTCTCAGGTCGGGCTGCGCTGCGCCAGGCCGAGCGCGTAGTCGGCCCACCAGACTCCGGCCGCGGGAGCGCCACTGCACGAGCCATCCGATTCGCCGGGCGCCTTGATCCAGAGGTAGGCATCGACAAGCGAATCCTCGGTCGAAGTAGAAGCCGGGGTTCCGAGCGCGCGGCCAGCCGGGTTGCACCACTGATTGTCCGGCGTGGGTCCAAGGCCGTTCCGGCTCGTATCGATGATGAAATGTTTTCCGCCGACGCGGTCGGAAACCGCTTTGCCGTACGCGATCGTGTTCGCGGTGTACTGAAAATTCGAGACGTTGAGAAAGAAGCCGTCGGCAGCAGCCACGTTGGCGCGCGTCAGGCGTGCAGCCTGGTCGCTCGCGGATTTCCACGCCGAGTTTCCGCCGTCGAGGTACACGACGCCGCCCTGAGCGCGCAGGAGCTGCACAGCGTACTGGATCAGATTCACTCGCGTCGTTTGATCCGCGGCCGAGAGACAATTCATGGCGGTCAACGCATCGGGCTCGAGAATGACAACAGACTTTCTGCCGCCTAGACCGTTCGCGAAAGCCTCGATCCACGCCATGTATCCGCCGACGGTCGTGCCACCCGCGGAGAGTCCGCCACAATCACGGTGAGGAATGTTGTAAGCCACCAATACGGGAATCGCCCCGGCGTTGGTGACGGTGGTGACCGCGTTGTTGACGGCAGCGAAGATGTCGGCGCTCGAGCCATCGAACCACTGGGCCTGCGCATTGGATGCGACTTTGTCCATCGCCGCGGCATCGGCGGGCCGCGTCGCGCGCCACGTATCAGCGGTCAGCTTCGCGTTCGAGCCGGGGTCAACCCAGAACGCCGCACCGACGATGGGATTGCCCGCCACTGGAACGGGGGGCGCATCCGTCGGACCAATTGTTCTGTCGTTCACGGCTCCATCCGGCGCAATGGCATCGCCTGCGCAGGCCGTCATGGCCACGAGTGCTACTATGAAGAGCAGCCCTTTTCCGCCCATACAATTCCTCTTTTTGCTGCGTTGCGCCAGGCTCTCGATCGGGATCGAGCGCCGCTGCTGCGTTGCGCCTGTTTGTTGACAGAGCGCGTTGTGACAGGAGATCATTCGGCAGCACTAGGGACTGCCGAACGGGGATTGGCGCGACGTGAAGCCGGCCTTATTTGCGCTCAGGCTCCGACCGGAACACGGCCGGTGCCTGCTCCATTTAGACGGATTATGGAGCTCGGCAGTAACACCTTCTTCGCTCGCTAATCGACGCGCTTTCACAAGGACACGAGGCACATGCCTTCGAAAACCGAATGCACTTTCTACCGGTGGGACTCGATGCGAAAAGAGCGCGTCTCCGACATGCTCGAGCGCAGGCTGATCACCGGCGACCGCATGATGCTTGCGCACGTGTATCTCAAGAAGGGATGCATCGTTCCCAAGCATTCGCACGACAACGAGCAGCTCACCTACATCCTCGAGGGAGCGCTCAGGTTCTGGGTCGGGGAAGACGGATCCCAGGAGATAACGGTGCGAGCCGGTGAGGTGCTGCTCATCCCATCGAACGTGCCGCACAAGGCAGAAGCCCTGGAAGAGACGCTCGACGTCGACGTCTTCAGTCCGCCCCGGCAGGATTGGCTCGACAAGAAAGACGACTATCTGAGGCGCTAGATGGACCTGGGTCTTCGTGGGAAAGTCGCGCTCGTTGCAGCGAGCAGCAAAGGCCTTGGTCGAGCGGTGGCCGAGGAGCTGGCTGCGGAAGGCGCGCACCTGGTGATTTGCGCGCGCGGACAGAAAGCTCTCGAGGAGGCAGCAGATTCAATCCGACAGAGGGCGCCCGTGAAGGTCATCGATGTCGCTGCCGATGTATCGGATCCAGAAGACGCAGCGCGCCTGGTGAAGGTCGCGCTCGAGGAGTTCGGTCAGGTCGACATTCTCGTCACCAATTCCGGAGGACCGCCGTCCGGGTCGTTCGAGACTCTGACCGCGGAGATGTGGGATGCGGCCACGCGACTGCTCCTCAAGAGCGCGGTCGAGCTGACCCGGGCGGTGTTGCCCGGCATGAAGGAGCGGCGGTGGGGAAGAATCCTCAACATCACATCGATTGCCGCCAAGCAGCCCATCGAAGGGTTGCTGCTATCGAACAGCTTGCGCGCGGCGGTGATCGGCTTCGCTCGCACGCTGGCGACTGAGGTCGCACCATTCGGTATCACGGTGAACAACCTGCTGCCCGGCTACACTCGGACCGACCGCGTTCAGGAACTTGCTCGCGCGGCCGGCGGGAAGGCGGGAGCCTCGGACACGGACATCGTTTCCAAATGGGAGAAGGAAATCCCCATGGGACGACTCGGCGAGCCACGCGAATTTGCCGCGCTCGCCGCTTTCCTCGCCTCAGAGCGAGCGAGCTACATCACCGGTAGCTCGATCGCTGTCGACGGAGGCTGGATCCGCTCGCTCCTCTAGCTAATCGGCTGCGAGAGGAACGCCTTTCCGAGTTTGTGGTACAGCACGGCTTCGAGGATCATTCCAGCGGTGTTCAAGGTCGCGTAGCCGGTCGGCTTGAGAGTGCCTTCGTAGACTCCGGCGCCCCATCCATGGCCAGGCATCGCCGCGGCCTGCACCGCGTTGAACGCCTTGAGGGTGTAATCACTCGGAAATATCGCGTGCCATGCGAACGCGGCCTTCGAGCTGACCCAGCGCGGGTTGGAAACCACCGTCCCGTAACCAGGCCCCTCGACCACGAATGTCTTTCCGCTGTGATAAACGCTGTAGTAGTAGAAGTAGTACGGCGCATCGGGCATCGCATCTTCGGTGACAATCGTGATGATGCCCTGCTGATCGTTTCGCGCCTTCTGGGCCGCCAGAACCGCCTGCGCCTGATCCTTCAGAGCGGACGCCCAAAATCCGGTCTCGAGTCCCATCATGATGTAAGGCTCGCTGGTCAAGCGCGCGTTGCCGCGTCCATCGATCCAGACATTCACCCCGAGGACAGTCGCTGCCTTCGCCGTCGCAGTTGGGTTCAGGGAATTCGATGCCCGGTTCCCCCAAAGCGCGAAACCACCGGCGGCGTATTGCTCGTACCCAAGCCCGGTCTCAGCGTAGGTGATCGTGCTCCCGTTCGCGTCGACGTCCACGCCCATCAGCGTTCCTCCGCTTATCAGTCGCCCCATATTGAGCCGGTTCTTGATCGCTGTAGCCTGGGCGGAGTACTGCGGTTGATTGACCGCCAACACGCGGAGCCAGGTCAACAGCCGGCCGATGTCGGTAGTAGACCAGCCAAAACCAGTCGTCGATGGCTTGAAGTTCCGGTCCACCATCTGGCCCGTCTGTGAATCGTAGAATCTGTTGAACGCTGCGCCTTGATACAGTGGGAGCGTAGTCAGGGTCGCGAGAATCTTCTTGATGCGCGAGTCATAGTTGGCGTCGTCGATGATGCCGAGCTCGTGCGCGGAGTACGTTGCCGCGATTTGACTGGCGATGTCCCAGGTCGTTACGAACTGGAAAGTCTCGTGTGACTTGGCCAGTCCCGTCGATGCCTGCGTATTGTTGGCGATAAAAGTCCACGCCGTCAAAGCGCCTGCCTGCCATACATCGGCTGCGGGAGGGTTCGGCACCTCGGGGGTGCCGCCGGAGTTGTCGGGAGCAGTTGAATCCTTGCCGCAAGCCGCGAGCAGCGTGACAAGAGCGATTGCGGAAAAGAATCGGATCGGATTTAAGTGCTGCATAAGATGTCCTTAGCGCCGCGAGCGACGTGCTGCCACGCAATCAATAGGTTGGTGTCGGCAATTTCCTTTAGTCGTTACTCGAAGTCCGTCGCTGATCATTTCCGGTCCAGTGACGGGAGCAGCGAGTTGGTCACCCAGGGGTAGTCGCGCTGGACGGAGAGCGCGTTGTTATACGCCGTTCGCGCTTCCGCAATTCTGTTCTGTTTCTGGAGAACTTGCCCGAGCCACACATACGCCTCCGCCTTACCCCATGACGGTGCGGGTGCGGTCGGGTTGTCCGTCTCGAAAAAGGCAATCGCCTTATTGAGCTGACTCTCCGCTGTTGGCAAACCGCCGCCGTACTGGAGCGGCGTATAGAACGATTGAATTCCGCGTAGGAGCCAGACGCGCGGGTTGGTCGGACCCAATTGCACGGCGGCGTTCATTTCCTGCGGGATCTGGGGGCCGAGCCTCGGGCCGCTGGTTTGATCCAGCCCGATGATTCTTCCCATCACCATCGCTACCAGGGCGTGGGTCTCAGGGATCGGCCCAGCAGCCAGTGATTGCTGCAACTTGGTTAGCGCAGTCGCTGAAACCAGTGGGACGTCCCCAGCCTCGGCGCCGCCGCGTCCATCAAGGAGATTCGCTTCGCGATAGAGCTCGTATCCCTGGTAGTGGAGCAGCAACGCGTCGTTCGGATAAGCGATTAGCGCTTTATCCAGTAACGATCTCGCCCTGCGCAGGCTTGGGAGATCGTTGGTGATCGTGGCCTTGTCGATCAAGCGCGCCGCGGAATCCGCCCATCCGGCAGCGCCCGTAAGCGTAGGCCCCTGAACCGAATAAACCGAAGAAACCGGAGCCGGTTCGGTCCTGACGGGAGCCGAAGCGCAGGCAGTGCAGACGAGCAGAAGGACGATGAGTTTGGTCATGGGCGGGGCAGGGTGAAGTCCTGGTATGAGAGGCTAATTTCGGGCCAGTTGAACCAAATGTGTGGAGCGACGGATGAGCTTGCCCCGAGCCGTTGGCCCGAGTAAACGCACTCGCCGGTGGTGGCATCATCTGAGAGTAGCACGATTGGAGAGAGGTAGTGAGTGCCAGATCAGAAGCTCCAGCCCTACAACGGTATATTAGCCCGCCCATGAAGCTTTACCGATCCGGCAAACACCGGAATGAAGGCACGTTCCCCGTGAGGCCGTCGCCGAGTCAGCTCGCGGTCTACGCCGTGGATGCTCAGCTGGCGTCGCTCGCGGCGGCGGGCGACGACGCCGCGTTTACCACGATGGTGACTCGTTATCAGCCGGCGGTATTCCGGTGGGCGCTCATGTTCGCGCGCGATCCGGACGAAGCGGAGGACGTCGCGCAGGAAGTATTCGTGCGAGCGCACCGGCAGCTGTCCCAATACCGCTCCGATGGATCGCTCGAGGCCTGGCTGTACGCGATTACTCGGCGTGCCGCGTATCAGATGCTTCGTACGCGGAGACGACGGAGCCGGTTGGCGCTTTCACCGGGGGCGCGACCGTCACGAGATGTCTACACGACCGATCCGGGCGGGCGCGTTGACCGCGAGCGCGCGGCCGCGGTCATTCGCGAGATGTTCTCGGAGCTGCCGCCGCGCCAGCGGGAAATCTTCGACCTCATCGATCTTCAGGGTCTCACGCCGGCCGAAGTCGCCGAGCGAACGGGGCTGAAGCCGGTCTCGGTGAGG
>Ga0193698_1000124_pt1 | contig 10687 bp, 11 predicted proteins | sample L3c1metaG_FD_165512 | JGI IMG/M metagenome (GOLD analysis project Ga0193698, IMG submission 165512) | Soil microbial communities from a riparian zone of the East river system, Colorado, United States - L3c1 | ecosystem: Environmental > Terrestrial > Soil > Riparian zone | place: USA: East River... | reverse complement strand
CTACCTCGGAATATAATGTTTACATTGAACAACAACACCCTGGCTGTCAGCACAGCCACAATAAAAGACCCCATATATTTTTACAAGTCATACATCCAGGTTACGACCCGGGATTGTATATCGAAAAGATAGCGGCATATCCATGTATATCGATACAATTCGTGTTTCGAACTTATGTCACGAACTGAACGACCTGCAGAGTTCGCCGCAGATCCTGTCGCTGCCAGCGACGGGATCTGCGGCAAACTCTGTAACTGACCGAATCCGTTTCCTAAATTCCAAAAATAGACTAAACGGACATACAGGGATACGCCGCCATGTTTTTGATCTTTCAAGTAAGTCTCCAAGGTCCTTGGTGTCCAAATCATATATTCTGTTCCTTCGTCGCTATTTGCATCTATTTGTACCTTGTGGCGTCAAGGGGATATTGAATGCAACGCACAGTTCTGAGGCCTTATAGCCGAATTTATTTATACTACGATGGACAATCGTAATGCTACAGAGAACATATCATCCTCCAGAACATTACAAATTCAGTCAACCACCCTTACAGTGTCCAATGAAATTAACAGGTGGATGAAGATTTGCCTATCGAAGAGTATGGCATAACCGTACTTCGGCAATTGAATATGGAGTACTCCACCAACCACTTGAACAATTCTAATTACGCACGTATTCCATGAATGGCATATCGGGCGAACTCTCCTTAAGTGCACATGTATCAACAAGGTACTTTCGTCAGCATCTTAAAGTATCGAGGGTTTTGAATACGATTTCTAGCAGTGGGAAATGCCTTCAAATCAAGAACACCCCAAACTGACTTGAATTACTGTACCGGTGACCTCTTTTCCGGCAAGGCAAACTAATTCTCATGGGAAGAGCCGAACCCATCGCACAGCCACAGAAAATTATTTACACTCGTTACTGTTACTTAGTGTATGTTAGCGTAAAATAGTGTAAATGAGCGGGATATGAGCGGGATATGAGTCTTATCTATCATTTACGCTTAATTACGCTATGTAACTTTGGGAAGAGCTGAACCCATCACACAGCCACATTTCCGCAAAGTGTACGCGTATTGGCAAGACCACACTTCCAACTCTTCCCGTAGTGTTCTACACACCTAAACGCTGTATTTGACGGTCACCCTTCTAACTTCTTTGCTTCCACTTCTGATCACATGGATGCACCCATTCATAACCCCAAGCTGGACTTACCTCCAGAAATGATACTAGGGCTACTGAAAGAGCTGGCTGATTCAGACTCCCTAATAATCAGGGACTTTCACAACCTCCTCTGTCAGCATCCAGTTTCTACAGCCTACAAGGCTAGCACCTCTGGAGTGTCTAGTTCAATGATTGAACCCACCGCGATTCCAAATTCCTCTGGAGAAAATGATGTCCATCCCAGTGGGGGTCCATCAGGTCTCTCAGGTGACAAGTGCTGTCGGAATGGAATAAAGCGGACGACATTTGGTGCTCCTCGGGGGAAGATAGTAGTCAGCGAGGTCAGTACTGACAGGGCAACCAGGTCCACCATGGGAGTTAAAGAATTCGAGGAGATTATCGAGGAAGAAACCGGAGACAAAATGGAGGGCATTGAATCTACGGGCGTAGCTGAGGTATCGAAAGAGGTTGCGGACAGCACAGCAGAAGACACAGGGACAAAGAGGAAAAGATCAGGGAAAGGGAAAGATAAACAGCGGAAGACGGCTAAAAAGAATCTCCCACCAACATGGCTGACGGATGGATCCCCCCCCGAGCTTTTCGAGGGAACGGACGAGCTGATCATACGGCTATGTCATGTGGTTTCAAACATGGGCCTTCAGTCTCTAACGGATCTCACACAGCAACTAATACACCCTGAGTCTCGCGAACTCGGAAACGAATACGACCTCAGTCTGACATCACTTATTCGCGCTTGCTCCCGAGAAGATAAGATGCAGACGGTCACCGACTTTCGTCACATGATTCTACTGGTCAGATTGGCTTTTCGTCTACAGAAGTGCGTGTGTTCCGTCACTTTCTCGCAGAGTGGATTTGTCCTGAGTATCAGTTTTAGTGAACTTACTTCCAAATCAGAAGATCAAACATGCCCGTCCTTCGCCTCCATTGCTGCTGCTCATCGCGTCAATGAAAAATCCTTATGGAATTGGTACAATATGGGCAGCAGACTCATTCATGTTGCCGCTGGCGGTGAGTATCTATCACTCACAGTTCGTATACAATTCAAAATGAACGCGTCCCAGGAACCTTCTATATATTGCTTATCGTGGCCGCACTTGGTTTAAAGACTCGTATCCTGGACAGATCCGTCACGGTCAATCTTCTTGTAGACTCTCTGGCATTCGCTCTACGCAACCCAGAACGTACGTTTCAGTCTGTTGTGCACATATATCACATCTCTCTGACATACAAATAAAATAGATTCAGCTTTATCCAGTTCCCTCGTCACACTCCTAGAGGACACCCTGATACCACAGATCAAACGTCTGCAAAACTTTGAACCTCTGCGCTCAATTCTTCAATTTGAGGTGTTCCCCGAGATGATTCCAGACAGTCAGCCAGATGGCGTTATAGATTTCTTCAACATAAGGTCCACTGATGCCCTTTGTGACGGGTTTCAGACCAAGTGGGATTTTAAGAAATGATTATCCGGAGATCATCAGACTGACCTGTGTTATGACTATATTTAACAGTTTATTTGTGTTGCCATGCAGATCCAAGGCGTGGTCCGTTTCGCCTCATCCGAACTCGACATTTGCTTCCACTAGCGGCCTTCACCCGTCCAACTCAATTATTCCCGACCTCCGCGAAGCCGTGTCAATTATCACTCCTCTGATCCTCTCGCAGAATCCTAGTCCTAAAATTGATCCCAGGAAACGTAAGACTTGGACGAAGGCTGAGCGCATCCTGGCGGCGGATGCGATCCCTGCGAGCTCCGTGGAGCATCTAAAAGAACTAGTTGAGTACCTTGTTCGCTTAGTTGTGTTGGCACTCATAACTTGGTACACCAGCTCGAAGATGCACACAAGGGTGGGAAGCGCAAACAGGACCACTATATCAGAATACTGCACTCAATATTTGAAGGGTACGTAAAATTTTATCCATCTCAGCCTGTATTAGACCAACAAGTATCACAGGCTAACCCTGAAGATGGACGACAACTCTGGCACATTCCTAGGGCTATTATTCAACGAAGCGTCGGAATTCATTAAAGACCGAATGACGAAGCTCCGACTCATACTACAAAATGCCGATCCCGACATTTTCAAACATTGCGAGTCGGATAAGCGTGGTTATTCATTCGACAGCATTCATCTAGACACGTATAACCGATACGCTGAGAAAGTTTGTAATATCAGTCACTGCCATGTACAGTCTCCTAATTTATCTACATCCACAGGGCGATGGCTCACCCCCAGAGGTCCACCCTCACTTCCTGTACAAGGATGGCAATGGTCGCAGTAATCACAATCAACGAGCGACGTACATGTCCAAAGCGATCAAGGACAATCCCGATATGTTCCAATCCATCACGGATATTCTGGAGGACGTATGTAGAATCGTCTGCGAAATCATCCGCAAACACCTCCCAGACGCCTTCAACAGAATTCGCGTTTTTTGCGAAATCCTCCCGCTGAATCAGATGCCAACTACCTACCCATTTCCGGGAGTGGTCCTAAATGTTCAAGTATGCACGGAAGGGCATATAGATGCCAACGACGATACCATCTGCGTCATCATTCCTTTTGGTCCCCATGAGGGAGGTGAGCTGGTCCTGCATGAAGCAGGCCTAGTCCTGGAGCTGCGAGAAGGGGATATCTTTATATTTCCTTCTTCTCGTCTAACTCACTTCAACATGCACTTCAAAGGGGTGCGTGGCTCTATCGTAATGCACACAGATAAGGAGGTAAAGAGTTGGAATAGCAATCGTAATGGATGGGATTCTCACATGGTTGTTAAAAATTGATATGTATATATAAACACATCAGTTCAATCATGGTTATCTGGAGCCAGACTCCTATCTGACATCCTGAATTGACCCCTCCATGACCACAGCCCTGACAACCACAGCCTCGACAACCAAAACACACACCTTCTCCTTCGTCGCTTCGATAGTGCCCTCATCGTTAATAGTCACATTGTCATGCTCCAACAGGAAGACACGCTTGATGTCTTTGACCCCGCGTAGACTTACGGAGTTGAGCATCGTGTTCTCAAGTTGACGCAAGAAGATATTCATTGGTCTTGAAGCTTTCTGCAATGTGGCCTGCATTTCTGATTGGCATTCCATCTCGGTATTGCCATTTCTGATATTAATTCTGATTGGCTTTCTGTCTTGATATTATTTCTGACTGCCACAACTGATTTCTGATTCCCGGTCTGACTGTGAAGAAGGAGGGCAAGTTGTGTCTGATGAATATGGCCATGCAGGTCGGTCTGGTAATCCATCAACACCTATTTTTGTACCAATCGTACACAGGTCTAGCTTCGTAAACTAATCATACTCGTTTTGTGGAGGAGTAAGTCCCACTCTTTATCATTCTGATTCACCAGTCGTTGGCTGGACCTTATTCGGCTTCACAGGAACTCGGTCCACCCTACTTTTCTCATGGGTGGAGCGTCCTTCGTAAATCCGTCATCCCATACCACCATCCCATACCACTTAGCAAGTGATCCAGATTCTTGGACTTTCAGTGATATGGCCTTCCCAAGTCAAACATGATTAACTGACTTAGCACTGACACTTTTGAATTCTATTATACATCTAATCATTATGCCGCATCTTCTTAGAACTCTCCGTTCGCCCTGACCTTTTTCGTTTCCCAGTTTCAACCGACGCGTGGATGGCAGCCAGTGCATCCTGTATATTGGCCTTCATGGATATCAGCCAACTCTGCACAGTGTCCACGAGCTCGTGTTCGGGGAACCGGTTTATAACCTCCGCCCAGTACTTCAAACTTTCATCTTGGATGGCATTCAAAACGCCTTCTGCCATTTCAGACGAAAATCCGTTCTTCGAGTGGTTCGAAGCCCATTTAATCTCCCACTCTACTCCTCTGCGAGATGTATCCCACCAGGGAAAGCCCCACAGCGTCACCCCCAAATGTGCGCTCGCTTCGAAAGTCAGGACGGCATGGAAGTGATATGGGGGAAGTACGAAAGATTGTGATCCCTTTGCATGCAGAAGCTCCAGCCCTTCCAGTTGGGCTATAGCGTCGCAGACTGTGTCGCCGTTAGATGCGCGAGTGTGACGTGAATTCCACCAGAGGAGATTTGATTCGGTGGGCGGCCATAGGAGCCAGAGCTTGTCGCACGCAACGTTGACCATGAGTTGGGCTGAGCCATGATAATCGACGTGAATGTCGGTCAACGTCCCTGCAGGACACACGGACGAAACCCAACGAGGTACCCTCCCATCTGTCTCTGCTATGGCTCTGTCCTTGAAGATACTCGGGATTTTAAGCTGACATAGGAGCGTCCCGGAAGGCTGGCATGGAAGAGAGTGTATACTGTATATGCGTGAGGATGGGGTCCATTCGGCGCAATGGGACATTATCATGGATGCTATGAAGGCAGCCTTTGACAGTCCCGGGATGGTCGAATCGGCTGCAATGTCAAAGACTTCAAGAGTGTCTTGAGGAATGGTTATAATATCCGTGATGATGTGTTCCATGGTTGGAACGCGAAATGCTGAATATATTTTTTCCATTGCTTCCATCGTCGGGAATAATGGTATCTCATGAGAGAGATTTAATAGCGCGTCGAATATGCGTGAACCTAGTGCTGAGCGGGGAAACGAAGATAGTGGAGGTTCTGTCCAACGTTTGCGTAGGACCTTCAACCAATCATTTAGTGAATGAGGGAGACCTAAATCAAAGTTTTTAGCAGAAAATCTTCCACCACAGGATTTTAGACTAACCTTTATCAAGAAGTGATGACAATTCCCTAGATGACGACGCCAGGGGGGGCAAAGGGGATGCGTTATCATGCATAATTTCATTCTTACGCAGATTTTTTCCACCTGCCGCCCGGGCTCTAGCGGATCTCAAGGCGCCTAGACTCTTCCAACTGCAAAGCCCTTCCTTGATGTTGAGAACGTATTGCAAGTACTCCGGATGACGATCCCTTTGACTTGCTATTTCATTCATCTCATATATCTCCCAACCATCATTTCCCTTCATCCACACCTCGTCACCCTCACAGAATACATCCCCCAGCTTCCCTTCATCCCCGCTGGGACGGTTCTCGCCACGGTAAACAGAAAATTTTACGGAATTGTTTTTGTGCTTGAATTTGTGCGTGGAGAAGACGAGTTCCATCATGTTAGAAAGAGTGGGGAGAAAAGTAACTTGTCGTTGTCACGAAATGTAACAAGAGGCAAAAAATGCAAGGGATACGCGTTCTGCCCCACTTTGCCACAATTGCCACACTTTGCCACGCTTTGCCACGCTTTGCTCACTTGGCCTTAGATTTGAAACGCATTTAACCTGGACTTCAAGGACCCAAGGCTGCAACGGCCAAAGAGTCCCTTAAAATGTTGATTGGGGGATTATGGGTGTCCTCGTGGAATTAGAACTGCTTGAAAGTGTCATCGTCGTCACATGTAACATGATTTTAATCGATAGACACCACACTTGAAATTTAGCTTCATTATATCGATATGCTTCTTTACTCGCGTTCATTTATCTAGCGTTGTTTGACTTGTTCGCCGAGATAAGGTTATTTGCAGGTCATGATGGGCTTTGTTTACAAGCGTATCCGAGTCCTAGTATTTCTACTGAGGTTTACTGAAGATGAAACCCCTGCATCTGCTCGAACCGCACCGACAACGATTTTCTTCTTCTTCTTCTTCATCCATCTGCATTTCGGTAACATCGTCAACTTGGAATTCCATAATCTAGCATGTGCCTACCTCTCCATCCTCATCGGTTGCTTTGTCTTCACTATTGTCGTCATCTATTTCACTACTTATGCCGAAATAGGAGATAGTAATCTCACTGCGAGGGGGGATGTCGCTTCTGGTGAAGATTGAAATGAGAGGCTTCTCCAAATCGCCTTCGTCAATGTAACAGCATGTAACCAAACAGTTCGGTTCACAGGAGTGATTCTGCACAGAGATATATGATTTCTACAACAATATCTTCCGTAGGGCCGGACTCACAATAAAACGTGTAAACTGTGTATTCACAAACTGTATCAGTGTATTTCGGCAATAAAATGCTCAGCCCACTTACATTTCCGGAATTACGTGCGTCTACCGCATACTTTACCTTCCAATCAGAATGCCCTTCCTGTAGATAATATGGATCTAATGAGAAGATATACGTCCTGCCGTAACATGAGATAAATTCAGTAAGCTCGGACCTCTGAAGAATGAGAATCTGACACTCACGAAGTACGACATTTGGCTGTAGAGTCGGTGAGAAGCTCCCCCGAGTATATGCCGACGAAGGTCCCGGCTGGGATGGTTTGGGAGCCGGAAAATACACCTACAAACGCAAAATGCGACATCAACCCACCATGCAATTTCGATGTAATTAGACTCACCCAATCCTGTATCTTGTGTTCTTACCAAGTTCACCACGCATTTGCGTCCTTGCTGAACAACCTGAGATGACATATCAGTGTCTATAGATTCTAACAGATTAATGAGAGAACTTGCTCTATTTTTGCATTTCTCTCCACATGCGCAAAAGGTATTGCACTCAAAGATAGGGTAGTGAAGTTTTTCGATCAACTGACCCATCTTATTGTAAATGAATCCAGTCCTTCCAGGGACATGCTTGCTCTGCCTGGCGACACATCGACACTCCTTCGAGCGCGGGTCGCAAACCCCATCACAGTCGCAGCCTTGCAATAATTTTAGGTTTGATACCGGGACGCCTTCTCCATGCCATACTTTGTCAGTATAGCGAAAATCAAAATGGGTAGTGATAGCGTCATCGTTGTCATCGTAGACGATAATGGGAGGGGCATCAACATCCCCTTCCTTCGTCCTGCTTTCGAAGATAAAACGTGATCGGGGGGGGTTAGGTATCGAAGTGGCAACCGTGTTCATGCCGTTTTTGAGAGAGTGAGGCAGATCATTTTCCAGTAAATGGTCTGCTGAGCGTCCTTGAACGTTATTGCGGACACTATGCGTAGTAATATACGGGGAAATGGTATCTGAGATTGGATTCGGCCAAGTAGTGCCTGAGGAGGCCCCTTTGGCCTGCTCCAGTCGATTTCGGAATTTGAGAACTTTTGACCTGAGGGGACCTAGGTTTACTACCGACGTCTTGTGTGAGACTTTGGAAGCTTCATTCACGGACGAGGGAGAAGACTCGGTAGCAGGTGGCTCTGAGTAGTGGTTTGAAATATCAACAGCAGTGGGAAAGCGGTGAGGTGGAAAAGACGATTCTGTTGGAATTGCGAAAGCAGTCGTGTATGTGGGAGGCGCTAAGCTGGAACCAGGAGCTTCGACATGTGGTGTGTCTTCAGACTGCTCATCCGGAGCTGCGTGGATTTGCCGTTTTCCTGTGTGAGGATACACTTCTGAACTGCTCTTGCGCTTGTGCATCACAGAGCAACGTCAAGTGTGGAACCCAGTTACAATTTTCTTACATGTGGCCGACTTAACCCATTTGGAATATTCTAGTCCAAACACAGCCAATTGAACACCAGAAGTTCTCTCAGTTTATCCAAACGGGAGCTTGATGAGGTGGAGTTTTGGAGTAATGATTGCACAGGGAATAGTGAGATTGCAGTGAGCTACCCCAACGGGGGAAAGATTGAGATGCAGAATTTTAAATTTAAATGTTCCTCATCCGTTCCTCATAATTGTTCCTTATTAGCTAGTAAGGAACCTTCTGCATGCGGAAGGAGGTCTTTTCCCAAATCTTTTTTGCAGAGCACTACAATCCTTTGCTTCAGCGCTCCTGTCTATTTACTAGCATGACTACCAAGTCAGAGAAACAAGCGCAACAGCGCCGAGAGGCTTCTCAGCGATATTATGTTAAGTACGTTCATGTTGATGTTTTTTGTTTTATACCAACAATGAGTCTTTCGAATCGTTTAGAAACCAAGAATTGGTCAGGACGAAGAAGGCCGCGTACATGAGAGAGAGACGTTCTCGTGAGAAAAGGGATGGTGCTCCAAAAATGTAAGTACACCGATTCAAATGATCGCCGGTTGTCTGACGTGTTCACAGCTCAAAAGAACTAGATCATGACATTACTTCAATGCGGCATCGTACTTCAGAGCATGAGCCATTCATTATGGATTCCATACAGTCACTAAATGCTTCACATCCTCTTACGCCCTCGTCTGACTCCTCTTGGGACTCTCTGGATGAACTTAATACCGAACTGGGAATACGAAGCCCTAGAAGGACGAAATTCAAATCGCTTCCAACGGTTCTTGAGACTTCTCTTGTGATTATACATCTCTTCTTATCAGGAATTCCAACCACTGGCTGCCCTGCAGTCGTTATGTTCCACTATTTGCGAGCAGTTCTATGCGACAAAGTGCAGTATCGCGAAGTTGAATTCAACATTGAAAACACTGAGGCAGAGAACACCCATAATAAGACCATGGTGGCCCTTGTGGGGGATCTCCTCTCGTAAGTCAATACAGTGGACTCGATGCTTGCCTCACTACTGAATGCTCTCTTTATTAGATCAGAGTTTCAGCGTGTTGTGATTTTCATCAGTACCGTGTCAGATGAACGTACTGGTGAGCTTCAAATTTCCATTAGAGATTCAGCAGCGGCAGACGATGTAGGTCGTTAAATAGGATTAAATTATTCACTTGCTGAAACCTTGCAAGTTTTTGCCGAAGCTTTTCCAGAATGCCTGTATTTCTTACCTCCATACCCGGAAAGCTACTATTTTTATGATGGCCGGAGCATTTTCTCACAATAAGGCGAGCTTTGGACGATTTATTGCCTCTGTTTCGTTGTAAGCAGTATTTGAATTATATTTCAAATGCTGGTCAATTCTGATGCTTTCTGTAGGCTATCATTGGAGAACGTCCTCGTTTTCACAGCACCTCGACTACATACCACTCTCACTGCTGAGTTCATCTTCGTCTACGCTCGACTGATGCTGAGAAACGGTTTAACTTTAAACGATTCTATGGAGATCATCTTATCCTCGATTGCCCATGCTGAGTTTTTTCACAATAGCGGCATAATCCACCTTTATCCGAAGCATACCATGGTGTTTCTCCCTGCTGGACTCCCGACCATCACTCATCACTCTATACACGCCATCCAATATTTGTTTGCGCACAATGAGTTCTGTCCATGGGGGACCCAACCTGCACTCGCCTGCCCTCAATGCAGCTCAAAAAATTCCTGGTCCAAACCGACAAGGGAGGGATCAACGATTACGTTGTCTTGCAAGGCATCTTGGAAAGGGAAAGAGTGCACCAAGAAATGTAGTTTTGAAAAACCAGATGAGATGAGAAGTTTAGGAGTAGATATTGGAGGCGGGAGATGGATGGCACTGGAATTTAAATGATGTAAGGGGTAGCGCTTCGATTTATCAAAATGGGATGTAGCCATTTTAGGTGCTTGTCACGGTGGCTTTACTCCAGTGACTGTCGTTTCGTGTCGTCTCATGTCGTCATCGCTTCTTCCGCAATCGTCTCTCATCGGCATTCATTCAATTTACTTCTACTCAATCATTGCTCATTCCCAG
>Ga0193698_1000123_pt1 | contig 10737 bp, 5 predicted proteins | sample L3c1metaG_FD_165512 | JGI IMG/M metagenome (GOLD analysis project Ga0193698, IMG submission 165512) | Soil microbial communities from a riparian zone of the East river system, Colorado, United States - L3c1 | ecosystem: Environmental > Terrestrial > Soil > Riparian zone | place: USA: East River... | reverse complement strand
GGTAGAAGGCATGGACGTCTCCCCCGACGGGAAGCAAATCTGGGCAGCGAATGCGCAGCAGGGGACGATCAGCATCATCGACGTCGCGTCGACAAGCACCAAGGCACTCGATGCCGGAGTGAACGGAGCGAATCGGCTCAAGTTCACACCTGATGGCAAACTCGTGCTGGTGTCGACGTTGGCCGGTCCCAATCTCACGATCATCAATCCGTCGGACTACACCAGCGAAGCCCTGAAGCGGATTCCGGTCGGCCGCGGTGCCGCGGGTATTCAGATTCAACCCGATGGATTGCGCGCGTACATCGCGTGCTCACCAGACGACTACGTCGCAGTGGTGGATCTCAAGTCGTTCCAGGTGGTGGGACGCATCGACGCGGGCAAGAACCCGGACGGGCTCGCCTGGGCAGTGACGCGTTGACCTCGAGGAGAAAGACCCTTATGCGTATCAAAACTGTCTTCGCAACACTACTAGTCCTATCGTACGCAGCAGCCTTGCCGCTCGATGCCCAAACCGCGACATCGGGCGCGAAGTCGAGAATTGAGTCGGGTTTCGCGACCGACAGGCTCGCCCGCATCGACCAGCTTCTTCAGAAATACGTCGACGAGAATCAGATCGCCGGCGCGGTAGCACTCGTCATTCGCGACGGACGAGTGGTGTACGAGCGCGCGTTTGGCTGGGCGGACAAGGAAGCCGGCAGGCGCATGACCACCGACGCGATTTTTCGAATTGCATCTCAGTCGAAAGCGCTGACCAGCACTTCGATCCTGATGCTGGTCGAAGAAGGAAAGATTGCGCTCGACGATCCGGTGAGCCGCTTCATCCCGCAGTTTGCGCACACGACAGTCGCGACCCGGTCCGATACCGGTCGCGTGATCGTTCCCGCCAAGCGGCCGATCACGATCCACGACCTGCTCACCCACACGGCCGGGATCTCGTACGGAACCGATCCCGTCGTCGCTCCGCTCTATAAGGAAAAGGGGCTCGGACCCGCAGCCGGTTACGGCTGGTACACCGCCGACAAGAACGAGCCGATCTGCACCACGATGGAACGTCTCGCGACACTTCCCTTCGTGTCGCAGCCAGGCGAGGCGTGGGTGTACGGATACAACACCGACGTACTCGGCTGCGTCGTGGAACGCGCGTCGGGAATTCCGTTCGACCAGTTCATTCGCACGCGGATCACAGAGCCGCTCGGAATGAAGGACACATTCTTCTTCATGCCGCCCGAGAAGCGACAGCGGTTGGCGGCCGTGTATAGGGCCGACAGCACCGGTCATGTTCACCGCGCGCAAAACGGCCCGCTCGGTCAGGGAGACTATGTCGAAGGTCCGCGCCGCAGCTTCTCGGGTGGAGCTGGCCTGTTGTCGACAGCGCGTGATTATTCCCGCCTTCTACAAATGCTCCTCAACGACGGCGAGCTGGATGGAGTGAGACTCCTGTCGCCGAAGACTGTCGATGTGATGACCCACAATCAGGTGGGCAATCTGTTCAACGGGGACCAGGGGCAGGGCTTCGGGCTCGCATTCGCGACAGTCAATCGTGTCGGCGCCGACGGGTTGGCGTCGGTCGGGTCGTGGGCGTGGGGTGGCGCGTACGGCAGCATGTACAGGGTCGACCCGAAGGAGCACCTGGTCATGGCATTCATGATCCAGCAATTCGGGCCGGGCGTGGGAGCGGCTCAGAAATTTCCGACGCTGGTGTATCAGGCGCTGGTCGAGCCGAGCAAGTGACGCGTAGCCTGGTCAGATGACCTAGGGCGCATCCGGATAGAGCAAGCGAGTCCGGTCCGACGAGCGGACACCAGGCGACACCTTCCCGATCGCGGCACGAAGCGTCGTGTCTGCGAGGGGCTTGTAAGCCCGGCGTAGAGATCCGAGAAACTCCTGAGGCTCGACCTCTGTGATCTGCTGACCTGGCCACGGCGTACGCTCGTCGGCGTACGGGGCGAGATACAGTAGCGCACCACGCAGGTTGCCTCCGGACGGCGATCGATAGTGCCACAAGTCGATATCGACGAATCGCGCCAGCTCGGCGAGTCGCGTGTATGCATCCGCGTTGAACTGGCTGTAGCTGAGCGACCGTGTGCGACGAAGCTCCTCGGGTTGGCGTCCATCGGGCAGAATCTGTGTCGCGATGCGGTCGCGTCCACGCGTGACCGCGGCCCGCGCCTCGGCGGTGTCTCCTACGAACAGGGCAAGCGATGCCACCTGTACGTTGTACCATGTTCCATGATTGTTCTTCGTCGTCTCCTCGTCGTGACCCAGCTGGCTGGTCCGCATCCAGGTGAGAAAGCCCCGAGCCCAGGCGCGCATTCCAGCATCGTCAGCCCGCGTCCAGTTCGGTGATCCACGCAGAAGCGCCACCGCATCCACCACCTGCGCGAGGCTGCGCGTGTCGATCAGCCCGATCCCCCGCCCCACCGTGACGCCGGGGATCGCCTGTCCGTATTTCAGATTCGGGTTCATCCTCGTCGCCGAATCGAGGAACCAGGTGCGCAACAGCAGTGCGGCGTGCCGGGCGTATGCTTCGTCATCGGTGAGGAAGTACGCGAGCGAGAGAGTCTCCACTGCCTCCGACATGCGGCCGAACGGCTGCCGGTCGGAGTCGACGCGGCTCTCCGGATTCACCTGTCCGTCGCGGTTGATGTACGGCAGACCGCCGGGCTTGGTGGAGTCCGGCCACGAGTACGGGGCAAAGCTCATGTAGTCGTGCCGATCGCCGCTCTCGGGCACGCGCTGCTTCTGCGTCACCGACTGTGGTGGAACCGCGAGCGCGCGCCGGGCGTCGTCGCGCAACGCGGCGTACGCGACGGCAAGCGCACTGTCGCCGGCCCGCAACCGCGCGCGCGTTCGGAGTAGCGCTTCCCCCCTTGCAACAAAGACTTGCGGCGCCGCCGCCGACTGTGCCTCTGCCACGCCGCGCGGCGCGGCATGACACAAGGCGAGGATTGCGATGGTCGCGCGGCTGGCAACCCGGAAGCTTCGCGACATCAGTACCCCGAGTTCTGCCCGAGATTCGGATTCAGATCCAGCTCTCGCTGAGGAATCGGGAGGAAAACGTGCGTCGCCTTGATCCCGATTTTCGCGACGGGATCCTGACTGAGCACGGTGAAGAAAGTGCCCCAGCGCTTGAGGTCGAACAGGCGCTTCGATTCGAACGCCAGCTCCCAGCTCCGCTCCTGGCGCACCGCATCACGGAACTCCGCCTGCGACAGTCCCGCCAGGGGCGGCAGCTTCGCGCGCGCCCGAACCTGGTTGATCGCCGCGAACGCCTCGACATCCGGACCGAGCGCTTCGTTCTCCGCCTCGGCGTACATCAGCAGCACCTCGGCGTACCGATAGATCGGCCAATTGAGATCGGAGCGCTTGGCGTTGAGGTTGATGCTGTGGCCGCCGTCGTCATAGAACTTTCCATAGTACGGCATCGGATTGGGAAAGCGCGGCTTCTTGTTGCCGAAGGCGGTGTAGGAGTAGGTCGTCGTGCCAACCGTGACGGTGGTGAGAAAAGTGGGCTTCTTGCGCGCGTCGGAGTCGGAGAAGCTGGCCATGAACTCCGGCGTGGTGTACCAGTAGTTGAAGCCCGACTCGGCGCCGATGCCGGCCGGCCGTGACTGCACGGTGAAGAGGTTGAGAATAAGCCCCTCGAACTGGATGGAGTAGATGTGCTCCGGCCCGTTCTTGTTGTTCACCAGCCAGAGGTCAGCGAAGTTCGGAACGAGAGAGTACGCCTTGCTGTCGATGACGGCCTTGGCGGCTTTCGCGGCGTCGGCCCAATGATTCTGGTTCACAAGCATGCCCGACATGTTCATGTACGCATCGGCGAGCATGGCGTTCGCGGCGCCGCTCGTCGGACGTCCGTCGTCGGGGGTCGCCGCATCGGGCCATCTCAGCGGCAGCAGCGTCGCGGCGGTAGTAAGGTCGGCGATGATGGACGCGTAGATGTCCGCGATCGGTGCGCGCGTCACGGCGTTCACGGTGGAAAAATCCTTGAGCGCGATCGTGTCGAGAGGTACGCTCCCCCAGACCCGCACGGCGTTGAAGTGATTGAACGCGCGATGGTACAACGCTGCGCCCAGATAGCGATCTTTCACCGCCTGCGACACGGCCGTCATCTGTGGAATTCGCTCGATGAGCGTGTTCGCCTGGTACGAAGCGCCGTAGATCTGACGCCAGACGCGCCATAGCCACTCGTTCGACGCATTCATCGTGAAAGTGTCCTGCTCGTATCGTGAATCGCTGGTGGTCTGATTGATGGTTTGATCAGACGGCACCTCGGTGATCATGGGCCAGCCGCGGATGAAGTAGGGCTGGTTGGCGCCATTCGTGTACCATGTGTCGATTCCGGCGAGCGCGATCCGGAGGTCGTCTTCGGTAGATGGAAAGTTGTCCGGACTGAAGAAGTCCTGGGGCACTTCAGTGAGATAGTCCTTGCAGCCGGCAAAACCGAACGTGAGGCCGGCGACGAGTGCGATCGAGAGTTTGCGAATCATGTCAGTGCTCTCCTAGAAGCCGACGTTCATGCCGAAGGTGAATGTGCGTACGCCCGGATAGCTGGAATCATCCCAGCCGAGACTCAGGTCACTCGTACCGCGGGAGCTGACCTCGGGGTCGTACCACGAGTAGTGCGTCCACGTGTGGAGATTCTGTCCGCTCAGATACATGCGCACCCGTTCGGTTCCGATCCGCGAGCTGAAGCTTGACGGCACCTCCCAGCTGACCGTGACGTTCTGCAGTCGCACGAAGTCGCCGTTCTCGAGCCACCGCGAGGTCATGCCGTCGTACGGATCGATGCCGAGTCCGGTCATCGAGTTGGTAGGATTCGTCGCCGACCAGTAATCGAGAACGACGGGGAGCATGTTCGTGCCGCCGCCCGGCGTCTCCATACCCTGCCGATTGAGGTTGGCAACCTTGAAGCCCCGGGCGCCGCGGAGCACGTAGTTCAGCGAGAGGGCGCGATAAGCGATCGAGCCGGTCTGGCCGAAGAAGTAGCGCGGCACCGCATTGCCGAGGATCGTTCGATCGTTGCTGTCGATGATGCCGTCCGGAACTCCGTTGGGACCGCTGACGTCCTTCAATTTCATCGAGCCGATCACCGCTCCCGCCTGGCCGCTGGCGTCCACTTCGGCCTGGGTCTGGAAGATGCCGTCCCACACATACCCGTAGAAATTTCCGAGCGGCTCACCCACTCGCACGATGGCCGCCGGCCGGAAGCGAGGGAGCGAGCTATTGACGCCATCGAGCGTGAACTCCTTGTCGCCGCCCAGATTGAGCACCTTGCTGCGGTTCCTGCTGATATTGTATCCGAGCTGTACGTCAACGGCACCGAGCCTGCGGCGCCCGTCGACGGCGAACTCCAAGCCGTTATTCTGGACGCTGCCGATGTTTGTCACATAGCTCTCGAAGCCAGTGTAATACGGCACCTGCTTCGCGTATAGCAGATCATGCGTGCGCTTCTTGTAGGCGTCGACGGTGAAGCTCACCGCGTTGTCGAACAGGCCGAGATCGATGCCCCAGTCGCGCTGGTCGGTGGTCTCCCACCGTAAGTTGGGGTTGGCGTTGCGCGCCGGGTTGGCGCCATTGCGATACGTCGTTTTACCGATGGCGTAGATCGAGCCGATGGACCAGGAGGCGAGCGACTGGTAGGCGCTGATCGCCTCGCTGCCGGTGCGTCCCGAGCTGGCCCGCAACTTCAGCTCGCTCACCGCGGGTGCCAGTCGCTTGAAGAAACTCTCGTCGCCGAGACGCCAGGCGAGGCCCACCGAAGGGAAGTACGCCCACTTGTTGTTCACGGCGAACTTCGAGGAACCGTCGGCGCGAAGTGTCGCGGTAAGCAGATATCGGCTCGCCAGGCTGTAGTTCGCGCGGCCGACGAAGGACAGCAGGCGTTCGCGCGACGAGCTCGATGTGCCGGTTACGGTCTGGGCGAGATTGATCCGATTGTAGCCGAGTTGGTCGCTCGTGAATCCCACGCCTTCCTCGGCGTTCGTGGCGTTTCGCGTCTCCTGGGCCGTGAAGCCTCCGAGCAGCGTGAAGTCGTTCTTGTCGCCGATGGATCGGCGCAGCGTGAGGGTGTTCTCCGCCAGCAAGGTGGTGCGGTCCCCGTTCGAGACGTTCGCGCGGCCGGCGTTGAGAGCCGAGAGGAGCAGGCGTGAAGTGTACTGCTGCTGGAGATTGTTGCGCGCGGTGTAGCCGATACTGCTGCGAAGGGTGAGTCCGTGGAAGATGTCGTACTCGCCGAACAGGTTGCCCAGCAGATAGTCGGTGGTCGTTTTGTTGTCGCGCAGGTCGATGATCGCCAGCGGGTTGTCAAACTGTTGGGTGGGCAGGAGTGTCGCGCTGTAGCCGCCGAGCGAATCGTACACCGGAATGGTAGGAGCGAAGCGTAGCGCGGTCATCGTGATGGGGCCGCCCTGTGACCCGTATCCATCGTTCACCCGGATGGCGTTGCCGATCGATCGGCTGTACGTGACGCGCGTCCCGAGGCGTAACCGCGAGCCGACATCCTGATCCAGATTGAATCGGAGTGTGCCGCGGTCCAGGTCGGAGCGGCGGACGATTCCCTGCTGGTTGTACATCGATCCTGACGCCATCAGATTGGTGCCGCCATTCGAGCCGCTGACGCGGATCTCGTTGCTTCGAATTGGCGCCGAGCGGAACACAGTGTTCTGCCAGTCCGTTGTCGGCATCGACGTGAGAGTGTCGAACGTGACGCTCTTGTCGTGATTCGGATTGCGCATGTACAACAGGGCGAACTGGTCGGCCGTCAGCAGGTCGATGTGCTTCGTCGTCTTCTGCGACCCCGTGTAACCGCTGTACTCGACGCGCATCTTGCCGGGCAGCCCGCGTTTCGTCGTCACGAGGATCACGCCGTTGGCGGCGCGCGCGCCGTAGATCGCGGTAGCCGACGCATCCTTCAGGATGTCGATTGACTGGATGTCGCCCGGACTGATCTGATTGAGCTCCGCTCCAATGACGCCGTCCACCACAACGAGCGGCGCGTTGTTTCCACTCAGGGAATTGCCTCCGCGGACGCGGATGCGCAGCTCGGATCCTGGTTCGGTGTTGGTCGTCTGCACCTGGATCCCGGGCACGAGGCCGGAGAGAGCCTCCTCTGCTCGAGCGACCGGCATCGTCGCTATTTCCTTGGCTCCGACCGAGGAGATTGAACCGGTAAGGTCTCGCCTCGCCTGCGTTCCGTAACCGACGGTCACGACTTCTTCGAGGGTGACCGCGCGGCGATCGAGGACGAACACAGCCGAGACGGTTCCCTCCATCGGAACGACGACGATCTGCGAGGGGGCGCTGAATCCGATCCGCCGCGCTCGCACAGTCTGAGATCCTGCCGGGACGCCGCCGATCGTGAACGTGCCGTCGGTCCCGGTGACCGTGCCGCGTCGCGTTCCTTCGACGACCACGTTCACATCGGAGATTGGCTGTTGGGTCGTACTGTCAACGACGCGGCCGGTGATGGTGCCCGTTGGAGACTGCGCGGCTAGTTGGACGGCTGATAGCGATCCAATGACGAGCGCGAGAGAGAGTCGATGAACAACTGACATACGAACGTCCTCCAACAGCAGGGTGGTTAGTGAATCAGATTCCTTTTAGCCTCAGCAGCGCTTCGACGTAGTAGTAGTCCGCGTACACGATGCCGACGTCTATTTCAGAGTTTTGCGGTCGACCGCCGACGGAGTGCTTGAGGATTGCTGCGCTCTCGGGTCCCGCCGTGTAGTCGCGCGCCAGCGAGACAAGAATTCTCTCCGCGGCGCTCCTGTAGCCCGCTGAGGAGCTAGAGTCTGTCCGCCGCGCCAGGTCGAGAAGGCCCGACGCCGCTATCGCCGCGGCAGATGCGTCGCGTTCGGTATTCGGAATATCGGGATGACGGAAATCCCAATACGGAATTCCATCGGGCGGCAGATGCGAGATGAAATAATCCGCCGTCTTCTTCGCTGCTTCCAGCAGCTCCGGTCGTCCGGTGCGCGCGTAGGCATTGGCGAATCCGCGAATCGCCCAGGCTTGTCCTCGCGCCCAGGTCGATGAATCCGAATAGCCTTGCCACGTAGTCGTATTTTCGAGAGCGCCGGTAGTCGGATCGAACAACGCGACGTGCGCGGTACTGCCATCCGCTCTTACGTGCGCACGGGCCGAGGTCAGCGCGTGCCGCTCGGCGATCCCCTTCCACGCGGGGTCGCCGCCATTTGCCGCCGACCAGAACAGCAGCTCGAGATTCATGAGATTGTCCACAATGACCGGGTACTTCCAGCTCGCGCGCCGGTCCGTGGCTCGATCCGTATCCCAGGACTTTATCGCGCCCACCCGGGGGTTGTAGCGCGTGACGAGGGACGTGGCCGCCTCGAGCACGACTTCCTTGTAGTGCGGGTTGCCCGTGAGCAGATACCCGTTGCCAAAGCTGTTGAACATCAGGAAACCGAGGTCGTGCGTGCCCGTGCGCACTTTGTTGCTCTCCAGTCCGGACGTCCACTTCTCGGCGAGAGCTTTCCATTCCGGCTGCCGAGTCAGCTGATACATGCGCCAGAGCATTCCGGCAAAGAACCCACTGGTCCACTGAGTCGCTGACTGTTGCTCCCAACTTCCGCCGGCACCGCGAACAAACCTCGGGTATCCGCTTGCCGGATCGAGACTCGTCGCGCTTCGCCTGAGTTTCTCAGCCGCTCCATTCAGTGCCCGCTCGAAAATCGCGTCCGTCGCGCTCTCCGCGCCGCGAGCCGGAGGATAGAAAAGCGTGGCGCGCGAGTTGTCGGGCGCGCCGCGCGAGAGCGACGCGAGCGCGGCGGCAAATCGCGGGTCCGGGAGCGCCAGCTCCGCGCGCCGGAGCGGCGCCGCGAACTCCTCGGGAGGAACCGGCGTCACGTCGGAGGTCACCCATTTCACCGAGGGGTCCGCGTAAGGTGCGAGAAAGAGCAGCGCATTCCGCAGGCTCCCTCCGGATGGAGCTTCGTATTCCCAGAGATCGACGCCTACGCGTCTCCCCATCTCGGCGAGCTGCGTGTACGCGTCGAGGTTGAACGCGCTGTAGTGAATCGGTCTGGTACGCTCCAACTCCAGTGGCTGCGAACCGTCCGCGCGGATCTGCGAGCCAATCCTTCGTCTCGTGTCGTCGCCGAGGATCCGTCGCGCCAGAGCCGTATCTCCGGTGAACAACGCCAGCGCCACGACCTGCGCATCGTACCAGGTCCCGTGGTTGTTCGCGGCGGCTTGCTCGTCTTTTCCATTCTTGCTGTCGAGAAGCCACCGCAGATATGAGCGAGACCACCCGGCAATCGAGGTGTAATCGGGCTCAGTCAAGGCGGAAGACTTTGCAAGCAGCTGGACCGCGTCCAGAAGCTGGGGAATGTTCCGGGTGTCGATGATCCCGATTCCGCGCCCGTCGGTTACGCCAGGAATGGCCTGCGCATAGTGCATGTTCGGGTTCATTCTCGTGGCGGAATCGACAAACCAGACGCGAAGAAGCGTGGCCGCGCGGCGGGAATATCTCGCGTCACCGCTGAAGTAGTGTGCGAGCGCCAGTGCCTGAACCGCATCGAACATCGACTGAAATCGGGTGCCGTCGTCGTCGATGTAGATGTCTGGATTCACCACACCATCGCGGCGGATGTACGGCAAGCCGCCGGTCTTTGTCGTGTCGGGCCACCAATACGTCCCCAGGCTCATGAAGTCGTGTCTGTCGCCGCTTGGCGGAACTCTGCGCTTCTGCGTCACAGAAGGCGGCTCACCCGTCAGCGCGCTGTCGGCGCTCCTGATGAGGGATTCATAGGAGGCCCTCAACGAGAAATCGCGCGATTGAATCCGCCGCTGCGCTTCCGTGAGGAGATTTTCCCGGGCCACAATCAGGTTCGCGCGATTGGGGCGCGGCGGCGAAGCTACACCAGCGTTCGGCGCGCACGACGCCAGAAGCAGCAGGGCGACGATTCTCCGGATGCGGTCCATCGCGTCAGCGCTTCGCATCGGGTGGAATGACCGAGGAGCCGACGAGATCCAGCCTTGCTCCGTTGATTTCCTGCGTCCGCACAAAAATCGTCGCACGCATTCCTGCGGGAGGAGGAACAAGTTCTATCGCGGCGTACCCGTTGGCCGCCTGAATGGCGCCGCTGCCAGTGGGAGTGCCGAGGTCAAGCAGCAGGCGGGCCGGCCCTTGAGAATTGAAATAGACGCGATCGGCGGCTCCAAGACTCTGACGCCGCTTGCCGTCCAGCAGTCTCGCCTCGACCAGCAGATGACCGTTCGGCAATTGCCTCGCACCTGCGCAGACGGCGACGGCCGTGTTCCGGCCTTCACTCAGGCTCACATCCCAGCGCAAACCCTGGCTCGGGAAATCGTTACTGACACGCGGCTTTGCGCCCTGCGATTTTCCGTTCACGGATAAATCGACAGACGGACAGTTGCTGTAGACGCGGACCCTCACCGGCTTTCCCGCGGGTCCGGTTCTCTCGCTCCACGTGTGCGAGACGATGTAGACGAACTTCGGCGAGGTCGTCCAGTACGCACGGTAGACGTAGTACGAATCCTTCGGCTTTCCGTCGCGCGTGAACAGCCCCTTCTCGTTCACGAAGGGAATCGGATTCTCCGGCCTGAGCGGCGTGGCGAAGTCGCGGAAAACCCACTGGGCGCTTCCAGCGAACCATGGTTGCCGCTCGGCCACCATCAGATGCCAGTCGAGCAAATCAGTCTGATAGCTCTCGCTCCAATCCCCCTCGCGAGCGATGTTGGCGACGGGGCTTC
>Ga0193698_1000122_pt1 | contig 10745 bp, 9 predicted proteins | sample L3c1metaG_FD_165512 | JGI IMG/M metagenome (GOLD analysis project Ga0193698, IMG submission 165512) | Soil microbial communities from a riparian zone of the East river system, Colorado, United States - L3c1 | ecosystem: Environmental > Terrestrial > Soil > Riparian zone | place: USA: East River... | reverse complement strand
TGAGGGGGTTCCAGTGGGTTTGCATGGCGGGCAATTTACGACAATGCGAATTCCGATAGAAACCTTCCATCTGGACAACGGGCTCTTCGTCACCCTTTCCGAGGACCATACCGCGCCAATCGTGGCGGTGAATCTCTGGTACCACGTTGGATCGGCGAACGAGAAACCAGGAAGAACCGGATTCGCACATCTCTTTGAGCATATGCTTTTCCAGGGCTCGGCGCACGTCGGCTCCAACGAGCACTTCGAGCTGATTCAACGAGCGGGTGGAACGTTGAACGGCTCAACGTGGCTGGAGCGGACGAATTATTTCGAGACCGTCCCGTCGAATGAGTTGGCCCTCGCGCTGTGGCTCGAGGCTGACCGGATGGGTGAATTGCTCCCCGCCATGACACAGGAGAAGCTGGATACCCAGCGCGATGTCGTGAAGAACGAGCGACGGTGGTCAGTCGACAATCAGCCGTACGGGACGATGCTCGAGAAACTGCAGGAGCTAGTGTTCCCGGCGTCGCATCCGTTCCAGCATTCGTTGATAGGATCGATGGAGGATCTGACCGCGGCATCGCTCGACGACGTCGCGCAGTTCTTCTCGACCTATTACACGCCCGACAATGCTGTTCTGTCGATTGCCGGCGATTTCGATGGAGTGGAGGCGCAGCGGCTGGTTTCCGAGTATTTCGAGCCGATTCCGAAAGGAAAAGGGAAGCCTCCATTGCCTCCGATGGTCCTTCCACCGGTGTTCGGTAAGCGACTGCGAGAAGTAGTTCACGACAACGTGAGCCTCCCGAGGCTGTTCATGGCCTTTCGTACACCGGTTTTTGGCAGCGAGAAGTACTACGCAGCGAGCGTGGCGTCTGCCGTCATCGGGCTCAGGAAAGGAAGCCGGCTCCATCAATCCCTGGTGCGAGAGCGCCAGATTGCCGCAGATGCGTCGGCATTCACATTCGACCTGGCGAAGGGCACTGACTTGCTGGTAATCGATGTGACCGCGAGGCCGGAGACTGGTCTTGCCCAACTCGAGGAAGAAGTCGAGCGCGAAGTCGATCTTCTGTATCGGGACGGAGTGAGTGAGTCCGAAGTAAGGCGAGCAATTGCGCTGATCGAGACAGATCTTATTGCTTCCCTGCAGGCGGCCGGAGAGCGAGCGGACAGGCTCTCGATGTTTGCCACCTACTTCAAGCAACCGCAGCTGATCAACGAACAGGCAGACCGGTACCGCCAGGTAACCGCGGAGCAGGTAAACGATCTCATTTCCGAACGGTTCGGCGAGGATAACAGGGCAAGCCTGCTCTACGTTCCGAAAGAAGGCGTCGAATCCGAAGGGATAATGGCAGCCGCGGCCGGCACCGGCTGATGGTAACAGCGCTGCGCCCCAAAGCGGGACCCACACGGCGTTACCGGTTCCCCGAGTTCTACGACGAGACACTTCCAGGCGGGATCCGTCTGCTCACGGCACCGGTCAACAAGCTCCCAATAACCACGATTCTCGTCATCGTCGATGCTGGCTCGGTGAATGAGCCGCGCGGGAAGGAGGGAATTGCGTCCCTTACCGCGGCGGGGCTTCTGGAGGGTACGAACCGGTTCGACGGAGCAGAGCTCGCCCAGAAATTCGAGCACCTTGGAACATCACTCGAATCGGGAGCCGATTGGGACAGCGCTTTTGTCACAATCACCGTCCTTTCCGACAAGCTCGAAGAGGCGACACGTCTGCTTGGCGAAGTCATCAGCAGTCCAGTTTTTCCAGAGCGTGAAGTTGAACGCCTCAAGGCGGAAAGGCTGGCAGAAATTCTCCAGCTCGAAAGCGAGCCGCGAGGATTGGCAGATGAGAAATTCTCGGAATTCCTGTACTCTCCCGAGTCCCGCTACTCCCGGCCAGATGAAGGAAGCACCGAGAGCGTCAGCGCTCTTGCCCGTAAGGATGTAGAGGACTTCTACCAGTCAACGTACCGCTCGGAAGGGACCACTGTTGTCGTAGTCGGAGATGTCACTCCGGAACGAGCCCGCGCTATCGTTGCGGAGGCTTTTCAGAAATGGCCGAGAGGGTCACGAAAAGAAGCTCAGCTCATAGCAACTCCCCGAGCCAAAGATCGGAACGTTCACATTCTTCACAAGCCGGAAGCGCCCCAATCCGAGCTTCGTGTAGGACACGTCGGCCTTCCACGCCGGCACCCTGACTTTTTCCCAACGTTGGTAATGAACGCGGTGCTTGGCGGTCTTTTCGGTTCGCGGATCAACCTCAATCTCCGGGAGGTGCATGGGTACACTTACGGCGCATCGTCGCATTACGACTGGCGCCGGGAAGCAGGTCCATTCGTCGTATCAACCGCGGTTCAAAGCGAGGTTACCGCACCGGCGCTGACCGAGATTCTCCTAGAAATCGACAGGATTCGCAGCGACAAGATCTCCGATGAAGAGCTGACGCTCGCCCGTGATTATCTCGAGGGAGTTTTTCCGATTCGATACGAGAGCACTGCGGCCATTGCCACGGCACTGGCGACGCTTGTCGTTCACTCGCTGCCGGCGGATTACTACGATGTCTATCGGAAGAACATCCACAATGTCTCAGTGGACGCCGTGCTCGCCGCGGCGAATGCACACCTCCATCCCCTCGAGCTGCAGACCGTGATCGTAGGAGATGCGAAAACCATTCAGAGCTCTCTCGCCGACCCGAGATTCGGGGAGCTGCTCGTGCACAACGCGTAGAGAGACATTCGTGGCAGATCGTGAACCTGGCCGGGTGGATTCGCGGCGCGCCTATACCGGCAAAGTCATCTCTCTCGACGTCGACCTGGTCCGGTTTCCCGACGGATCAGTCGGCGAGCTCGAAATGATAAGGCATCCGGGCGCTAGTGCTGTCGTCCCCTTTCTCAGCGACCCCCGCGGAGACGATCCACAGGTTCTCCTGATCCGGCAATACCGATATGCGGCAGATGGTTATCTGCTCGAAGTTCCAGCGGGACGGCTCAATCCCGGAGAAAATCCCCGCGACTGTGCATTCAGGGAGCTCAAGGAGGAGACCGGATGCTCAGCTGACCAGATGGACCCTCTCTTCACCATGTATACGACTCCCGGGTTCACTGACGAAAAAATTCACCTTTTCATGGCAACCGGGCTCGTGTCTGGTGAGACTAAACATGAGGCGGATGAATTTCTCGATCTGGAGCCGATGCTTCTTTCGCGCGCGCTAGAGCTTGTAGAGGCCGGAGAGATCAAGGACGCCAAGACCGCGCTTGGCCTCCTGTATGCCGCCGGGTTTCGGGCTGGCCATTAACCCTTCGGGCCAAATTGGCGTCTAATCAAGTAAAGACGCTGACATGTCATGTAAATAGGACAGGTTTGGCAGAATAGGGACAAGCTCCACTAGTCGGCCAAATTCAGTAACCCCTTGACAAGCAACGACTTAGCAGTAACGGCCAATCGGCATGGCCCGTGCATTATATGGTAGCGAAGAAAAGTTCCAGCAGAGGCTGTGCACGATTCCGTGTCGTGAGAGTCTCACTATAGAGGAGAGAAAATGGCTGACATCGTCCGTAAGCATGTAGTCTCAGTTGAAGGAGCGACCGTCAGGGAGCGCCTGCAGGCGATGGATGATTCGGCCGTCGTTACTGCTTTCCTTGGTGGTGAAGAGCGTGCCTTCTCGGAGCTGGTGACTCGCTATCAGACCCGCCTGCTGAATTTCGTGTACCGTACGATCGGCGATCGGGAAAAAGCCGAAGATCTGGTGCAGGAAGTATTCATCCGGGTGTACCGGCACCTGCATCGCTTCGACAGATCGAAGAAATTCTCGACCTGGGTCTATACCATTGCGTCGAATCTGGCCAAGAACGAGCTCCGCAACCGCTCACGCAATCCTCTGGTTCTGTTCCAGACGGTTCAGAAGAACTTCCAGGATGAGGATCGTCCCCTTCAGTTCGAGGACACGACCTCACGCCCGGATGACATGTACCGCAAGCGGCACCTGAGGGAGATAGTCGAGGAAAGCGTAGCCAAGCTCCCCGAGCACCACAGGAATGTGTTTATCCTGCGTGAGCTGGAGGGCAAGTCCTACGAGGAGATCGCGGAGATCACCGACTGCAATCTCGGGACTGTAAAATCGAGGCTTAACCGGGCCCGGAATTCGTTCGCGGAAATCATTGCCCCATATGTAGATTAGGTCGACGGATCGAGGAACAGGTACCCTGCTAGTGGGTACCTGTTACCGAACCCTCAACCTATCTCCATGGACTGTCGCGAGTTTTGTGATCAGCACGTTGCGTTTGTAGACGATACCCTCGCGGGTATCGAGCTGGTTCGCATGCAGCGCCACCTCATGGAATGCGAGAGCTGCGCGAAGCACGATGCCAAGATCCGCCGCTCGCTTCTCCTGTTCAGAAACCTCCCCTCGATAGAGCTATCCGCGGACTTTTCACAGCGGCTCGAGGCGCGTCTCAGAAACTGCGAGTACGACAATCTCTTTGCGACGACGCAGCGGAATCTCAGACATGGCGCCATTGCAGCGACGGTGGCAAGCGTGCTGATGCTCGGATACATCGGAACCACGCTGTTCAATTCTGATTCCCCGCGCGATCTGGTGATGGCACCCGTCGTCGCAAGCATTCCGGAGCCGGATCTCACCCCCTTTACGACCTCGACGCCGGCGATTGTCACCTCCGTTTCAGCCGGACTTAGCATCTGGCCCGCCGCTCTCTTTGCAGAGCAAGTTCCGGTCAGATTCGCGCACTCCAGCCTGGAGCTCGCTAACTACACTCGTTAGCTCCCGAACCATCGGCAGCCTCCGAGGGGTGCCGTATATTTCGAAGATGGCCGGGTCTTCGCTCAAAACACTTCGTGATACCATAAAGCGCCGGTCGTTTGACGGCGCTTATTTCATCACTGGCGAAGACGATTACCAAAAGGACGACGCCGTGAGGCAACTCATCGAGGCAGCCCTTGACCCTGGTTTGAAGGACTTCAACCTCGACACCAGGCGCTCCGCCGAGCTCGATGCTGAAACCCTGAGCGTGTTGCTCTCCACTCCGCCCATGATGGCGGAGCGAAGGGTTATCGTCCTTCGCGAAGTGAACGCTCTCAGGAAAGAAGCGCGCAAGACTCTCGATCAATACCTGAAAAGTCCGTCGTCCGACCTGGTTTTGATCATGACGGGAGCGGCAGGGACGAAAACCGATACCAGCCTCTCCAGCTCGGCCACCGTACTCGAATTCGACTTTCTAACGGGTGACAGGATTCCCAGGTGGATTGCGCATCATGCCACGAGCGCGCTTGGAATCGGGATCACCGAACCGGCGGTGGAGCTTCTGCAGGCCGCGGTTGGAAGCGACCTTCATCAATTGGCGGGGGAGCTGGACAAGCTTGCCAGTTACGTCCAGGGACGAGGCGGCGAAATCGGCGAAGACGCTGTTGCCGCCATAGTCGGGGTCAGACGCGGCGAAACACAAGCTGATCTGCTCGATGCAGTAGCCGACCGAAACGCATCCCGGTCGCTGGAGCTGATACCCCACGTTCTGGCTCAGCCGAAAACAACTGCGGTGTCAGTCGTCATGGCATTGTCCACCCAGATGCTCGCAATTTCGTGGGGACGCGCTCGATTGGACGAAGGTCTTTCCAGAGCCCGTCTGGCGCAGGAGTACTTCGACCTTCTGAAGGAGACCGGAGCGTTTACAGGCCGGTCGTGGGGATCCGCTACCGCCGTGTGGGCTCGTGCGGCGGAACGCTGGACCCGCGAAGCACTCGACCGCGCGCTCGATTCTCTGCTCGAAGCGGATATAACGCTCAAGGAGAGCAGAGTCTCGTCCGAAGAACAATTGCTGGCTACCGTAGTACTCAGCCTGTGTGCAGCCGACGAAAGAAACGCTGCTGCATGAGCCAATAGGAGAGTAGTGAGATGGTCAGATGGGCATATCTTAACGGCGCACTCCTATGTTGTGCGGCCACTCTAGCGGTCGCACAAGTGCCAGCGCGTGCGACGGATCCGGTTTTCGTAAGAGCGCAGGGGTTGGTGAGCGATGGCAATGGCGTGGCGGGAAGAGCTCTCATTGATTCCGTTATCAAGGCGACATCGCCAACTGCCCGGCTATACCCCGAGGCGTTGTTCTGGCGAGCCAGCCTTGCCTCCAATGCAGCGGATGCTGAAAGCGACTACAAGCACATAGTTGTGGACTACCCACTCGCTCCCCAGGCAGAAGACGCCTTGTTGCGTCTCGCACAGCTGGAGCTTGCGCGTGGGGATCGGGAAGGCGCGCTTATCCATCTTCAGCGCATTCCGCGCGACTACCCGCGCAGCAAATCACTCGCGCGAGCAAGCTACTGGACCGCCCGGGTGCTATTCGAGAAGAACGATATCCCGAATGCCTGTGCGGCGAATGCAAGTGCACTCGCGCAGGCGGGAGATGCGGAAATAGAGCTGCGAAATCAGATACAATATCAGGGACAGCGATGTGCTTCGATCGCAGTCGCGGCGGCGCCACCGACGAGCACATCTGCCACTGCGCCCGCGACTGCGGTGCCGTCTGAAAGCCGCCCTGAAACAGCGAAGGCGACAGTCGCCGACACCGTTTCAGCTACCGTCCCACCTCCGGCACCGCCTCCGACCAAACCAACGATTCAGGATCAGCGACCGAAACCGCCTGTGCAAGCCAACGACACAAAGCCAAGCATCGTCGATCCGACGAAATCACCGGCGAATGAAGTCGCCAGACCACCAGTCAAGCCAACCACCAGCACATCACGTCCAGCGAGCTACTCGGTACAGGTGGCGGCGTACAACCGCAGGGCAGAAGCGGATAAACTCACAGCCAGCCTCACCAAGCGAGGCTATCAGGCGAGAGTTGACGGAGATGTTGCGCCGTTTCGGGTGAGGATCGGGCGATATGCCACAAACAAAGACGCCGAGGATGCACTGAAGAGAATCAAGGCGAAGCAAATGGATGGCTTTGTGGTACGAGCGCCAGAGCGGTGACTCGAAGCGCATCAACACCGTTGATGCAGCAGTACCGGGAGATCAAGTCGCGTCATCAGGACGCGATTCTGTTCTTCCGGATGGGCGAGTTCTACGAAATGTTCTACGAGGACGCCGAGGTAGCATCAAGGACACTTGGTCTTACCCTCACCTCCAGGAATAACGGCGGCGCAAGCGAAGTACCGCTTGCCGGCGTTCCTGTGAAGGCTGCCGGAGAGTATCTCCGCCGGCTTATCCAGCACGGCTTTCGGGTCTCGATTTGCGAACAGACCGAAGACCCGAAGCTCGCGAAGGGCATTGTAAAACGCGAAGTCACTGAGACAATTACGCCCGGCGCGGCGTACTCCGACGATCTCCTCGATGGAACGCGCAACAACTATCTCTGCGCGTTGAACCGCGAGGGCGATTCCGTCGGTATCGCAGCAGTCGACTTGTCGACTGGAGAGCTGAGGATGATCGCGGTTCGCACGGAAGATCTGGAGTCAGCGCTCTCGAGATTCACCCCTCGTGAAGTGATAGTGGCTCGCGGAGAAAACCCGAGCAATGTGTTGAAGGGGCCAATCGGCGAAGAAGGCCCCATGGTCACCGAACGCGAGAGCTGGGAATTCGATCCTGAACTTGGCCGCGACCAGCTTGCCGAGCGCTTCAAGGTAAAGTCGCTGGAGTCATTCGGAATCGCTGAAGAAGATAGAGCAGCCGTTGGAGCGGCTGGTGCGTTGCTCAGGTATCTGGACGAGCTGCAGCCTGCCGGTACGCCGCACCTCGCGCGACCAAGGATGGAGCGACCGGGAGGCACGATGCCTCTGGACGAGATGACGAGGCGCAATCTCGAGCTCGTTGAATCAATGCGGGGCGGTGAGGCCTCGGGGACGTTGCTGCGCGTTCTGGATCGCACGCTTACGCCGATGGGAGCGCGCCTGCTCCGGCAGTGGCTGCTTGCACCACTGGTCGAACGTGCTCCGATAGAAGCGCGTCTGAGCGCGGTAGCAGCGTTGGGAGACGCGCTCATTCGCGGCGCAATGCGGGAAGCACTGGACGGTGTACGCGATATCGAGCGCCTCGCTGGAAAAGCAGCCGCTGGTCGCGCATCTCCGCGCGAACTGAGAGCGCTAGGCGACTCGATGGCGCGCTTGCCGCTGGTCCAGTCCGCGCTGGAAAGAGCGCGCACAGCCGCGCAGAGTGAGGGAGAAGCAGCATTCGGAAAGCACGTCTCCCAATGGGATGGCTGCAGTGATCTCTGCGAGGAAGTCAGGCGCGTGCTGGTGGATCGACCGCCCGTGACGATCGGGGACGAGCCAAGCATCCGGGCAGGTGTCGATACGGCGCTGGACGAATGGAGAGCGCTGCGCGATGGCGGCAAGGATGGAATTGCAAAAATCCAGACCGAAGAACGTGAGCGAACCGGAATCAGCTCGCTCAAGGTTGGATACAACAAGGTGTTCGGCTACTTCATAGAAGTGACGAACAGCAACATCCATCTCGTTCCCTCCGATTACCAGAGAAGGCAGACGCTGACGGGTGCTGAGCGCTACGTGACTCCATCGCTCAAGGAGTACGAGGAACGCGTTCTCACGGCGGCAGAGAAAGTGGAAGAGCGAGAGCGTGAGCTATTCGAGGCGCTGCGCTCGGGGATAGGCGCAGAGGTAGCACGGCTGCAGTCAGTCGCACAGATCATCGCCGAGCTGGACGTGATCGCATCCCTCGCTGAAGCGGCGAGCAGGGAGGGATATGCAAGACCCGAGCTCGTAGACGAGTTCTCGCTCGAGATCACGGCCGGCCGCCATCCGGTGGTCGAGAGGATGATGCCACGAGAAAAGTTCATCCCGAACGACATCTCGCTGACAGAAGGCGCACGGATGATCATCCTGACCGGACCGAACATGGCCGGAAAATCGACGGTTCTGCGGCAGGTGGGATTGATAGTGCTGATGGCTCAAGTGGGGAGCTTTGTTCCAGCCTCGCGTGCACGCATCGGGATCGTTGACCGGCTGTTCACTCGCGTCGGTGCGAGTGACAATCTCGTTCGGGGGCAGTCAACCTTCATGGTGGAGATGTCGGAAACGAGCGCCATTCTCCACACCGCCACCCGGCGCAGTCTCGTGCTGCTGGATGAGATCGGTCGGGGTACTTCCACCTATGATGGGATCTCGATCGCGTGGTCTGTGAGCGAGCATCTACACGATGTTGTGGGGTGCAAAACCGTCTTCGCCACACACTATCACGAGCTGACGCAACTCTCCGACAGTTTAGTAGCAGTTCGCAACTATAATGTTCAGGTGCGGGAAGTCGGCGATCAGGTGCTGTTCCTTCACAAGCTCCAGCCAGGAGGAGCCGATCGCTCCTATGGAATCGAGGTCGGAAGGTTGGCAGGCCTTCCAACGACGGTGCTGAAACGCGCCCAGGAGCTGCTGCGACTTCTCGAAGCGGAACAGATCGTGCCCCGATCGGGTCACGCGCCAGAGGCACGTTCCAGTAGCGCAGACGATCAGCTGGCTCTGTTCGGATTAATGACACACCCGGTAGTACAACAACTGAAAAACGTGGAACCCAATACCATGACCCCAATTCAAGCGCTCGAGCTGCTCGCCAGGCTCGTCGATGAAGTCAAGCGAGAGAAGGGAACCACTTGAGCACGAACCCGCCAATCAGAATCGCCTTCGCCGTTTTCGTGTTGCTGTGCGGCGTTGCCTGCAAGAAGGGAGAAGGATCAAATCTTCCGTTTCAAACGGTTGGCCGACAACCGGACATTGCTCCAGTCATGCTCAACAAGGAGCTCCCCTTCCGCTACCCGCCGGCGTTATACGCCCAGAAAGTTCAGGGCAACGTCACTCTCCGCATCTACATCGACAGAGATGGAACGATCGTCGCGGATTCGACCCGTGTTGCCGAGACCTCAGGCTTCAACGCGCTGGATTCAGCAGCGATGAAAGGCTCACGGGATCTCAAGTTCCAGCCGGCGAAAACCCAGGGCGTACCCGTGCCGGTATCAATTCTCCTCCCGGTATTCTTCCGGCATCCGGATGCACCACCACTCGCTGGAGATTCGGTCATCAAACGGGATTCTACAACCGCCAGTAGCACCGCGCAGTCGACTGGTGCAAACAAAGTCGCGGCAGACACTCCGAAAGTCGCAACGCCCAAGCCCGTCGCAAAAAAGCCGGTAGTCAGACCGGCCAAGCGTAGAACCACCCGCTAGATGAAGAACGAAAGGAATCGCCAGCCTTACGACAGCGTCCTGGACACGATCGGATGGACACCTCTGATCAGGCTCAATCATGTCACGCGTGGAATAAGGACGCCGGTCTACGCCAAAGCTGAATTCTTCAATCCGGGTGGATCGGTGAAGGACCGGATCGGTCTTCCGATCATCGAGCGCGCAGAGAGAGAAGGCAGACTCAAGCCAGGCGGAACCATCGTCGAAGGCACGAGTGGCAATACAGGTGTGGGTCTGGCGATCGCGGCCGCGTTGCGCGGTTACAAGTGCATCTTCACCATGCCGACAAGATGTCGCTGCTAAAGGCGTTTGGCGCTGATGTGATCGTCACACCAACCGCTGTGCCCCCGGATCATCCCGACAACTACGTGATGATGGCAAAACGAATCGCTGCCGAGACACCGAATGCGATTCTCGCCGATCAGTTCTACAACGACGCAAACCCCGAAGCTCACTACGCGACCACGGGTCCGGAGCTCTGGGAGCAGACATCCGGAAAGATCACCCACTTCGTGGGATCGGCGGGAACCGGTGGGACCCTCACTGGCGTGGGCCGCTACCTTAAAGAGCGAAACA
>Ga0193698_1000121_pt1 | contig 10754 bp, 15 predicted proteins | sample L3c1metaG_FD_165512 | JGI IMG/M metagenome (GOLD analysis project Ga0193698, IMG submission 165512) | Soil microbial communities from a riparian zone of the East river system, Colorado, United States - L3c1 | ecosystem: Environmental > Terrestrial > Soil > Riparian zone | place: USA: East River... | reverse complement strand
CGTAATCGGAATCAGACGCACTCCGCCACTCAGCGTATCGCTGCGACCGGAATTGTCGAGATATCCAGCTGGCGCCGGAGATAGCGGGGGCGCAGGCTGAGGGGCACAGCCGCACAGAATTGCGACGGCGCCAAGCGAAGTTGCGAAGCGTCTTCCCATGTTCGTTCTCCCTTGATAACCGGTCATTCTTCGAGATTCTTGCTGATCCGGAAAACATGGCCGTCCGGATGGCGCACGTGCATCTCGCGCGTGTTCCAGGGCATGTCGGTAGGCGGCCAGGTGACATCGAGTCCCTGCTCGACACAGTGTCGATACATAGCGTCTACATCATCGACCCAGAGAGACATCCACACACCCTTGTCTCCAGTTTCGTCGCCCGTCGGCCCGAACGTCATTTTGCCGGGACCACGGCCGCGACCGCCCTGACCATCCTCGCATAAAAAGATCTCGACGTGGCCCGAATGGACGCCGCCAAAGCGTGGTGGATCGCCCCAATCCCATCCCTTCGTCCATCCGAGCTTCTCGAACCACGCGAAGCTCTCTTGAATATCGGAGACGTTGAGAATTGGATTTACGCGGTGGGTTAGCATGTTGGCAGTACCGTCATTCAGTCACCCTCCTTGCGGCGAAGATAGTCAGCGATCTCGGCGTATGCCTTCGACCGCTCGTCGCGTCTGTGTATGCTCGCATAGTGCTCGGCCCAGCCGAGCGGAGTCCCATTCCAGGCAGTGTCCACGGCGTTCAGCCTCGCTCCGGCGTCGACGAGCACTTCGACCGCTTCTCGCGAGCCTGAGGACACGGCGTGGTGAAGTGGCGTGCCGTGCGAAAAGAGATTTTCGCTCGGTCTGTTCACGTTCACACCGAATTCGAGCATCCGCCTGAGTGCTTCCGGCTTGCCGTTCAGCGCGGCAAGGACGAACCCGAATTGTTTCTCCTTGGGTTTGCTCGCCTGTGCGAGGCGCGCGACGTCGTCCCAACGTTCGAGGCAAAGCGCCGTCGGCAACGTCAAGGTCGCCCCACGCTCAACAAGGTGCTCCGCGGCCGCGAAGTTGGCGTTGACGAGGGCATTCTCCGGATTTCCGTGGGGGGAAGCGCCGGCATCGACCAACGCATCAATGAGCTCGATCTGCACACCGGATTGTCGCGCGATCCATGACCAGGATACGAGCTGGAGCGCGTAGTCGAGCTGATCCTGCAGGCTGGCGACGTTCGCGCGCCGCGCGGCCTCGATGATCGCGCGAGTCACCTGGGCGATGTTCCTGGGCAGAGTGCCGTTGCGAACGGGATCCTCGGCCACGAACCAAAGCAGGTACGGCTTGGAGAAGAACCGGTTGAGCGCGTCACCGACCTTGTCGCGCAGCCAGGAGCCAGGCGCTTCGAGGCGATCGCTCAGGAGTTGTGGATGCGCTGCAATCATGCGCTCGAGGGTCGCCAAGTCGCCGGCGTCGATCGCCGTTACAGCCTCGTGAAAGAGTGCGTCGAGATCGCTCACGTCAAAACCTGCCACAACCAAGCCTGGAGGAGCAACGTCAACTTCATTCCAGAGCAAGCTCGTAGAAAACCGTGTCGCCGAATTCCACGGAACGATAGGGCGCGATCTCGCGGAAGCCGAGGCTCTCGTAGAGCGACTGCGCGGGGCGCATCGATCTGAGTGTCCCGAGGCGGAGCGTGTCATACTGTCGAGCGCGCGCTTCCCTTACGACGTGTGCGGCGAGAGCGCGAGCCACTCCATGACCTCGGTGGGCCGGATCGACGTACATGCGCTTGACCTCGCCGACCGTCGGACCCAATGCGTGGAGAGCGATACAACCGGCCGCCGCACCATCGCGACGCGCGACCCAGAGCCCGCCCGTTGGCAGCTCGTATGGCGCGGGAAGCGCAGCCAGAAGCGCCGCCCTCGACGCCGCATCGTGGGCGGTCGAGTGGGCGCTGACGTGCGCCTCAATCAACGCGCGCGCATCGGCAAGTGCAGGAAGAGTTGTAGCGGGAACGATCTCGATCAGGATGCCACCTACCGGTCAGACGAAGAAAATCTCTGCCAACCCCATTAGAATCTCAAATCCAAATCCAACTACGCTCTCACCCTTGATGCCGGTGGAGTCTTCGGAATCATGTCGCCCGGACCCAACGGAATGCGGATGCTCGATATGATGACGAACCGCATCGTACTCGCCGGCATCGAGCCAAACGCCAACACAGTGAATACAACGGTCGATCTCAATCCCCTCAACCCGTTGTGGGGTAAGCGGGCCGTCACATTCGGGGCACGCCAAAGCGTTCTTGCGCTTCCGCATCGTCGGAGTCGCGACACGGGTTGCAGGCGGCAGAGCCGCGGGGTCCACAGACGGGGGCAACAGAGCCTCGCGCGTGAGCCAGATTCCGGCACAGTGAACGCAATGCGCGAACGTGGCCGTGCCAATTGTTTGCAGCCTGAGAGCGCGACGATCAGCCGGACAGCGAAGCACCACGTAATATAGAAGCGACGGGCGGCATGAAAGGGTTCACTCCCTTTTGAGTGAAGGAAGGTGACGTATGTCCGAACAAACGCTTGACGGCCAACTTTTCGGCGCCGCAAAACAAGGTGACGTTGGTGTGCTGACCGCCCTGCTCGACCAGCACTCGGACAAGCTGTACGTCCGCGACCAGCCGTACGAGCACACGCTGTTGCACCTCGCGGCCTTCGCAGGTCACCTCGCGGCAGTTGACCTACTCCTCAAACGTGGCCTCGACGTGAACGTCCGCGAAAAAGGCGACAACACCTACCCCATGCATTGGGCCGCAGCTGCTGGTCACCTCGACGTCGTCCGGCGGCTCGCCGATGCGGGCGGTGACGTCGTCGGGCACGGTGACGACCACGAGCTCGAGGTCATCGGCTGGGCGACTTGCTGGGAAGGAGCCGACGACGAGGCACACCGGGCGGTTGCGGACTTCCTCGTCAGTCGTGGCGCGCGCCACCACATCTTCTCGGCGATCGCCTTGAACTCGGCCGAGGAGGTTCGCCGCATCATCGCCGACGATCCCGCATCGCTGACGAAGCGCATGAGTCGGAACGAGAATCATCAGCTCCCGATCCACTTTGCCGCGCGAATGAATCGCGCGGAGATGGTGACGCTGCTGATTGAGTTAGGCGCTGATCCGTTGGCGACTGACGGGTCTGGCGTGACGCCCCTCCACGTCGCCGCCAGGCACGGTCACGCGGACGTCGTGCGACTGTTGCTCGCGGCCGGCGCCGATCCGAGCATCCGCGACAGCGAGCACGACAGCGACGCGATCGGCTGGGCAGAATTCTTCCAACAGCCGGAGATCGTGAAGATCCTCAGGGCATCCGGCTCGCATCGACCATCGTGATCCCCACGCTGCGGCTAGAAATCCCGCCCGATCGTCCTCAACCGGCGTCGGACGCGCCGCGGTAGGAAAAAGGCCGCCGACGACAATACCCGCTCCAAGTCGAGCGAGCTCAGCGCCTTCGGGTCGCCCATCCAGTGGTCCAGCAGCACCGCTCTTCCCGCATTGGCGATCAATCTCTGCAGCGCCAGCACCAGCACGAAGATGTCGTCGACTTCGCCGAGGAATGGGATGAAGTCCGGAATGAAATCCATCGGCAGCAGTATGTACGCGACCGCTCCGGCCACCAGCAACTTGTCGGTCGTCGACACGCGCATGTCGGTGACGAGCCCGCCCAGGAGCCGCAGGAAATTCGGCAGCTCCTTCATCGTCCCCATCACGGTGCGCTTGGCGCCCGTACGCGGCGCCGATGCGGTGGCCGATTCAGTCTCCCGCGGCGTCGCCGAACGCGCTGCGCCGGCCGTGCGAGTGCGGCGTTTCCGGGCTGATGATGTGGCGCTCGAGCGCGCCGATTGAGCTTTCACTTGCGCTGATCTCCCGGTGGCGGTGGTGGCGGTGTATCCGTCGGCGGCGTGGGGCCTGCCGCGGGCGCCTGTGGCTTCGATGAAGTAACCGAAGACACTACTCCCGCTATCTCCGTTGCAACTGACTTGCCAGCGTTAGCCACGTCCGTGACGACTCCAACGGCTTTGTTCATCACGCTCATCGTTCCGCCGATCACTCCCGCTGACATTCGGCCCGCCCTCAGGGTGTCCTCAACCCCCTCCGCGAAGCGCTTCAGCGGATTCGGTGCGGCCGAAACCTTGGGGGCGTACTTCGATTCCAGAAAGTCGATGTAGTCGAGGATCTGATAGATCTTCTCCTCGGGCAGCGTATCGAGCTTCCTAATGAGTCTCTCGCGCAGGATATCGTTCATCGATTCCTTCTCCTTTCTGTCGCAATACGTAAGGGGCGGACGTTTGGTCTCAGCCCCCGCCCCGCCACCGAGCCCGCCTGCCGCGCACGTCGATGTGGACGTAGTTGGTGCTCGCGTGTCCGCTGGTGTAGATGCCGAGCCCGCCGACAAGATCCGGGTGCTTGAGCTCCACGATCTCCACCGCCAAACCTACCATACGGCTGTCGATCGCGGTGATTTTCCCGTCCCCATTGGCGTCGATGGCCACATCGGCGGCGTCGCCGTATTGGTGTTGACTGTCCCGCGCCGCGCGCCGGATCGTCCGGTTGTGCGCGGGGGCCCGGAACCCCGAATGGACATCGATCTCGATGTTGGCCACCGCGTTCGCCCCGTGCCAGCGGGCGATCTCCGCGATCACCAGCTCCAGCTTGTCCAGCAATTTCGGGTTTACCGCCGCGTAGCTCGGCCACACGCCCGGCTGGTCATGATTCAGGAAGTCGCCGACCTTGAGATGCCTCGTGATGGGAATGTCCACGTCGGGTGGCGTGATCTCCAGGAAGCCTTCAGGCGGCGGAGTCTTCCCTCGGACACGCTCGGCCAGATAAGTCCCAATGCGGTATCCGCGCAGCAATCCACGCTCCTTCTCCTCGAAGGGCACCAGCACGGCCAGGGTGAGTCCTTCCACCTGCCGCTGCTGTCCGGCCTTGAGAAGGGCGAGCCTATAGAACCCCGCCTTCGCGGGCACCGAGACCTTGTCGCCGTTGAGAGGCTGCGCGGCTGTGACGAGTGCCGAATCGCCGTTCCGAACCCACGCGTAGTGCAGCGCGCTCGGATCGCCGTGCACGTCCAGCGGATAAGACACTTCCTGCGCCGGCATCGCGAACGCGAGCTTGACCTCTCCGCTCAATCCGAACGCGCTCGCCGACGGCTCGGCCAAGGGGACGACGGCGCGCGCGAGATATGTACCGACCGGCTTGTCGTTCGCGTCCGATGCTGCTTCGAGGAATTGGAAGGCTCCAACTACTGCTATGACTCCCGCGGCAATCCACACCATGCGAGCGGTGCGTCGCGTCCGACGGGGAAGCTCGTCGGGGAGCTCGAGCTCCTCACCTGTAGGATGTCTTCGTTCAGGTACGACCGCAGACTCCAAGGGCCTTTCTTTTAATAGATGTAGACTGGAGTGCCGACTGGAACCATCGGATAAAGACGCTCGATGTCCTCATTGCGCATCCGCACGCAGCCATGGCTCACCGACTGTCCGATCGTCTCGGGGTGATCGGTTCCATGAATTCCGTATCCGTCTCCAAGCTCGAGCCGGCGAGTTCCCATCACGCCAAGATACCTGCGCGCGCTGGTGCCGTATGGAGGCACGACAATGTTGCCGCCGGCGACGATCTCCTTCCCTTCCACGCCTTCGCCGAGCGAGACGGTGCTGCCGTTGCTGTAACGCTTGACCACTTCGCCGTTGCGGGTCGTTATCACGCCGTCGCCGGCCTGAATCGATTCGCCAGGGCTGAGATGGACGATCCCGAGTCCTTTCTTGTGCGCCATCTCGACGTAGTGCCAGTCGGGTGGAACCCAGGCCGGATTCTCATCTTTCCCCTTCACGACGAGACGACCGCGCGGTGTTTCGAATCGCCATTGTCCGGCCGATCCGCCCACCAGCTCCTTCCCGCTTCCGGTGGCAACAGGGGCCTCGAACAGCACTTCCTTTCCCTGCTTGTACCAGAGGTGGTGGTCGGCCATGCTGACCACGAGGTAAGGCTCGTTGGCGGCTGCGGCCGGAGACTCGTTGAGCAGCGCCTTGAGGCTATCGCCGGTCATGCCGAGCTTCGCTTTGACCTCGTTGAGGACGCCGAGGTTGTCGTTATAGACCATGCGGTTGACGTCGCGCTGGTAGCGGAGCTCGGCGGTTCTCGTAAGCAGCATCACGCTGACTATCGCTGCCCCGATGAAGCCGAGGATCAGCATCCAGACGGTCTTGCCACCGTATGAAAAAATTCTTACTGCCATGCAACTACCTCGGTGATCGTAGCAGGAGAAAGACGCGCGCCGTCAATAGAAGTATACCTTCATACCGGCATTAAGGTTCGGCATGATGGCCTTCATGTCCTCGAGTGGTATTCGAAGCGAGCCGGGCGGAATCGGAGTGGAGTCGTTGGCCGTTTTCGCGGAGAGTATGATCGCTCCGCCGTCCAAGGTGATCTTGTTGTCGGAGAGGTCTGCCACCGTTCGCTCGCCGCGCGGGATCGCGGCAGGCGGGGCTGAGTCTCCCGCACTCACGCCCCGCTCCGGTCCGAATTGCACCGGCATCTCGCGGAGTAGCGCGCCCTCTCGCGTGAGATACATCCGGGAGCTGTCGATCGAGACGTTGAGGTGGAGCTTCTTGGCGAATTTCGCCTGCCGCTTCGCCAGCTCGATCGCTATGCGGAGCTTGTTCTCTTCCGCCTGCACGATGAAATCGGTGCGCTGCTTCTCCGCGTCGGTCATGTGAGAGCGGAGCTGGGCGACGTCGTGATTGTACTTCACTCGTTTTGCGACGAGCCAGGCATCGACGGCGAGCATCGCGACGAGTCCGAGGCCGAGCACGAAGACGAACCCCGGATAGGCTCGCCTGAAATCGCCCCAGGTTCCGCGGCGCCGATCCCCTTCGCCAGCGCGGTCGGGATTACGCCGCGTCTCCGGGCCGGTCTCTTGTTTTGGTCTGAAGATTTCCATACGGCTCCGTCACGCCCTCTAATCCGGGTGGGATTACATTACTGATATAATGGCCACTACACAGCGCGCGCGGCCAGTCGCGCTCATCGTACTCGATGGATGGGGCTATCGCCCCGAAACTGACGGCAACGCAATCGCCCTCGCAAAAACCCCGACCTGGGACTCGCTCTGGAGCCGCGGCTCGCGCACGCTCCTCGAAGCCTCAGGCCTCCGCGTGGGCCTTCCCGCTGGTCAAATGGGCAACAGCGAGGTCGGCCACCTAAATCTTGGGGCGGGTCGCGTCGTGATGCAGGATCTAGTACGCATCTCTTCGGCCATCGCCGATGGGAGCTTCTACACCAATCCGGCCCTGTTGGGTGCATGTCGTCAGGCAAAATCGAACGGCGGCACCCTCCATCTTCTCGGACTGATCGGATCCGGCGGCGTACACGCCATCGACACGCACCTCTGTGCCCTGCTCGATCTGGCGAAGCGCGAGCGCGTCGACAACGTGGCCATTCATGCATTTCTCGACGGGCGCGACACCTTGCCCAAGTCGGCGCTCGGCTACATGCAGGAGCTCCTGGAATACATCAAGAAGATCGGAAGCCCCGCGAAGATCGCCAGCGTTTCCGGACGCTACTACGCGATGGACCGCGACAAGCGCTGGGATCGCACCGAGCTGGCGTATCGCGCCATTGTTTTCGGTGAAGGAACGCCCGTCACCGATCCGCTGGATGCGATTCGCAAGGCATATGAATCGGGAAAGACCGATGAGTTCATGCTGCCAGTGGTCGTCACTGAGAATAAGAAACCGGTGGCATCAATGAAGGCCGGCGACGCCGTGATCTGCTTCAATTACCGCTCGGATAGAATGCGCCAGCTCGTGCGCGCCCTGATCGAGCTCGAAACGCATCGCCACGGTGACGACGACCTTCCGATCGGATGGAGCAGTGCCGAGGTCGAACGCTTTAATGGACCCGGACCCAAGAAACTTTTGATCGCTACGCTAACGAATTACGATAGAAACTTGCCCGTCCGCGTGGCGTTCGAGCCCACGTCGATGGAGCGCATTCTGGCCGAGGTTCTGTCCGCTCGGGGACTCTGCATGTTGAAGACGGCGGAAACCGAGAAGTACCCGCATGTGACTTACTTCTTCAACGGCGGTGTCGAGCAGCCTTATCCGTGCGAGCACCGCGTCATGGTCCCAAGTCCGAAGGTGGCGACTTACGATCTTCAACCCGAGATGAGCGCGGCGGGTGTAACCGACGCGCTGATCAAGGGAATGTCGTCGCGTGAGCACGATTTCATTCTCTGCAACTATGCAAATGCCGACATGGTAGGACACAGCGGCTCGATTCCAGCGACGATCAAGGCCGTCGAGACTGTCGATCAGTCTCTGGCCAGGGTTCTCAAAGCGGCCGAGAGCGCGGGGACGCGGCTCATCGTCACTGCCGATCACGGCAACGCCGAGATGATGATCGATCCCGGAACGGGCGGTCCGCACACGGCCCACACGACCAATCCTGTTCCGTTCGTCGTCGTCGACTGGGACCAGGAGCAGCGGCTGCGCTCGGGCGGAGCTCTCTGCGATGTCGCGCCAACTATATTATCCATGCTCGGTATCGAGCAGCCGGCGGAGATGACCGGCGTCAATCTTGGAGTCGATTAGTGAAGCATTCATTGAGCGCTTTGGCGCTTGTCGTCGTTGCCGCGACTGCCGAAGCGCAGGTCGGGCATCTTCCCCAGAACAGCCCTTTCCGAGACGTTGAGACCCGCCAGGAGCTCACTTTCTTTGGCGGAACTTTCAACGCTGGTGGAGACCCCGCCGGCGTCGCGCCCAGAAGTGGCCCGATGTACGGACTGCGTTACGAGATCCACGTCGGCGGCCCAGCCTTTCTCATGGCGCGCTGGTCTCACGTCAACAGTGAGAGATTCCCGATCGACCCGACGAAGATCGGAGCTGCAATGCAGCTCGGTAAGAAAAGCGTCTCGCTCAACCTCTACGACGTGAACCTTGCCGTGAACCTCACTGGCGAGAAGAGCTTTCACCACATCATTCCGGTGATAAACCTCGGTGCGGGGATCGCATCCTGTGACTGCGCCGTAGACAAGGATCCCTACAAGTTCGGCACCCCGTTTGCATTTTCTTTTGGTGGTGGATTGCGGTACGTACCAGGTGGGCGGTTCCAGATCAGAGCGGACTGGAACGACTACCTCTACCAGATCAAGTACCCGGACCAGTACTACATCGTCCCCACGGGAGCTACGGCAGCGGCGGTGGGGCCGAGGCAGTCCCGCTCATTTTGGAAGAACAACGGGGCTCTCACCCTGGGCGCGTCGTTCTTGTTCTTCCGGTAACCTGAACCGCCCCTCCGTGGTGGCGGACCCGGAGGAAGCGTGGAAAAGGATTACGAGGACACGAGAGACATCGACAATCTGAGCGACGGTGAGCTGCGCGCAGTGGTGCGGGACGAGCTCGAGATGCAGATGGCGTTCGATCCCGACGATGTCGATGTATCCGTCAACTCCGGCGTCGTGCGCCTGTCCGGGAGAGTCGGAACCGACGAAGAGCTCCGCATCGTCGAGCGGGTCGTCACCGACATCGTGGGAATCGAGAAAGTGAAGAATGAGCTTTTCGTCGATCCGATCCCGCGCGCCGAGAGTCCCGAGGCGATCGACGAGCACCTCGTCGACGAAGAAATGCACGAGGGACTTCTGCTCGGCGACATGCCGCGACCCGATGATCCGGAAGCAGAGCACCTGCGCGAGAACATTCGCTCGGAGCTGTTCGGAACGACCGACGTGCGGGAAGCCATCGAAGGCGGGATTCCCTGGAATCCTCCCGACGGGCCGACACCCGAGGGCGCGAGCGGGGTGGACGAGCTGGATGAGCCTCCTGAAGCGACGATCGACGATCGCTAGCCAAGCACCAGCGCTCGGCATTGCGCAAATTACGTAGATGCCGAGCGCTTCTCTCACCCGTCGCATTTCGTTCTCCGCCGCCCATCGCTACAGCCGTCCCGATTGGAGCGCCGAGAAGAACCTCACAGTTTTCGGCGCGTGCGCCAACTCTCACGGGCACACCTATGTCTGTGACGTGACTGTGAGCGGACCGATCGATGTCACGACGGGCTTCGTCGTCGATCTCGGTGTGCTGGACCGCATCATCAAGGCGCACGTGACGGACCGGTTCGACAACCGCGACATCAACCGCGATGTGCCGGAGTTCGCCGATGGCAAGCTGGTCCCGACTGGCGAGAATCTCGCCCGCTACATCTTCGAGCGAGTCGCGCGCGAGCTGCCGAGGCCGGCGATGGTGGCGCGTGTGACAGTCGCCGAAGACGACAAGCTGAGCGCCACCTACAGCAAGGAGTAACAGAAAACCGTGTCTGGACATTTCACACGCCCAATCGCGCGGGCTTTCGTCACGGCCTTAATGCCTTTCGCGCTCACCGCTTGCGCGACGATGATGAGGACCGTCCATCCCGCTTCGTCGCGGGCGCAGCTCCGGCATCTGATCGATTCGCTGACGACGCAGCCCCAGTTCAGGAACGCGCAATGGGGCGTGCTGATCGTGAATCCACGCACGGGCGACACGCTCTACTCGAAGAACGCCGGCAAGCTGTTCATGCCGGCGTCCAACATGAAAATCATAACGAGCGCGGCGGCCCTCACGCTTCTCGGACCAGAGTACACCTACAAGACCACGTTTCTCACCAACGGCGAGCGCCGCGATTCCCTGCTTGACGGGGATCTCCTTGTCATCGGCCGTGGCGATCCGACCGTGAGCGATCGCATGAGAGTGCTTGCCACG
>Ga0193698_1000119_pt1 | contig 10835 bp, 9 predicted proteins | sample L3c1metaG_FD_165512 | JGI IMG/M metagenome (GOLD analysis project Ga0193698, IMG submission 165512) | Soil microbial communities from a riparian zone of the East river system, Colorado, United States - L3c1 | ecosystem: Environmental > Terrestrial > Soil > Riparian zone | place: USA: East River... | reverse complement strand
AGGCTCACAAAACGCACAATCAGGCCAGCTGAGCGGAACGATACGCAGCGTCGATACCCGCTCCCAACAGATCGCCATCCAGCAGTCGAATGGCCAGACGGTTCCGGTCTACTACGACAATCAGACCCAGGTCGTGTACCAGAACCAGAACTATTCTCCAACCTCGCTGGAGAACGGAGATCGGGTGACGGCCCGCATCCAGGCGAACGGCAACAATTACTACACGGACTACGTGCAGGTAGATCAGTCCGTGAACGGAACGTCAGCGGGAACATCGGGCCTGCAGATGATTCAGGGAACCGTTCGGCAGGTAGATCTAAGGAATGGGTGGTTCGTAATCGCGGATGCCAACAGCAACAACAGCCTCACGGTCACCGTGCCCTACAATTTGAGCAGCAACGACATCAATAGGTTCAGAAGTCTCCGCAACGGAGATTTCGTCCGGTTTTACGGTCAGTATTTGAACAACTCACAGATCCAGCTTCGACAGTTCAACTGATCGGATCGATCGCGGGCAAAAAAAGCGGGGGAGGGCTTTCGCCCTGCCCCGCTTTACTACTGCGCGGCTCTGACTGCAAGCCGACCAGCTTAGAACATGATTCCGAACGTAAGCGGCACGAACTGAACCGTGGTGCCGTTCACCGAATAGCTGTTATAACGCGCTTCGACGAACGCCTTGAACACGGTCAGCGGCAGGTTGATACCGGCGCCGGCGTTCCAACCGAGGTGGTTGTCCGTCACGGCCGGCACTCCGCTGATCTCAGCTGACTGCATATAGAGTCCAGCTCCGCCGATCAGGTAAGGTGCGACACCAACGTTCGGAAGCTTCCACACGAGGTTGCCCGTCGCGCTGATGACGTGGAGCTTCGGACCGCCAGTCTTCTGGCCAAACTGGTTGTACGCGCCATCTACGCGTAGACCAACCGGGATGAACGGAAGATTGATTCCCATTGCAACCGTACCATTGTAACCGATGTTGTTGCTGGTCTTCAGGTCACTCATGGGCTGAGACATGCCACCAGCAATACCGAGCTGGAAGGGCTTGAGTACGCCGAGCTGCGCATTGGAGACGCGCGGGGCCGCGACGAGGGCGATCGTAGTGATCGCGAGGAACAGTGAACGCTTCAAAGCTTCTCCTTGTTCGAGAGTGCGCCCGCACGTGAGTCGCGGTTCCGGACTCCTAGGACGCTGATCTGTTAACACGAAGGTTCATTGCGCTGTATCCAGACCAATAAGGACGTGGACCGATGCGCGTTGGCAGCCTTCGCCGACAAGACGACGAGCCATCCGTTCGACAGTAACAGCGGTACGACACGCTCCTGTCCCACCTATGGGAGGGTTGCCGTATTTGTGATATCTGTAGGGTTTGATCGTCCGGGATCAGACAGTGGCCGCACGACCCTCCGTCATCGGCCGTCCCATTCCCAAATCTCCAGTCATGATAAAAAAAGTCGTAGCTCTCAGTGCTTTGCTGCTCGTCTCACTCGCGCCAGCAGCAAGGGCGCAGCGGTCTCACGACGCCCGCCCGATCGAATTCGGCATTGATGGCGCGCTCATATTCGGGTTGGACGACCCCAGGTACGCGGCTCTCGTCATTCCAATGCCGGTTTTCCGCGTCGGCTTTCTGATGACTGAAAGGGTCGCTCTCGAGCCGAGACTACAGCTCGTGACCGTCCGTGGTGGCGGGCAAACAGCCACTGACTACGGTCTTGAGCTTGGTGTCGTCTATTCGCCGAACGGAGATCGCGTTGGCAGAGGGCTCTATGCGCGCCCCTTCATCGGCATCTCCGGCTCGAGTGTAAGTGGTGGAGGTAGCACCAGCGACGGGGAAGCCGGTTTGGGGATTGGCCTCAAGATCCCGTTCGCCGATCGCCGCTTGGCGACGCGCTGGGAAGCCAATTACGCCCACGGCTTCGGCACTCCGAGCACGAACGCCCTCAGCCTGTTGTTCGGACTCTCCTTCTTCACCCGCTAGCATCAGGCGCCGTGAAAGACAAAACGCACCCGAGGAGGGTGCGTTTTTGTTGTGTGCTCGAGGGTGAGTCCGCTAAAGCTTAGGGCGCGACGACGGTCAGCATGACGGGCTGTCCGTCCGCGCTTCCATTCGCGTTGCGAAAGAACACGTTCGCGGCCTTCGGATCAAAAGAGCTGACGCCCGTCGCCACCGTTACCTGATTGGCGGTGACGGCTGAGAACTGCGAACGGTCATCGCGCGACCACTTCACCGCGGGCTTGCCAGTCGCGACATCGGATGCGGATCCAATCGAGAGAACCCAGGCCTGCGTTGCGTTGACCGTGACACCCAGACCGACGGTGTTGAGCTCGCCGGCGGAGACTTTGATGGAAGCAGTCGAAGGAGAGAGACTCGCGACCTGAACTTTAACGCGCGACGGAACGGTGACGACGACCATGTGGTTGAGGCTGGTCGATGCACGGGACTGTGCGTTGGCGGGGTGCGCCACGATCGAGCTGCTAATTACGAGTCCTGCCAGGATACCGCGAAAGCCAGCCATTTACAGAGTCTCCAGACACCGAGCACTAGCTCATGCAACGCGGTGTATTTTTGAGTGAGGCACAATATGTACCTCCCTCTATGACGGCTCTGTGAAGCGATTATGACTGATTTGTCATGAATGCCAGCCTTGGCTAAGTCTTGGCCTCCGAAGGACTTAACGGCGAGAGGACGAAGCCGATGCCTCGCCTGGTGGTGATTTCAGCCGACGCTCCCGCCTTCTCGAGTTTCTTCCTCAAACGGGCCACGTGTGCATCGATCACGTTCGAGCTCGGATCGAAATGCATGTCCCAGACTTTGTCGTGCAGCTCGCTGCGCGTGACTGTTTGTCCCGCGTGCAGCATCAAATGCTCGAGGAGCTTGAGCTCCATGGATGTAAGATTGACGTCGACCGAGCCACACATGATGCGCCGGGTCAATCGATTCAGCGTCAGGTTGGCCACACTCACCTGCTCGGCCACGCGCGTGCCTCCCGTGCCTCTCCGGATGAGCGTGCGAACCCGCGCTCGCAGCTCTTCGTTCGAGACCGGCTTCACGACGTAATCGTCGGCGCCGGCGTCGAGTCCCCGCACGATTGATTCGGTGTCGCTCAGTCCGGAGTAGAGGAGAACCGGAGTGCGCCGCCCGTTGCGTCGCAGCTCCTGAAGAATCTCGAATCCGTGACGGTCGCCGAGCTGTAGATCGAGAATGATTCCGTCATACTCGTTGACGAGCGCGAGGGTTCTGGCTTCCTCGCCGCTCCCCGCGAGGTCGACCGCATAAGCCTCGTCGCGCAGCACGCGCTCGATCAGCTTGAGAATGGCGCGATCGTCGTCGACTATGAGAATTCGCATTCAACCTTCGCAATCATCGAGTCGCTTGGGCAAGGGACGCTAGCCACCATTGGAGTATCGCTGGAGAAGTGCCTCCAGTGCAGGGGAGCAAACAAAAAAGACGGGAGAGGGCATCTGCCCTCTCCCGTCTTCAGTACAGAAGCGCTCTTGGCTAGAACATCACTCCGAAAGTGATCGGAATGAAATTCAGATTGGTTCCGTTGACCTTGACCTGGTTGAACCGAGCCTCGATGAAAGTGTCAAATCCGCTGAGCGGCATCGAGATACCACCGCCGGCGTTCCAACCGAAATGCCCTTCCGAGATCGTGCCGAACCCAGTGGCGGTGACGGCAACGTTATAGTATCCCGCGCCGCCGATGAGGTACGGCGAGACGGAAACGGACGGAAACTTGTAAACGAAATTGCCGGTGACGCTGGTGAAATGCGCATTTCCGCCGCCGCCCTTGGCTCCCATCTGGTTGTACGCGCCATCGATGCGCACGCCAAGGGGAATCATGGTGGGCTGGAAGCCGAGGATGACGGTTCCGTTGAAGCCCGTCTGCACGCCGTCGGCAAGATCACCCTGCGGGATCGCCGCACCTGCGGCCACGCCGAACTGCACCGACTTCGGAGCTATCTGCGCACCTGCCTCGAACGAGACTAGCGCGACTCCAGCTAGGGCTGCTGCTATAAAAAATCCTTTCAAAGCAACTCCTGGTTTGTGGACGCGTCCGGAACGGCCGGACTGCCGTCTTTCAGACGCTAGTTTGTGCTGCACCAAGAGAGTACCGGGCGTGCCGGTATCTCACAATGCCTCAGCGTGACGAGCTTGTGTCGGTGGGAGTAACCTGCGGCTGAGCTTTAGCCGGCTGAGCTTTCACTGGTTTTTTTCGCGTGCGCCGCGGCGGCGCGACGGGTTTGTTCTTTACGATGTAGGACGGGTCAATGCGCTCGAGACGCCGCTGGCGCGCATCATCCAGAACGGTGCGGCAATGGTCGCGGACTTTCAACTGCGATGCGCTATCCACTCGACTTAGCGCGGCAGCCGCTTCGTCATGGTACGCGGTGATCTGCGTCGATTCCAGTTTGAGAAACGGAATCGCACAGACTTCCTCGACCGGATATTTCGGGCCCAGCAGCGCCAGCACTCTTCCCGGCGATCGCGGCAGCGCCGAGGCGAGCGCGATCGAGAGACTCGCTTCGGCCGAGGCCGAAGCTGGGGTCAGCTTGTCGGCGACATCCAGCCAGACACTATCGCCAGTCGAAATCCCGTTCATCACCGCGCGTCCGAAGCTCTCGTCGGCGTCGATCCGCTTGGCGACGTTCGATGCGCCTCCCAGCTTGATCTCGGCCAGGATCAGATCCGCGCTCCCACTCGGCGTCCAACTGGAATCCTTGCAGCCGTTCACGCCGGACGTCGCCAGCATCACACCAATGAGAAGTTTGGCAAGCCGCGCACGCCTCATCGTGCGGCCGCGAGACCTCTCGGAGAATTCAATGACAACCTGACGAACCCTTGTCAGTAAAGTGTCGTCCGCGCACGGGTACGAATTGCCAGTCGTAACTGCGATCATGAAGCGTCAGCTTGAGGACGCCATAAGTGGTGTTGTTCCTTACTTCGCTGTTTTCCGCGTCACTGGCGAACTCATAGTGACTGTATCCCCCGGTTCCTACGACAAATTGGCGCATGCCGGTGTTGTCGTCACGACTGCCATCCGGATCCATCGGAGCGAAGCGCTCATAGAGGTGATCATGTCCTGCGACGATCACGTCTACCCCCGCCGCAGCAAGCACATCCCACAGCACCTCCGCTCGCCCATTCACGGGGTTCGGACCAGAGCTGAAGCGCGGGTGGTGGAAGTAGGCGAGTGTGCAGAACCGGGAATTCTTTGCGAGATCATTCGCTAGCCACTTTCCCTGAGACGATGACGGGCTTGCTCTGACCATGGTGTTCAAGGCAATGATGTGCCATTCGCCGAGATCGTAGCTGTAATATCCTTTGCCTCGATCGCCGGCGGCGTTGCCGAAGTAGTCGAAGTATTCGTCGACGTAGCCACCTTCGTACTCGTGGTTCCCCGGGATGGGACGCGTGCGCTTCTTATGACGTCCCCACGATTTGTTGTAACAGGGAAACGGATTGTGGACGCTCTTCGACTGGTAAGCGTTGTCACCGAGAGTGAAAACCGTTCCGGGAATGTCATCGAGCAGTCTGGCGGTTCGTTCGGCGCCGGACGACCCGCACGATGCAATGTCTCCCGCGCCGACGAGCACGGGATCGCTCTGAGCGGCTGGTGAAACAATGAGCGACGCCTGAGTCTGGGCCTCGGAGTTGTAAGTATCAAATGGAAGGGAGAGAGCAACGGCGCTCACCGCGAGCAGTGCGTTGCGACACGACAGGCGTGAGAAGGACATGCCGTCGATAAAGCAAAAACCGGCCCTCCGGGCCGACCAGAATTGCGTTGGCCCGAAAGTAGCCGAGGAGGGTTTCACCTCGCACGGTCACGAGAAGCGGGGCAGCCGACACCACCAACTCAGGGCAGCACCACTTGGCTTTTAGCCTCCCCGGTCTGGCGCAGCGCCGCGTTCTGGCGCTCGTGCCGGCAGTTCTCGTTCTGATCATCGGCGCGCTGGCCTACGAGCGAGCGCGAAGCGTAATCGCGGATGTGGAGGAGGTCGGTCGGAGCCATGCGGTGATCGAGGCGTCCGACCTCCTCCTCACCAGAGCGATCGACGCCGAGACTGGACAGCGCGCATTCCTCCTGACGGGCGATGATCGCTTCCTCGACCCGTATCGTGGGGCTCGGTCCGACATCAATGTCTACCTGGATTCGCTCCGCCGGCTGACGCGGTCAGACCCACCCCAGGCGGCCCGCCTCGATGCAATAGAAACTCTGGTCCCCGCACGGTTCGCCCTCCTCGACTCGGGGATAGCGCTGCGCCGGATCAGCGTGGCCGCGGCCTCACACGTCGATCGCATCCTCGCCGGAAAACAAAAAATGGATGAGCTTCGCACGGTAGTGGCGAATCTTCAGACCCACGAGAAGAGCCTCCTTGCGGAAAAGCGAGCGGCGGAAGAGCGGAGCGTCCGCGATGCTTCGATCACAGTCGGAATAGTCGGAGTCTTCGCGCTGGTGCTGAGCGCGCTCATCAACTTGACTTTCTCGCACGCGGTACAGGAGCGCGAGGCCACGAACGCCGAGCTACGAAGAGTGAATGAGGATCTCGAGCAACAGTCCTCACTGCTCGAAACGCAGGCCGCGGAGATGGAGTCGCAGGCGGCGGAGCTCGAAGTCACGGCAGAGGACCTGCGCGAAACGAACGACGAACTGACGCGTGGGCAGCTGGGCGCGCAGCTGCTGAGCGATGCGAGTCGCGTACTCGCATCGACGCTCGACTACGAGAAGACCCTCGAGACGATCGCAAAGCTGGCTGTTGGCGAGCTCGCCGAGTGGTGTGCGGTAGAGCTGGTCCAGGAGGATGGAAGCGTGCGGCAGGCTGTCGTTGCCCACGTCGACGAGGCAAAGATCAAATGGGCGAAGGAGCTCAACAAACGCTATCCTCCAGACTATAACGGTCCGACCGGCGCCGGCCACGTCATTCGCACGGGCGAGCCCGAGCTTTATGCCGACATCTCGGACGAGATGTTGGTCGCCGCGGCGCGAGACGAAGGGCACTTGGCCATCACGCGTGAGCTGCAGATAAAGTCCGCGATCATCGTTCCGATGATTGCCCGCGGGCACACGCTTGGCGCACTCACTCTCATCAGCAGCCAGAAGGGGCGGCGCTACGACGACGCCGACCTCGTGCTCGCGATGGAGCTTGCCACGCGCGCGGCGATCGCGATCGACAACGCGCGGCTTTACCGGAGCGCGCTTGCGGCGAGTGAGGCGAAATCAGCGTTCCTGGCCACCATGAGTCACGAGCTGCGAACTCCACTCAACGCCATCATCGGCTATCAGTCGCTTCTCAAGGAAGGGATCGATGGCACTCTCAACGACTCCCAGCTCAAGCAGCTTTCGCGAATCAGGGCGAGCTCGGATCACCTGCTTGGCCTGATCGACGAGGTGCTGACGTACAGTCGGGTCGAGGCGGGAAAGGAGGTTCTGCACCAAGACGAGGTGCGGCTCCGTCCTTTGGTCGAAGAGGCAGTCGTGATGGTGATGCCACTTGCCGAAGCAAAGGGAGTGAGTCTGCGAGTAGACGTGCCCGACGCAGAGCTGCACACCGACGCTGGAAAACTCCGCCAGATAATCCTCAACCTGCTCACGAACGCGGTGAAGTTCACTGACTGGGGGCAGGTGACTATTCGCGCTCGAGAGAACGAGGATAGGATCGACTTCCAGGTCGTGGACACTGGGATCGGCATCGCCCGTGAGAATCAGGAACGAATCTTCGAGCCCTTCTGGCAGGTTGAGCAGAGTCCCACCCGGAGGGCAGGAGGAACCGGGTTGGGTCTGAGCGTGAGTCGAAGTCTGGCGCGGCTGCTGGGAGGCGATGTCGTGGTCAAGAGCGCGTTCGGCGAAGGAAGCACCTTCACCCTCAGCCTTCCAAGCCGGCCGGCCTGAAGGTCAAGCGCCTTGCTATCGATTGGCCGAAGGGAGCGTCTGTCGTGCTGCGTCTCGCTGCTCGGAGAGCAATTTTGTAGTAAAGCGCTGGCCCTCGGTGATCCTCTCAACCTCGAGCGCGATCGCGTCCACGGCTTGGCTGAGATGAGCCAACTGTGCCGAAACGTCGTTCGATATTTGGGGCGTCGCAACCTTACGGTCCATGCGACGCGCAAATGCGCGGGCGAGCGGGAGACCGATGATGATTATCGCCATCGTGATGAAGAAGGCGACGGAGATGTCGACGGCCTGGGGTGGGATTATGTCGCTCGCCGGAGGCATTCCAATGGTCGTCTGCTCCCCATTTGGTCCGCGAATCGTGAAGGTGCGCGGGGCCTCTGGCGGGGCTGGCGGGGCTGGAACTCCTTGGGCGTCCTGTGCAACCGCTCCGCGAACTTGTGCGCGGATCTGTTCCCTGAGCTGGTCCCGAAAATTCTTGTCGGCGAAGCCCCGCGCATCCGCGGCAGCGGCCTCAGCCGCCTTGGCGGCAGCCGGCGCCGACGTCACGGGCGTGGGATTCTGTAGGCTCAAGTATCCGCTCAATGTTGTCATCACCATCGGTCATTCTCCGAATTCGGAAACAGCAGTCTACGACCCGGTTGAATGTAAGCATCAACTCTCGGGCGTGCCCGTTCGCCACAGGCGCTCAACGCTCCCTGGGCCGGCTCCGTATTAGCTTAGTCTCGAAAAGCCTCGCGATCCTGCGCTGGATCGAAAGTTCAACCCACAGCCAAACCAATGCGAGCCCATCCCGTCCTCTCCGCTCTCGCCGGCGCACTCGTTTGTGCCGGCTCCCTCTCCGCTCAGCTCACAACTCCGCTCGACTCAACGACCCTTGCCGGCTTTCGCTGGCGAGCCATAGGTCCCGCCAACATGGGCGGCCGCGTCACGGACGTCGAAGGAGTGCCGGGCAATCCAAAGGTCTTCTACGTCGCGACCGCGGCCGGCGGAATCTGGAAGACGATCAACGCCGGCACGATGTTCGTGCCGCTGTTCGACAAGGAGAGAGTGATTTCGATGGGAGACATCGCTCTCGCGCCGTCGAACCCCAATATCATCTACGCGGGAACGGGTGAGGAAGATTCTCGCAATTCCATCTCTCCGGGTGGCGGCGTCTACAAGTCGACTGACGCGGGGCGGTCTTGGAAACTGATGGGTCTGGAGGCGACACAGCAGATCGGGCGGGTCATCGTGGATCCGGCCGACCCCAACATCGTGTACGTCGCGGCGCTGGGTCACGCCTGGAACGCCAACCCGGAGCGCGGTCTCTACAAGTCTACAGATGGCGGTGCGACCTGGCAGCTATCCAAATTCGTGAGTGACAAGGCGGGGTTCGTCGACCTCGCGATGGATGCGAAGGATCACAACACGCTCTACGCTTCGAGTTGGGAAAGAGTGCGCGGCCCCTATTTCCTGAAGAGCGGCGGTCCGGGCAGCGGACTTTGGAAAACCACCGATGCCGGCGCGACGTGGAAGGAAATTCGCGGCGGCGGTTTTCCCGCGACGACAAAAGGCCGCATCGGGATCGCGGTGTCGCCGTCCACCCCGCAGGTCGTCTACGCCTGGGTCGAAGCAGACACGCTTCCTCACCCGCTCGCGCGCGGTGAAAAGGCTGACACATCCAAGCGGCAGAAGACGAACAGCGGCATCTATCGCTCCGACGATGGTGGCGCGACCTGGGCCCTGACGTACCGCAACGAGGCACCCGCCGTAGGACTCGGTGACGCTCGCCCTTTTTACTACTCGCAGATTCGCGTCGATCCGCGGAATCCGGATCGGATTTACTGGATGTCGTCCGTGTTCCGCACTTCTGAAGACGGGGGCAAGACTTTTCGCCGCGGCGCACTCGGCGTTCACACCGACTGGCATGGCATGTGGATCGATCCAAGCGATCCCGAGCACTACATACTCGCCGATGACGGCGGAATCGCGGTCACCTACGACCGCGGCGGCACCTACGATTTCATCAACACGATGCCCATCGGCCAGTTCTACGCCGTGAGCTACAGCATGGAGAAGCCCTACAAGGTCTGCGGGGGACTTCAGGACAACGGATCGTGGTGCGGACCCTCGCGAGCGAAGAACCGGGTCGGGATTACCAACAACGACTGGTTCAACGTCGGCGGCGGCGACGGATTCTACAGCGCGATCGATCCGGACGATCCGAACGTCATCTACAGCGAGTCGCAAGGCGGAAATGCGTCGCGACTGAACATCACGCAGAATACGCGTGCAGTGATCATGCGCGGCGGTGGGCGCGATCGGGCGAGCATTTTTGAGGACTCTGCCATCGTCGCCCGCGGAGACACGACCAGACCCGAAACGCCACAGATCACGCGCGCACTGGCGGACATCCGTGCGCGCGCCGCAGCCGATTCGGCCCGCGGCTACAGATTCAACTGGTCGACGCCGTTTTTCCTCTCGCCGCATGCGTCGAGCACGGTCTACATGGGCGGCAACCGGCTGCTCAAGTCGTCGGACCGCGGCGACCATTTCTACCCGATTTCGCCGGATCTTTCGACGAAGGATTCCGCGCGAATCATCATGAGCACGAAGCTTACCGGCGGCGTTACGCGTGACGCGACCGGCGCCGAGACTCACGGAACGATCTCAACGGTGGCCGAGTCCCCAATCCGCCCGGGAATTCTCTGGGTGGGAACCGACGACGGCAACGTGTGGCTGACCACAAACGATGGCGGCTCGTGGACTGATGTGACGTCACGCTTCCCGGGCGTGCCCAAGAAAACGTGGGTGAGTCGAGTGGAGCCATCGCACTTCGACACTGCAACGGTCTATGTGACGTTCGACAATCACCGCGAGAATGATTTCCGTCCGTACGCGTACGTGTCGAACGATTTCGGCAGAACGTTCCGCTCGATCGCAAACAACCTTCCGACGGGCGGCGCT
>Ga0193698_1000118_pt1 | contig 10867 bp, 11 predicted proteins | sample L3c1metaG_FD_165512 | JGI IMG/M metagenome (GOLD analysis project Ga0193698, IMG submission 165512) | Soil microbial communities from a riparian zone of the East river system, Colorado, United States - L3c1 | ecosystem: Environmental > Terrestrial > Soil > Riparian zone | place: USA: East River... | reverse complement strand
GGCAAGCATTGGATTCAGATCGATCGCTTCCATCCAGTATCGCGTGTCGCCAGTCAGGAACCGGCTGAGAAAGTTCGGCTGGTTGAAGTCGAACATTCCCCAGTTGTAAGTCACGTCCGTGCCGCGGCCGCGATCCTTGATCCAGATCGCGTTGTGACCGAAGCGCTCCCACACCGCGTCGCCCCAGCCGAACGTGAGAAGGTAGACCGTGAGATTGGATCCGGGCTCCGCTGGGCCAGGTGGGCCCGCTGGAACCGCCGCGCCTGGTGGAGCACTCGGCACGATCGGCTGGGCACCGACAACGTTGGCGAGCGATAGACTTAGGACGAACGTTCCGAAAATTGCGCGTACTTTCATGGGACGTAAGATGCAAAAAGGCTCACTGTTAGGTGAGCCTCAGCCGGCGGGCAGGAGAAGGAAGACAGTGCTCCCAACTCCCACAGTGCTCTCCAATCGCACCTCGCCATCCATCGCGTTCGCGAGATCTCGCGCGATGGCCAGCCCAAGTCCGATTCCCGGGTAGCGCCTGGTAGGGCCTTGCTCGACCTGGAAGAACGGCTCGAACACTCGCGAGAGCTGCTCGCTTGGAATTCCAATGCCCGAGTCGCTCACCCAGAGTCTCACGCTCTCCCCAAGATCCTCAGCGCCAACCGCTACTCGGCCCCCCGGCGCGGTGAACTTGACTGCGTTCGCGAGGAAGTTGAGAAGGATCTGGCGCAATTTTTCAGGGTCCGCGCGAACCGAGAGCGCATTATCGGAAGAGTCACAGGAGAACGTGATCTCCTTTCTCAGCAGCTCTGGTCGTACCAACGCTTCCAACGTCCCGAGCACATCGTGGACGAGTACGGTCTCGATGTCCACCTTCAGTCGGCCCGCTTCTATTCTCGCGAAGCTGAGAACATCGTCGATCAGCGCCAGCAAGTGCCTCTCGTTCATTTCAATGCGCGAAAGCGCAGCGCGCTGTTTGTCGGTTAAGGGTCCGTCGACACCAAGCGACAAGAGATCGACATACCCGGAGATTGCGTTCAGCGGAGTGCGCAGTTCGTGGCTCATTACGGCGAGAAACTCGGCTTTGGCCGCGTTGGCTTCGGTCGCGCGGCGATGCGCGATCCGCATTTCGCTTTCGGCGCGACGGCGCTCCGAGATGCCTGCACCCATGATGAGAAACGTTGCTGCCGCGACGCCCATGAATGCCTGACGAGCGAACAGACTCTCGTGGAGGATGGGGCTCACGAACGGACCACGACCCATCGCCGTGCCGGCGACCGCTATGACCGAAACGATGAATGCCGTCGATACGGCGCCCCGCTGCCCAAACCGAAGCGCCGCCCATATGAGCAGCGGAAAGAACATGTATGCCTGCGCAAACATTCCCGGATTGTGACCAGCCGGGGCGCCAAAAATCAGGATGCTCGCAACGATTACGGATGCTCCGAGCGCCGACGCTTCGAGGAAGCGCTTTGCCGAGCCAAGGCGTCGCGGAACACTTGCCCAAACGAGCAGCAGCGGGGCGAGAAGCAAATCACCGATGAGATCTCCGAGCCACCAGGCCCGCCATGTTTCCCCGAATTGAGGCAATGACACGATGCGGCCGAAGTAGAGAGCGGTGACGCCAACCGTGGCGGCGACCATAGTGCTCAACACCGCGGCGAACACGATCAACGCCACTACGTCACGCACTCTCCCCAGGGATACGTCGAAGCCCGGAATACGCCGCAGGGCGTAGACCGCCAATACCGCTTCGAGGGTGTTGCCGGCGGCAATGCCGAACGCGACGAGAATCGGCGCGCCGGTCAGTAGATTGGCCGCGAACGCGCCGATCAGGATTCCTGGCCAGAGGCGCGGTCCGAAAATGAGGAGCGCGGCCAGCGCGAGCCCGCTTGGCGGCCACACCAGCGTCGCAAACCCGCCGACCGCGTCCATCATCAGTCCGGCGCGGGCAGCCACGACGTACACGGCCGCTAGAATGGCAACTGCGAACGCGTAGCGGATGCGGATTGCGGCTTGATTCACCCTGAATAAGCTAACTTGTTTGAGGGGTCCGCTTTAGCTATACTTCATAGCTACTCCAGAAACACCTCCAGAGAGATTCCAATGAAGCCCGATATCCATCCTGTGTACGCTACGGCGACCGTAAGGTGCGCTTGCGGCAATACATTCCAGACCCGCTCCACCCAGGCCGACATTCACACCGACATCTGCGCCAACTGCCACCCTTTCTTCACCGGCAAGCAGAAGCTCGTCGATACCGCGGGACGCGTCGAGCGCTTCCGTCAGAAGTACGGCAAGCCAGCCGCTGCTGCGCCTAGCACCGAAACCTGAGTCTCCGCGACCGGCTCAGGGACGCGATCCAGCGGGCCTCTGAGGTAGAGCGAGAGCTCTCCGATCCGCAGAACGTAAGAGACCGGGAGCGAATGGCTGCGCTGGGGCGGGAGCTCCGCCACCTCCAGCCGCTGGTGCAGATGGGGACCAGGCTCGATCGATACGAGCAGGAGCTCGCGGAAACCCGCGAGCTCACTGGTTCCGACGACGCCGACATGGCGCAGGAAGCGAAGGCCGAAGAAGGCCGTCTTCAGAAATCCATCGACGACCTCCTCGTCGAGATCAAGCCGGCGCTCATACCGCATGACCCACTCGACGACCGGCCCGCCATCGTCGAGATCCGTGGTGGCGCCGGCGGCGACGAGGCGGCCATCTTTGCCGCTGACCTCTATCGCATGTACACTCGCTTCGCCGAAGGACGGCGCTGGCGTGTAGAAGTCATCTCGCAATCGGACGGCACCCTGGGCGGCGTCAAGGAGGCCATTTTCAAAGTTAAAGGCGAGGGCGCGTTCGGCGCGATGCGTTGGGAATCCGGCGTGCACCGCGTGCAGCGCGTGCCTGTTACCGAGAGCCAGGGACGCATTCACACTTCGGCGGCAACGGTCGCCGTTCTCCCCGAAGCCGAAGAGATCGATCTCAAGATCGGGACAAGGATCTCCGCATCGATGTGTTTCGCTCGTCTGGTCCCGGCGGCCAGAGCGTGAACACGACCGATTCAGCAGTGCGCATCACGCACATACCGAGCGGAATCGTCGTCAGCCAGCAGGACCAGAAATCACAGCTTCAGAACAAGCTCAAAGCGATGGAAGTGCTTCGTGCGCGTCTCCTCGACGCTAAAATCGCCGAGCAGGAATCCGCGCGCGCGCGCATGCGCAAGACGCAGGTCGGCACCGGCGATCGCTCGGCCAAGATTCGCACGTACAACTATCCGCAGAATCGCGTTACGGATCACCGCATTAATCTCACGCTGCACGAGCTGACCAAAGTGCTCAACGGCGAAATCGAGCCGTTCATCGAGGCGCTGAAGGTCGCCGATGTCGAGGAGAAGCTCGGTGAGTAAGCAAGCCGCCACATTTTTCCGGACGACGTTGCCGATCGGCACCATCGGGGACCTGCTCGCTGGTTGTACGGCGATGCTTGAATCCGTCGGCGTTGGCGAGCCCCAGCGGGAAGCGCGCGACATCGTCGCCGCGGTGCTCGACGTGCCGAGGTTCTGGGCCGCCGCGAACTCCGTCGCCGACGCGTCTCCTGATGTTGCACGCTCGGTAATCCGCGCCGCGATGGCTCGCGCAGGCGGCGCCCCGCTCGCTTACGCGGTCGGCCGCGCCTCCTTTCGGCACCTCTCACTTGCGGTGGATGAGCGCGTCCTCATTCCTCGGGTGGAGACAGAGGTTCTCGTCGAACGGGTGCTGGATCGGTGCACACCGCGGACGCGTCGCATCGCTGATGTCGGGACAGGCTCGGGAGCGATCGCTCTCTCCCTCGCGTTCGAGCGCGCGTTCGACCTCGTGATCGGCACCGACATCTCGCTCGACGCGATTGCGGTTGCGTCGGCGAACGAAGTTTCGCTTTCGAGCGTCCTGAAATCGACCGTCGAGTTCCGTCACGGCTCGCTGCTTGCCCCTCTGGCCGGCGAACAGCTGGACGCAATCGTCTGCAATCCTCCGTACATCAGCTTCGCCGAGATCGCTGAATTGCCGGCGGATGTCCGTGACTGGGAGCCAAGCCTCGCGCTGCTGTGCCCCGAGGACGGATTGTCCTTGACGCGCAGCCTTGTGCGCACGGCCCCGTCGGCGCTGGCGCGTGGCGGATTTCTCGCGATCGAGGTCGATACACGCCGCGCGGGGCTGGTTGCCGAGATGGTCGCGGTTGACGGTCGCTATTCCGGAGTAGAGGTCCTGCTCGATCTCACAGGCCGCGAGCGTTTCGTCTTCGCGACACGCGCATAGAGCATCCGAAGGGAGAAAGGAGAATCAATGCTGGAAGAAAAAGCGAAGGACCTCGGGAGGCTGATTGGACAGAGCCCGGAGTATCAGGCGCTCAAGCGATCGAGCGAGGCTCTCAACGAGGATCGCGACGCTGTCGCTCTGCTCCAGCAGATGGAGACGCTGCGTGGTGAGGCGCAGCAGCTGATCCAGCGTGGCGAGAATCCCACTCCCGAGATGGAGCAGCAGCTGGACTCGATGCTCGAGAAGATCCAGTCCCAGCCGGCGTATCAGCGCGCCGTCGTTGCCCAGGAGAATTTCGACAAGCTCATGCTGCGTGTAAATCAGTGGATCATGGACGGCATGAAGAAGGGCGCCGCCAGCCCGATCATCACTCTCACCTGAGAATGACGCGCGGCCGGCTCATCGTCTTCGAGGGTGCTGAAGGCGCGGGGAAAACAACCCAGATCCGTATTCTGACGGAGCGCCTCGAGACAGCTGGCATCTCCAGTGTAGCAGTGCGCGAACCGGGAGGCACGCCCGTCGGGGACGAAATCAGAGACATTGTGCTCCATCAAGAGCAGGAAATCACTGCCGCGACGGAGGCGCTTCTCTTCATCGCATCCCGCGCGGAGCTGATCGCGCGCGAGATCCTGCCGGCTCTCGCCGAGGAGAAGGTTGTGCTCGTCGATCGGTTCTTCCTGTCGACGTACGCCTATCAGATCGTCGGTCGCGGCCTGCCCGAGGCCGAGGTACGCGCCGCCAATCGCCTTGCTACAGGCAGCCTTGTTCCCGATCTCACCCTGCTGCTCGATGTCCACGCCGCGCACGGACTCGAGCGCGCGGATGCGCGCGGCAAGCGCGACAAGATAGAAAGATCGGGCGACGAATTTCACGCGCGGGTCGGGAATGCCTTTCGCGAGTTCGCTGATCCAAAATGGCAGCACTCGCATCGCGAGTGCGGACCAATCAAGTTGATAGACGGGACCGGCGACGAGGCAGCCGTGCATCAGCGCGTGGTCTCCGCGCTGATCTCCGCATTTCCGCAACCTTTTGGCCGCATCAAGAGTTGAACAAGGTATGAAACTCAAGCTACCCAGCTCCTCCGCTCGCGCGCGCACCGTGATCGTCGCCGGAACGCTGCTCGCCGCCCTCATCACGGGAGGCTGGCTACTGCAGCGCGGCACACACACCGGAACCTTCACCGCCTATGAGGGAGCCCGGCTCTTCGAGAACGTCTTCCGCCATATCCAAAACGAATACGTTGACGCAGTCAGTGATTCGGCGCTGTACCGGAAGTCGGTCGACGGCATGCTGTACGAGTTGCGGGATCCGTATTCGACGTTCCTGCCGCCCGACCGTTTTGCAAGACTCAACGAAACAACCACAGGGAACTACGCTGGTCTCGGTGTGGAAGTCGACCTCCGCGATGGGTGGCTGATCGTTGTTGCCGCGATGCCAGGTGGTCCTGCGGACCATGCAGGTCTGCAGCCCGGAGACCGGATTATCGGAATCGCGGGGAAGCAGACCAAGGGTTGGACAAATGAAGAAGCGTCGAAGGTGCTGCGCGGTAAGCCCGGCACCAGTGTCACGCTCACGATCGAGCGGCCGGGCTCTTCAGCTCCGATCGAGCTGAAGGTCCAGCGGACTACGATCCACCAGAGCGCCGTACGCAGAGCGTCATTGCTCGGTGACGGCATCGGCTACATAGATCTCAAAGCATTCAGTGACTCGACCGTGAAGGAGCTCAATGGCGCCATAACGACTCTTCTCTCTCGTGGAATGAAGACGTTGGTGCTCGACCTGCGCACCAATCCCGGCGGCCTGTTGAATCAGGGAGTCAGAGTCTCGGATCTTTTCCTCAATCCCGGCCAGAAGATCGTGAGCATGCGCGGACGCCTGCCCGAGGCGAATCGCGAATACGCTGATAGCGCGGTCCAACGCTGGCCGCAGCTTCCACTAGTGGTGCTCGTCGATGGCCGGAGCGCCAGCGCGGCCGAGATCGTCGCGGGCGCGCTGCAGGATCACGACCGTGCCGTGCTCGTCGGCACGCCCACATACGGAAAGGGAAGCGCGCAGAGCGTCATCCCGTTCGGACTCGAAGGCGGGCTCAAGATCACCACTGCGCGATGGTTTACCCCCTCGGGTCGCTCGATCACGCGGAAACGGCCGGCCGACGATGAGACCGATGACGGATTACCCGAGGTGCGTCAACGCTTTCGCACCGACGCTGGACGCACCGTATATGGTGGCGGCGGGATAACTCCGGACGTCATCGCCGGCGACAGCACGACACCGGCCGTCGAGCAGAATTTCATCCGCGCGCTGGGTGCCAAAGCCGCACACTTCCGGGATGCGGTCACAGACTATTCTCTCTCATTGAAGGCAAACCGAACCATCCCGTCGCCCGATTTCGTCGTGACTCTTGCCATGCGCGATGAGGTGTGGCAGAGGATGAAAGCGCGTGGCGTCGACATTCCGCGCTCCGTCTATGATGAGGCCGAGCCGCTCGTCTCACGCGTCATCGCCAATGACATCGCGCGTTACGTATTTGGAAGCGAGGCCGAGTTCAGGCGTCGCGCATCGGTAGACAAGACGCTTCAGAAGGCGCTCGAGCTCGCGCGGGGTGCTCGTACCGAGCAGGAATTGCTCAAGAAGGCTACGGCCCAAGCCACGCCCGCCGACAGCGTCGCGCCGTGAGCGAGCGCGTTTTCATCATTGGGCCGGGACACGTTGGGCGCGGACTATTCCGCGCCTTTCGCGCATCGGATGTCGAAGTCGTCGGACTTCATGGCAAACGGCCTTCGGGCGTCGCGACGTCCAGTGGGGCCCTCCCCGCGGAGATGGCGGGCGCGAACGTCGTAATCGTGTGCGTGCGTGATCCGCAGATCGACGACACAATGGAAGAGTTGATGGCGGCGGCGAAGAGTGGGCTGGTCCAGCGGGGAACCGTGGTCCTGCACACGTCTGCGATCGCCGAGCCTCCCGGCTTGGCAGCTCTCTCCGACGCAGGATTTCCAGGAGGCACATTCCATCCCCTCGCTCCGTTCAGTGACCCTGAGGTCGCATCGGAGCTGCTGCGAAAGGGCTGGATCGGAATCGATGGCGAGAACGCGGCGAGGAGCACTTCGCGCCGACTCGCGGGTCACATTGGCGCGCGCACCGTGGACATCCCGCCGGGGAAGAAGCCTGCCTACCACGCGGCGGCGGTCATCTCATCGAATTTCCCAGTGGTTCTCGCGTCGGTTGCGGGGCACCTGCTACACGACATCGGTATTCCGGACTCGAGCGCGTACCAGGTGGTCGAGAGTCTAATGAGCGGAGCGCTCGCCAACATGAAGCACGCGCTGCCCGATGATGCGCTGACGGGGCCTGTTGTGCGGGGAGATGCCGAAACCGTCAAGAAGCACCTCACCGGGCTGCGCGGACACGGTTCTGCATCGGAAGTCTACCGGGCGTTGTCAGCGGCGGCCGCTGAGATCGCGGAGAGGCGTGGCGTGGATCCGAGAAAACTTGCTGCTGTTGGGGCGGTCATTCGGTCGCACGCAAAGTGATGCGCGACTGCTAGAATGCCGCCCCACCCATCGCGTTTTGATCCACGACCTTCGCGCCCTTCGGCACCGCGAACCGGAAACTCGACCGGGGAATCACGGGGTTCGCCGTGAAGCTCGTGATCACGACGTGGCGCTTTAGCCCGTTCGCGGTCTCGACGTCGAACTGCCTGATGCTCGAATCAGTGTCGTCGATCCAGACTTTGGCGCTCGTGAAAGGCGCATTGGCGCGCTTGGGTATGAGCGTAACGGCGTGAGTTGCACGTCCGCCGACGCTCGCCGTCCCTGACGACGAAACGTTGAAGCGGGTGCGCGGAGCGTTCAGGAATTGATCCGCGGGATCTACGCTGCCGGCATTCCTTCCCGTGTACGGCATGCGCATCACCTGACCCGGAACGCTGCTGGGCAGGTACACCCACAACGTCGAGCCGTCAGCCGCGACCCGATCGCCACTGTCGAATCGGATGCTCAGCAGGTTCGGCTTCTTCCGAAGGATGACTCCGGACGTCGTCTGAGAATTGCCGGTGAGCGGATTCGTCAGAGTTTGCCGGAAGTCGGCGCGCATGCTGTTGAGACGCGCGTACGCCGAAGCGGCGCGATCGATGATGGCATCGGCGCTCTGGGCGCGGACGCTGTGCGGAATCACGGCGAACGCAACCGCCGCCAGATACGTGATCTTTCTCATGTCTAAGCTACCCTGCTACTGGTTTGCCGTTCCGGTCTTAGGGGACGGGATGCTGCGTCCGATGGCTGTCGCTACGGCTCGAAGCTCCCTAACCAGCTGCGTGAATTGATCGGGATACAGCGATTGCGCGCCGTCGGAGAGAGCGCGATCCGGCTCGGGATGAACTTCGATGATCACCCCATCGGCGCCAGCGGCGACGGCAGCGCGAGCCATCGGAATTACCTTGTCGCGCAATCCGGTGCCGTGACTTGGATCGGCAATGATCGGCAGATGCGAGAGTCTGTGCACAATGGGAATCGCGGTGAGGTCCAGCATGTTCCGAGCGGCAGGATCGAAGCTCCGAACTCCGCGCTCGCACAGAATTACGTTCTCGTTTCCCTCGGCGAGAATGTACTCGGCGCTGAGGAGCAGATCGTTGATCGTCGCCGCCATGCCGCGCTTGAGCAGAACGGGCTTCTTCATCCGGCCGACGGTCTTGAGTAGCGAATAATTCTGCATGTTGCGCGCGCCGATCTGGATGCAATCGGCGACTTCTCCGACCAGCTCCGCGCCTTCGGCGTCCATTGCCTCGGTGACGACCGGCAGACCGGTTTCCTTTCCGGCGCGCGCCAGAAGCTCAAGACCCTTCTTGCCCATGCCCTGGAAAGAATAAGGCGAGCTGCGGGGCTTGAACGCGCCGCCGCGGAGCGCCGTGCCTCCCGCGGCCTTGACGATGCGCGCGGCGGAGAGAATCTGCTCCTCCGATTCAACCGAGCACGGGCCACCGATCACTACGATGTCGTCGCCGCCTACCGTCACGCCGGGCGCAATCTCCACGACGGTGTTCTCGGCGCGCCATTCGCGCGAGACCTGCTTGTACGGCTGGCTGACGTGAATTACCTGCGCCACGCCGGGAAGGGCCTCGAGCCGCGATGAATCGACGCGCCCATCGTTCCCAACGAGGCCGACGGCGGTGCGCTGCGCGCCGGGCATCGGCCGCGCCTCGTATCCCATTTCCTGAATGATACTGACGACGCGATCGACGTCTTTCGCCGTCGCGTCGTGTTGCATGACGACTAGCATTTACGCGATAACTGAGGCTGTGTCGGCGGGCTCGACGTGCAGCTGTGGTGTGTGCGCGGGATGCGCGGGTGTCATCGTCTCGTCCACCGTCCGTCCGCGCATGCGTACGCTCACCAACGACGAGACGCCCGGCTCCTGCATCGTGACGCCGTAAACGGCGTCAGCGGCCTCGGTGGTCGTGCGCGGATTGTGAGTGATGACTATGAATTGTGTGTTTCCCTTGAAGCGATTGAGCATGCGCACGAAGTGTCCGATGTTCTGGTCGTCGAGCGGCGCGTCGACTTCGTCGAGGAGACAGAACGGGCTCGGCTTGGTAAGGAAAATCCCGAACAGGAGTGAGAGCGCTACGAGCGCCTTTTCCCCGCTGGACAGAAGGTGAATTCTCTGAGTGCGCTTGCCGCGCGGCGACGCGTGGATCTCGATGTCCCCTTCGAGCGGACTCTCGGGATTCTCGAGACGTAGATCGCATTCGCCGCCGCCGAACAGCGTCATGAAGATGTTGCGGAAGTTCTCCCGCACCTGGACGAACGTCTGCAGGAACAGCTCGCGCGCCGTCGTGTCGATTTCGCGAATCGCCTGCTGTAGAGAAGTCTTCGCCGAGTTGAGATCGTCCCGCTGGGTCGTTAGGAACGAGAGACGCTTGGTTTCCTCCTCGTGCTCTTCGATCGCCAGAGGGTTCACCGGGCCGAGAGCATCGAGCTGTTCGCGCACCAGATCCGCTTCGGCGCGAAGCGTGTCGTCGTCCAGCGCGAGCGTCTCCGCTCCAGCGAGCAGCTCGTCGATCGGCTTCTTCCATTCCGCCTCGAGCCGCTCGCGGATCGCCGCTCTCCGTCCCGAGAGCTCCGTGTAGCGTAGCTCTGCCGCGTGAAGCTCATCGCTCAACGCCCCGGTGTGGCGGCGCATCTCGCCAAGCGAGTGCTCTTCGGTGGCGAGCTTCTCATCCACCTCTCGAACAGCGTGCTCCGCGTCGGCAAGCTTCTGCTCGGCGTCTTCTAGTGTCGCCTGTCTCGCGTCCAGATCGCTCTGCCACTGCGACAGCAACTCGGTAAGCTGCGCGTCGGCGCTCGACAGAGTAGTGAGCTCCTGTTGTAGCGATTCGAGTCGTCCCGTGGCGGACGCGAACTCTTCGCTCAAGTGCCTCTGGCGATCAGATGCGACTTCGAGCTGCGCCTGCGCCTGCGCGCGCCGAATCTGGCTCGCCGTTCGCTGTTCACGCGCCTCTTCCTGCTTGCGCTCGGCGGCGGCCAGCATTTCACGCGCTGTGGCCACCGCAGTTTCCTGCTCGGCAATCCTCGCGGTGATCTCCCGCGAGCTCGTTGCGA
>Ga0193698_1000117_pt1 | contig 10914 bp, 15 predicted proteins | sample L3c1metaG_FD_165512 | JGI IMG/M metagenome (GOLD analysis project Ga0193698, IMG submission 165512) | Soil microbial communities from a riparian zone of the East river system, Colorado, United States - L3c1 | ecosystem: Environmental > Terrestrial > Soil > Riparian zone | place: USA: East River... | reverse complement strand
CCACCCGCCTGCCTGATCATCCGCCACCCGACACCCGCCCGCATCCGCCACCCGCCACCCGCTTGCCTAATCATCAGCCACCCGACGCCCCTCTCCTCGATCATCTGCTACCCGAAATCCCCCCAATTCCTATTCCACCTCCTCAACCCCACCAGTTCCTAACGTCGAACACTGAGCAACGTCCTATTCCTCCATTCACTGAGTTAGAACAAGCCCAGTCCTCTTCATGGACGTCTTACATGAAACTTCCTCCTTTTTCTTCTTTTAACCCTGGGCCTGATCCGCAGCCGCTATCTGGTACTCAACCTGATCATCTTCTTCCTGACAATGCTCCAGGAACCGATTTTGATATGCTCACCCAGACTATCGAAGCTCTTGCAGGGTTGGCAGCAGGTGGAGATGGGGGAGAAATGAAGGACTTTGAAATGAGCTGCATTGATTACTCTCCTAGAAAACCATAGAGATTAATACATGTAAATAAACTTTCACACAATAATTTCTTTGTTTCATTCCTGCATTTTCAAATAACTCAAGACTTTAACCGGACTTCTGATGACAAGGTCAACTCCATTCATACTTCATTTTACATGCATTGAATTATAAACTAGTTTTCCTGCTTTGAATTTAATTGATAAGGTGGCAGATGTGCTCTGGAAATCTTTTCAAAAAAAAATTCGATCGGATAACTTTATAGCCGCCCAGGATTTACTTGTACCTCCAGGATGGTCTCAACAATTAGCTATTGATTGTGAGCACCTGTCTTATGTTCTAGCGATTGCCTATCATAATCACAGTACGTTGTGTTCAAATTTCAATCCCTAACCCTAACATTCTATCAGTTACCTTGCCTTGGAAAGTGGAGGATTATGCTTTAGCTTTGCCGTCGCGACCAAACGGTTTCGTCGGGTCGCTTGAAGAAAAATTAGAAGAACATTTTCCTCCCCTCTTCGCTAAGCCGTTTCCATTGGTTTCCAAGCCTGCATCGCTTGTTGATTCTGAAGGGGTTATTCTTGCGTGGTTTTTACCCGAAGGTTTGACATCTTCACGACAGGTAATTACGTTCATTTTCCTATCCCCTCCATCTCTCATGATCATTTACAGCAAATCATGTGGGATGCTCTTGTACATCTGCAACCTCTGTTCAACGGCGGTTCCGCCACCGGATCTTGGCGACAATCCAGTCAATTTTTCAAACCACAATCGCATTGCGTTGCATCTAAAGCTGGCATTGTGACGATGTCCCCCGCTTGGTTTGAGCAAGGTCATGATGTGCGTACTTTACATCGCAACGTACTGGTGAGACCTGATTGACAAATATTTTTAGAGCCCTAAGTTCGCTCTTCGTCCATCTGCTACTTTGAAATCCTCTTCAAAACATGCGTACTGTCGTAATTGGCTCAAAACCCACGCAGAGTCGGCTGCTCTCCTCAGCGGACTCCTCAGAGTGATTCATCCTGAATTATTTGCCATGTCGCGTAATGCCATGGTGAAGCTAGCCACAATGGAAGAAGCTGATGACCTTGTCAATCTCTGGACATCGGTTTTCAATGGGTGCCAAGTCATGTGTAATCGGGAGACTCCAATTCATAGAGACAATAGCTCTGCCGCAGAATGGTATGACATTCTCTGCTCAGTTGGCCCATATCCTGGCGCGGATTTGGAGTTAACAAATGTTGGGTTGACATTTCAGTACAACACGGGTGCGATCTTGGCTTTGTGCGGCCGAATCCTTCGTCATGGCGTTTCAGCAACTGAAGGAGATAGGATGTGTTTGTCGTATTACATGAGGGAAAATGTACAGTGTAGGCTTGGTTCTCGGCCTGCTGGATGGAGTTACCAACGAGATATTTAAATATTTCGTTCCTGCAGCACGTTTCAATGTATGGGGAAACTTTTGATTCATATTTCAAACAAGCTGATAGCAAGTTGCAAATGTCTCATTTTCAGCGTCATTGCTGCATTTAATGTATGTTAACATACAACAATGATACGCATTCTGAATTGACAATGTGTGGACTGTCTATGACAATCTCCAATCTCTCTACTAGCTGTTAAGTACGGTCGCTCATGCAAAATCCTACCAGACATCTTTCTCTGGTTGTTTTATAATTTTAAATATTACATGTCAACAGACCCAACCGCTATTTGTTGAGTCTCTCCGATCTCCTCTTCTTAGGCAATGCCTCCTCATCCGAAATCTGCTGCAACTCCTCCGTCTCAAACTTCACCCTACTCCGTGTGGCGATTTTTCTTTGGAGGCTCGTTCCAACATTCTGTCCCTTCAATTTCTTTGCAGAGCCTTGTGCTTCCACATGGGGGGTACCATCGTCTTCGTCATCTGCCTTTCGCTTTCTTCCTCTGGTCGTCCCAACACCTGCATCATCTTCCAAGTCACTCCCATCATCTATATCTGCCCGCTTCTTCTTAGCCATTTCCCCCGCCTTCTTGCGGAACTCTACCATTCGCTTTTTTCTAGCATCTTGGGTTGCCTTTGACTCTGACTTCCTGCCCGAATCAGCCTTGCCCTTGCTGCTCCCCCTTGGATCCCTGTCTGAGTCGGTATTAGAGTCAGTATCCGACGGGTTTGAAGATTTTTCATCCATTGTCTTCTTCCCAGTATTGCCTTTGGTCGCTTTAACTACCTTCTTGGCTTCTTTCGCAGCCTTGTGTTTCTGTTTGTTGATAGAATTGTCCCTGTGTCCTTTGGGTTTGGGCTTCAAACGATTAGAAGGCTGGTCGCTATCTGAATCTGTGTCGCTGTCATCTGTGTCGGTGTCATCTGCATCGCTATCGTCCGTGCGGGTATTTGAGACAACATCAGTTGGGCGATTCTTTTTGGCTCGCCCTCTGGATGTTTTGTCCCTGGATGAAGTATTGTTTTCCACCGCTCTCCCCTTTCCCTTTCTGTCGCATTTGACTATGTCTCCCGTTGACCTATCTTTGTAGGCCTTGAACTGGAATGCTGCAGGCACTCGCGGGTTGTCCTGTCGCTTATACCAGTATTGGAGTAATTTCTGGATCTGGGTCTTGCTCATTTTCGATGGATCCTTTTGTACTTCAAAGCCAAATGGAAGATATTGGTCCTCGATGAATTCCTGTTGCTGGGCTCCAATTGCTCCCCAAGGAATGACCGCCTTCTCATGCCCAGAATCCAGCCCTACAACATTTTCAACATGACATTTAGTATTCAGTATGAAGATGCAACATACTATAATTCACAGTCATGTACTCTCGTACAATGGGATGTAAATCGTCAAATCCAAGTGATTCATCAATGACTGTGTCTGGCAAAAGCGGTCGGCCATCGTCCCGGATGTCTAACTGTACGGCTGGCTTCTTTCTTTTCTGACGGGCATCGTCTTCAGAATTGGATTCATCTACATCCCCACCTGTTTTGCCTGAGCGGTTATAGAAATCATAAATATTGACTTATAATCACCAAAAGCATCTTCCGCAAACCGAGCCCACTCGTTCAGTATAGGTTTCTCCATCCATCGGGGTCGGACTTCATTGAATGGCTTGCCTTGAAGATCTTCGTTGAAGTCATAGCTGTTGTCTGCCGGTTAGCTTTCGTGATTTCAATCCACTGTAACTGTACTTACTCTGAAATATCAATTGCACCGTTCTTCAGCTTCTGAGCAGCCAGGACAAATACCCTCATTCCCAGTCGAGTCCACATTTTTTTGGCAAACTCGTTGACATATTGATTGGCATGTTTCTCTGCCAACCTGGGCACCGATTAGATTACATTCCATAATTTGAAAGTAGACTCACTGTTGTTGGACCGCTTCAGGAGGAGATTTTGCCGTCCACTCTTTTGCCATTTGTCTATATTTTTCTTGATCTTCCTTTGGTAGAGCCGTGACATACTTTGACAGAACCTTCTGATACACCGCAAAGAACCCAGTGGTTCCACTTGGCTTTCCACTTTCCTGCACGCAAAGTGCTTCAACCTCCTCCTTATGGAGCTTCCCAACAACCTGACCTAGGCTCCAAGCCCTACCAGGATTCTGGGCCTTCTTCTTTCTTCGGCCATGGTTTGCAAGATAGTAACCAACAACCTGCAAATCATCAGCATCACCAAAACAATAGCATGATAACCATTACTTTTTTCATCCTGTCCACTTGCTCTTTCCAAAGTCGTCTACCATCCTTGTCATCTTCAGGAACTGCGGGGAATAAAGCAGTAAGGGCATTTTTTATAACGCCCTTGCGCTCCTTGCGTGATGCCTGTTTATAAGAGTCAACAAAATCATCCAGCCTGCTCTTCTGTTCATTTGTCAGTTTTTGAGGTTGAGCCATTGCTGGTATGTTGTGTTTGGATGTCGCAAGGGAAACTTTGGATATTTTAGGCAATACACATCTTCTGATCGGACTTTGTTGTTATGAGGCCCCGAGCCATCATGGTTTTACATGGGTAATATATGGGCACCTCATTATTCACTGAAGGAAGAATGTGCTAGCCCATTAAAGATCTCCAGAGTCTCCTATATTGCATCCAATGAAAATGTATCCTCAATGGCCATATGCCGAACTTGAGATGATCGTCTCAATATGTATATGTTACCATATTAGGTATGTAGTGTTTATCATCAGGATCTTCATCCTTTGAAATACATATGATCAACCAACAAGATGATGTATAATATCTATATTACCAATGCAGGGTAGAATATAAGCTATATAAGCCTATCAGTATGGGAGCTGAATGTTTTCAAACTGGTGTAAATGATGGCATCTGTGATTGTACTATCTCAATAGTATGTATATGATACCATATTAAGCATGTAGGGTTTATCATCAGGATCTTCATCCTTTGAAATACATATGATCAACCAACAAGATGATGCATAATATCTATATTACCAATGCAGGGTGGACTATAAGCTATATAAGCCTATCATATGGGAGCTGAATGTTTTCAAACCGGTGTAAATGATGGCATCTGTGATTGTAAATGTTCAATAGAAAGTCTTCATAACTGACCTTGTTATCATGCAAATACATATTTAGTTAAATACCACCTCAATATGTCTACATGATTAACCTGTGATGGCTTACAATCCTCAGCACATACTCTACTAGTACCTCAGGCTCACACAAGGTTCGAAAGTATCATTTATAGTTGGCTTCAGATGCTCTTCCATTTTCTTGAAATATTTAAATGGTTGCTGTTTTCTCAGAGGTTTTGGAGTGTATGTTTACTCCAATCACATTTTTGGATGACACATGAGATTGGGCTGATTGTTACACAAAGAGTCAACTGCTAGTGGGCAGTGCATGCCTGAGACTGCCAGTGTTTCAAAATTTGCATACACTTCAACATGACAATCAAATAAATAATTCTATATGTTCAATTGCATATTTAGGTCACCCTCATAATCCTGATTTAATGCTTGCACCATATATATCATTGGATTATGGATGTGAAGCTGCTTTCGTGATCAGCCACAATTTCGGGACAGAAAGGCTATATATACTTTGTGTAAGACAAGATTAATGTTGACAACAATATAAGCCGTGTGGAATATTAGGAGAGTATCAGCAATGCTATTTTGTACAGCTAGGTAGGTTGTGGGTGGCTGCAGTTAATGCAGCCAGCATTGCTGGTGAATCCTAGGCCAGAAATTGACAGAATGCAACAAAAATGACAAAATATATAAGTATATAAAATTGATAAGGCATAAACTGGCTCATCTTCACTGCATTCAGTCTTGTGTAACAATTGAAGGAGTTGGTTGCTCACTATCCTGGGTGTATATGGGTTCTCATCTGAGGAGAGCACCAGACTTTCCATACCGGTTAACTGTCCCAAATCAGGCATCTCTACATCCTTGTTTCTCACTCCCTCATGATTGGCACATCTCATGGGCAAAACTCGCCACCTTAATTCTAGCCCCCACATCAGACACGTTAGATATACTACAAAAAATACTACAAGGGGTCCTAAAGTTGTCAAACGGCATGTGCAGCAGCCACACTTTTGGACAAGTCCTTCAAAGGCCAGGAGCAGTTCACATAACCATCAAGAGCCCTCGTATGAAGACAACTATGATTCATATAATGGCTCAAATAATATGGGGGGAAAGGTATTCCAAAATTCTATTGTACTGGGGACAAGTTGGGTTGATATTGAATGGCAGAGTCAAAACGACTACCTAAGGGATTTCCTCAAGAAGAGGACAGAATATATTTCTGAGATTCTGACACGGGAAGCATGTATGGATGAGAATCGGAATTGTGTTGGCTGTGGAATTAGGGAGGGATCTTGGAGATGCCGGGATTGCATAGGGAATGGATGTCATTGCATCCAATGCTTTCGGGACATTCACCGATTACAACCATTTCACCGTGTGGAGCATTGGAACGGAACTCATTTTGATCCAGCCTGGCTTTGTCAAGTGGGTGTTGAGATTTACCTTGGCCATGGTGGAAAACCTTGCCCGATAGGTACCGTTCAACCAGAGGATACCTTTGAGGAAGAAGATGCAGATGGATCGGAAGAAGAAGATGCAGGTTTTGGAGTTGAATCAGAATGGGAAGATGAAGGCTGCTCAGAGCCTCCTATGTCTGGAACATCCTCATTGCCTGAGCTGAAAGGGCGAGGAGTTACGCTGATGATTGACTGTTCAGGACTTCACAAATTTCGCATACATCCTTGCTGCTGCCAGGGTGCATTACCAATTGATATCCAGTGTCTCCGCATGGGCTTCTTCCCAACTAGCTTCAAGAATATCAAAACCGTTATAACATTCCAGGCACTAGAGGATCAACGGCTGGACAATTTGGAATGCAAGACCGCCCTCCTCCGCTATTGGAACAAACTCCGGAGGAAAACTTCTGTTGATGCATGGCCTTTGTTACCGGTAAGGTTCATATCTTTGTCTTAGATCATGCTGCAACTGACCGGTCCGTTATACAAAGAATCGTTACCGAGAGTTTTTGAGAGTCGCCCGAATGTGGCGACATATACAAACTGTCATCCGTTTTGGATTTGCTCATAGCAGCAAGGAGATTGGTCCTGGAAGCCTGGCAATGTTTTGTCCGACTTGTCCACAGCCAGGTATTAACCTCCCAGAGGATTGGGAAGAAGACCCAGAAGAGTCAGTGTATATTCCCTAGTTGTTTTTCTACTAAATGCTGACATTTTAATTGCTCATTAGGTGGAAATTCACTAGAGGCTATGTGTTTGACGGAAACTTCTCTGCAGAGCAACTGAAAATGAAACGCCCCGAAGATGACGTCCATTTGACAGATGGAACTGGGTTTCTGACTGAGGAAAGCCGCTATCAGAAACATTTAAATGTAGCAATTGAAATCAAGGAGGTAAGATGTTAGTTGGGTCGATATAAAACCTTCAAGCTCAATGACCGTCTTAGAAAAAAACATGTCATGAATATGTGGCCCAGAATAGCGCTAATCAATATTTGCAGCACACCTTATATACTGGAATCGGAGCAGCGGCATGTGTGCGGCATGGATGTTATGTTCCTGGCGGTGTGGTAAATTTCACCAAAGGGGAGAAGTAAGTTGAACGACTATAAGATCATCTGTTGGATGGAACTCATTATATTTACAGGCAGATGAACATGGATTATTGTGTGCATACCGCACTCCATTACAACATGGATAGAATTCGACGGGTGATCTTATACTACGACATCATGTGTCAGTTCTGGAAGAATTTGCGCAAGAGGTTTCGAGGGAATCGATATTTACATTTTCCATCTTATTTGGAAATTGTGAGAGCCATTGGACTGTTTCATGTCCATGGTCATATCGACTCCTGCTATCCCCGATACGCCCCCAGCTTTATTCAGGGAGCAGGGCAGATTGATGGGGAGGTTATTGAGACTCTGTGGGCGGTTCTCAATTTGATTCATCCAAGCACCAGAAGAATGTCAACTGCTCACAGACGTGAAACACTTGATGATCACATGAATGACTCCAACTGGAAGAAGCTCGTTGGAATGGGTGAGCTGCCTTTTCAATTAATATGAAAGAGACAATGCGTTGATCTGCCCCATGACCGGTAGTTGCACGGCTTTGCAAAAAGTTAATTACTGCGATCAATTCCGTCAAAGAAGCCCAAGATGCATTTCAACTCATCAATGACACAGCGGATCAGGCCAAAGTCTCTGAATGGGCACTACAAGCAGAGGAGGCGATGGAAAATAGAGATTCGGATCCAGCTGCAATGGATATATATGACCTAAAAGCCACCCCAGGTTTGTCCATAGATATCAATCAATTTTTGGGCGGTTGTTGATATTGACGTACAATACAGTCAAAAGCAAAGCAAAGGTGCACCTAGAACTGTTGGAAGAAGACAAGTCTTCAGTGGGGATGCAAGCATGCAAGCTAATTGCTGAAGGGATCAAAATCGAGGAAACACAGTAAGTTTGAATAGTCAATCTGGCAGAAGCAGTATACCGATTGATAGATTTAAAGATTGACATTACATGCGTTTGTTCGACGGATGGGACAAAAGCCGACAGCATCAGAACTAGTATCGTTGAAGGAAAGACGTTCCCGACTACAGGACCGTATTGACCAGTTTTCTGTTCACGCAGCAACAGCATGGCACTCGAATTCTGATGAGGAGCTTCCTTCATGCGTTCAAGACATTGAAGCAGCGGATGACCTCTTGTCCGACGAATCAGAAGATGAAGTTGACCAGGATTTCAACCAAAGGACACGATATGCAGCAGAATGGGCACCAGAATTGGCAACCTTGTTACTGCCATCAACTCTGGGTCAGGAAGCATGTGAACGTCTTGGGTATGGAAGTCATCTGGAGAAGGAGAAAAAATTGCGTGCAGGTCAGGCGAATGACGCTCTTCAAGGTATTCGTGTAGCTCTCAGCAAGAAAGCCATTTTATTCCGTGGCTTGCGCGAAGCGACATCAAAAACGAAGCGAAATCGATCTTGGGACCAGATCAAGTCAACTGCGGGCAGCGCTCGACACCACGTCAGGATATACATTCGTGCTAGGAAAGCCTTGATTAGTCTAGGAGCCTCGCCTGATGTCCTCGCGAAATATCAGCCCTTGACAAGGGAACAACTGAAAATAACCGCAGCGCGCATAGATCCCTCGTTACGGGGTACAAGAAATTCCAGCTTGGCTTGGTTTTGGACGGTGGATGTTCAAGGAGATTGTCAGACGGCCGAAGGCATCGAAGAATGTAATGTGATTTTAGATTCATCCCAGAGTCATTTGACTGATTTGACATGCGAACTGTTTAGTTTACAGGGTGCATTGGTTGAAAGCGAAAGCGCGTCATGATCGTTGGACAGAAGAATTAACGCTCATTTTAAGTGAAATGGATTGGACAGAAAGGTTTTTCCGTTACATGGTTCGCAAATGGGAAAAGTTGGGATTAGAGCAAGGTCGCAGACAAAATGATTTGAATGGGCGAGGACATTCTCCATCGGGAGGGGAAGAACTGGCGGGAGCAGTAGACGAGGGGGGCGATGGAGAACAGCTGGGTGGTGAAAATCCGCTGGAGGGCGCGTCCGAATTTCAAAGGTTGAGCCTACAAGATCCATCAGAAGGACATACCTTCGACGCTCTTTATCAAATGTCATTGGCAGCATATGCTGGAAAGGAAGCAGCTATGTGGAACCGCTTGGCTGCGCATGCATATGACTCTTTTTCAGCTGTGAAGTTCAGACAGGGAATAGATTAATATGGATTACGTGTATTTCTTACAATTTCATTCCACACCACCATGTCGCAGTCAGGCAATGATTCAGACGTCGAAGAGATTCCTCATGATCCTGAAGATGATTGTCTTACTTTGTCAGCTAGCGGTTTGCAGGGGAAGCTTGAACTCCTGGCTGCTAGGTTTTCCGCTGCTCTGGCCGCTGAAGGGATTGATGAACAGGCGTTGTCGTTAGGGTTGAATTTTGAATTGGTATGTGCAAAGTGATTATAATTTATTCCATCATTTATTAATTTCATTCGCCAGAACGAAGCGGCGAAAATTTTGGGATTGTCGCAGTTGCAAGGTCTACAGCTAGATGTGCCGGAGATTTTTGTAAACGCTATGGCGGAACTGCAAACGCCGCCAATCGATTTTGCGCGATTAAAATCCATTGCGCCGTTAGCCGTACCTGGAATGAAGTTTGTCGATGCCTGGTGGTTAGATGAGAACGGAAGCTCATATATCCCTCGATCGGTGAGTTCTTTATCTTCTTCTTTTATTTTAATTATTTATCTGCGCTGACCAGTATTCGGCCACCAAACGCTTCCGCACGGATGTGATCAAGGGCACGCAACGCATCCATAGTCTGTATCGAGAAATCACAGACACCAGTCTGGCTACTTATCATCAGCATGGAGATGAATTGACGGAAATATCTGAAGCGTTAAGCTCTTTCCGCTTGGCCATGAAGCAATTCAAGTCGGGTGAGTCTTCGCGCGACTCATAAAATACTAGCCGGGAGTTTATTACATACGTATGATGTCAATTTATATCATTTCAATTGTCTATCACATTGCTTCATCTACATCCAGCACCAGTGAGTTAAATTTGTTTCCAAACTATACTGAGTAAGTTTTCCAGCAATCCTTTGTCATTTGATGTTTACAGGGCGAATATCCACGCAGTGGATAGTCAAGGAGACATGTTATTTTCAGCGGCCGATTTCCAGTTACCCGAACTCCCTATTTTGAAAAATCCCGCTGATCAAGAGCTTGAAGAAGGAACGAGGAAGTTCGCCTCTGACGAATTTTCATTACCTTCCGCCCCCAGGGAACGCCAGCAGACGTTCGCGCCTGATGATTTCGCCTCACCCCCTGCAGCAGACATCCAATTACCCCTAGCCCCCATTTCTGATGCTCAATCTTTGACTTCTACTTTGGCCACTATGTCACTAGATTTTGATGATTTCAAGCTCCCTCTTCCCCCC
>Ga0193698_1000111_pt1 | contig 11195 bp, 11 predicted proteins | sample L3c1metaG_FD_165512 | JGI IMG/M metagenome (GOLD analysis project Ga0193698, IMG submission 165512) | Soil microbial communities from a riparian zone of the East river system, Colorado, United States - L3c1 | ecosystem: Environmental > Terrestrial > Soil > Riparian zone | place: USA: East River... | reverse complement strand
TTCTCGTCGCGAACTCTGGTGGAACCGACATCAGTTACATCGATCTGAACGTAGGCGGCAGCGGCGCGGAAGTATTCCGCTACGCTCTGCCCAACATCATCGTCTACAGCGTCACCACTGTGACGTCCGGAACGAGCGGCTTGCCCTTCCAGCAGCGCGTTCGGTTCGACTTCAGTGATCGACCGCAATTCCCGGCCGCTACGTGTATCGTCGCGGGTGGCGTGTGCACCGAGACCATAATGGCGTACACGACGACGCCAACGCCCGGCCAGACTGTGCCCTTCGACAAGCTCAATGGCACGATCAGGTGGGAGAATCTGACGCGCGGCGTAACCGTCGCGGGCAAGACGGACTATCACACGTCGCACTTCTTCTTCGAGCCAGCGCTTGGTCAGTCAGCCGGACGCTCGGATACTCTCGAAATCATACGCTTCGACGCCAACGGCATCGATTCCACGGTGATCCTGCCGTACAATCAGCTGATAGGCGCCGGACCAGCCAGATATGCCATCACGGTGCGCTTGCCGGAGCTTGGATATCGGGACACCACGTTCGCGCGCAATTCCGGCAACTTCCAGAGAGCAATCTTCGGTGAAGGCGGAAGCGTCTTCGGCAGCAGAGCCGTCGCGTTCGATGTCGATCGTGGGTACGATTTGAATCCGGTGTTAGCGGTCCCAGTGATCGACAAGGGTGTTTCGCCCGCGACCGCTGTCTCGGACTTCATCGCCAACACCTTTGCGGAAGTGAAGGGCGTAGCGATCAACTTCGACGGATCGCTTTCGGCGATTCGCGCTGACTCGACGTACATCCTCAATCCGCTGTTGCGGCTGCAGGGTATTCTGGCCACGACCGTCAGCAACGCCGGTCTCGATTTCCACCCGCTCAACACGGGGCCGAACTCGTTCCCGATGAACACGCGCCTCCTGTTCGCGGCGTCGTCCGAGCCACTGATCGAGATCTTCGATACGCACTGCTACCAGCGCGTCTCGTCGATACCGATTCGTGATCCGATCGTTGGGCCGATCAAGGCCGCGTATCGCGTAGCGACTGGCCAGCTGGTGCTCGTTGGCGCCACCGCTCGCGGAGTCGTGATCGCGCAGCTTCCGAACACCTTCACTACGACCTGCCCGTAACAGACAGGTTGAGAAACAATTCAGAGAGCCCGCCGGATTTTCCGGCGGGCTTTCTTTTTGGCGCCGTGTCCGTTCTTTTTGGAGCCTATGCTCCGCTTCACCACCGCCGGCGAATCACACGGCCCCGCGCTCGTGTCCATCCTCGAGGGGATGGTCGCGGGCTTGCCCCTCGTGGCGGCTGACGTGGATGCCGAGCTGTTCCGCCGGCAACAGGGCTACGGACGCGGCCGGCGCATGACGATCGAATCCGATCACATCGAGATCCTCTCCGGCGTGCGCGCCGGCGAAACGCTCGGCTCACCCATCGCGATGCTGATTCAGAATCGCGACTGGAAGAACTGGCAGGAGATCATGGATCCCGCCCCGCGTGAGGGCGATCCGGAGCGAAAACGAGCGGTCACGCGCCCGCGCCCCGGCCACGTCGATCTCTCGGGAATGCTCAAGTACGATCGCGACGATGCCCGCGATGTGCTCGAGCGGGCGTCAGCGCGCGAGACTACCGCGCGCGTGGCCGCTGGTGCCATCTGCAGGCGATTCCTGCGCGAGTTCGACATCACCGTGGGGAGCCACATCGTTCACCTGGGCGGCGTCGACGCCAAGCGCCCCGACAAAATGCCGGCGGATCTGAACGCCGCAGCCGATGTTTCGCCCCTGCGCACTTTGGACGGCGCGGCGGAAAAAGAGATGATCGCGAGAATCGATGCCGCGAAAGCCGAGGGAAACACACTGGGCGGAATCGCCGAGGTGATCTGCGACGGCGTGCCGGTGGGGTTGGGCTCGCACGTGTCGTGGGATAGGAAGCTCGATGGTCGTCTCGCCGCGGCTATCATGTCCATCCCCGCTGTGAAAGCGGTTGAGATCGGACTCGGCGTGGAGGGCGCGCGCAAAAAGGGATCGGACGTGCACGACGAGATCGACGCCGACGAGCGGAACGTGAAGGCGGGTCGCGTGCGCAGGCGAACCAACCGGGCCGGCGGAATGGAAGGCGGGATCAGCAACGGCGAGCAGATCGTGTTGCGCGCATCGATGAAGCCGATCAGCACGCTGATGCGGCCGCTGGGGACGATCGAGATGAAGACGCGGGAGCCCGCTCAGGCGGTGGCGGAACGAAGTGATGTCACTGCGGTTCCGGCGATGGGGGTGATTGCCGAAGCGATGACAGCGTTCGTCATAGCGCAGGCGTTCCTCGAGAAATTCGGCGGCGATTCGCTGGGTGAGACGCGGCGGAACTACGAGAGCTACGTCTCTGGCTTAAGTGGCAGACGCGGACGCTAGGCCGTCACCTCCGCATCTGATCCTCGTTGGGCTTCCGGGGGTGGGGAAGACGACGATCGGCAGGGAGGCGGCTCGGCAGATGGCGAGACGGTTTGTCGATTTCGACCAGGAAATCGAGCGGCGGGCGGGAATGAGCGTGCGGGAAATCTTTCGGCTCAAGGGCGAAGAACACTTTCGCGCCATGGAATCAGCGCTGACGAAAGAGCTTAGCGAGTCGAGTGGGATGGTGTTGTCGCCGGGGGGCGGGTGGATCACCCAGACCAGCTCAGTCGAACTTTTGCATTCAGTTGGACGTATCATATACCTTAGAGCGTCACCCGAGGCAGTCGCCAAGCGATTGAAGCGGGTGGAGACGAGGCCCCTCTTGGCGGGCCGAGACCCGGTGGTAGCGCTCCGGGAGCTATATGCGAAGAGGCGGGCCCTCTACGAGACCGCGGACGTGGTTCTCGATACGGAAAGGCTTGCGCGACAACAACTTATAGAGAAACTGGTCGAGCTCGGCTCGGCCAGTGACAACTAATACGCCAGACATGGACGAACGGATTCCTGGACAGACGACTTTTCGGGTGATGGGCCCGCACGAGCGGGGGCGATTTGCCCCTGAGGCGTGGGGTCACTTGCTGTCGCTGAACGGCTCGGGCGCGATCAACGGCCTGGAGCTGGAGCACATCATCGAGCGCGCGCTCATGCAGTTCGAGGGGCGGATCGCGCTCGACGACCTGCGTGGATTGCTGGAAGGAACTGGCCTGGAAGACTCGTCCGGAAGCGGCGACAACATTACGGTGCACTAGAGATGGCGAAAGCCAAGACAGCTAAAAAAACCACTGCCAGCAAGACTACCACGAAACGGACTCGCACGGCGAAGGTCGTCAGCGCGACGGGCTCGGCGTCCAAGCCGACCCGAGCGAGAAAGAGCACGAGCAGAATCGTCGAGGACGAAAGTCCGTCCGAACCCGGCTCGACTTCGCTCGTGATCGTCGAGTCGCCGGCCAAGGCGAAGACGATCGGCAAGTACCTCGGTCGCGGTTACCGAGTGCGGGCCACCGTCGGTCACGTGCGAGATCTTCCCGAGAAGAAGATGGGTATCGACATCGAGAACGGCTTCGAGCCGGAATACGTGACGATTCCCGGAAAAGAGAAGACCGTTGCGGATCTGAAGTCGGCGGCGCGTGACTCGAAAGAGATCTTCCTGGCGACCGATCCTGATCGCGAGGGCGAAGCCATCGCGTGGCACGTCGCGCAGCAGATCAAACCGAAGAATGGAGTGCCGGTCAGGCGTGTTCTCTTTCACGAGATCACCCGCGACGCCGTGCAGCTTGCGATCGCCAACGCCGGCCAGATCGACGAGCGCAAGGTCGAGGCACAGCAGGCGCGTCGCGTGCTCGACCGCCTCGTCGGATACAAGGCGAGTCCCGTCCTTTGGAAGACGGTGAAGAAGGGAATTTCAGCGGGACGCGTGCAGACCGTCGCGCTCAGATTGCTGGTCGAGAGAGAGCGGGAGATCCGCGCGTTCAAGCCGGTCGAGTACTGGACGGTCGAGGCGCTGCTCGAGAAGGACAAGCAGCAGTTCACGGCGAAGCTCCATCTGCTGGACGGCAAGAAGCCCGTCATCAGCAACGAGACGGATGCGAACGAGATTCTCTCGGCGCTCAAGGCACGGAAGACGTTTGAGGTCACCGAAGTCAAGCGCCGCGAGCGCCGCAAGAATCCGGGCGCCCCGTTCACGACGAGCACGCTCCAGCAGGATGCGGCGAAGAAGCTGAGCTTCGGCTCGAAGCGGACGATGCGGCTGGCGCAGGATCTCTACGAGGGAATCGAGATCGGCGACGAAGGCGCGGTTGGTCTCATCACCTACATGCGCACCGACTCGACGCGCGTGGCCCCATCGGCCGCCGAGCAGGCGCGCGAGTACATCAAGATGATGTACGGGCAGCAATATCTGCCCGACGCGCCTCGGCTCTACATGGACGGGAAGGCGAAGAACGCGCAGGACGCGCACGAGTCGATTCGCCCGACCGATCCGACACGCCGTCCCGAGCACATCAGGAAGTATCTCAAGGAAGATCAGTACCGGCTGTACGAGCTGGTCTGGCAGCGTTTCATGGCGTCGCAGATGTCGCCGGCGGTGTTCGATACTACGACCGTGGACTTCGATCTCGGCCGCTTCCTGTTCAGAGCCACGGGCAGCGTCGTCAAGTTCGACGGCTACCAGCGGCTGTACAAGGAATCGCGCGAGGCCGAGGAAGGGAAAGCACTCGAGGAAGAGCAGGGACTGCCGGTTGTCGAGAAGGGCGAGAACATTCCTGTCCGAGCGATCACGCCGTCGCAGCATTTCACCGAGCCGCCTCCGAGATACTCCGAGGCGAGTCTGGTGAAAGAGCTCGAGCGGCTCGGCATCGGCCGGCCGTCGACTTACGCATCGATCGTTTCGACGCTCGTGGATCGCCGTTACGCGCAGCTCGAGCAACGGCGGTTCTTCCCGACGTTCCTGGGCGAGCAGGTCGAGAAGGTGATGGTGAAGAGCTTCCCGGACGTCTTCAACGTCAAGTTCACGTCGCACATGGAAGACGACCTCGACAAGATCGAAGAGGGCGAGGTCAACTGGCGCAAAATGCTCGGCGATTTCTACGGACCGTTCGCGGTCTCGGTGAAGGGCGCCGACATCGAGGCGTTGATCGGCGAGGCGCACGATCTCTCGTCGCTGGAAACCGAGAGGTGTCCGACGTGCGGCGGAAAGCTCCAGCCACGTGGCGGATTCTTCGGGCCGTTTCTCGCCTGCGAGAACCATCCGAAGGACTGCAAGTTCACTCGGCCTCTGCGGGGTGATCGCAAGCCGGCTCAGCCCACCGACGAAATCTGTCACGAGTGCGGCCAGCCGATGGTCATCCGGCACGGCCGCTCGGGAGAGTTTCTCGGGTGCAGCACGTTCCCGAAGTGCCGCGGGACGAGATCGATGCCAACGGGCGTCAAGTGCCCGAAGGATGGCGGAGACATCGCTGTGCGTCGGTCGAAGAAACGTGGCAAGGCGTTCTACGGCTGCTCGAACTATCCCAAGTGCGATTTCGTGATTTGGGACAAGCCGGTCGCGGAGACGTGTCCGGAGTGCGGGTACGTTGGCGCCGAGTCCAAGTTCACGAAGACGCGCGGCGAGTACCGGCGGTGCATCAAGTGCGCGAACGAGTGGGATGTGGTGCCGACACCTGAAGCCGTGGCGGTGTGAAGCCAGGCGTCACGGTTGTGGGCGGCGGCCTCGCCGGCTCGGAGGCCGCGTGGCAGCTCGCCACGCGCGGGTACGATGTAAGTCTGCACGAGATGCGGCCGGTTGTTGCCACGCCGGCCCACAAGACCGACAGGCTCGCCGAGCTGGTTTGCTCGAACACGTTCAAGAGCACCGAGGTGACGAACGCGCACGGTCTGCTCAAGGCGGAGATGCGTTTACTCGGGTCGCTTATCCTCGAGTCGGCGGACTCTGCCCGTGTCGCTGCCGGAAGCGCGCTGGCGGTGGACCGCGATGTCTTTTCTTCCGCGGTTACAGCGCGGATCGCCGGTGAGCCGCGCATCACCGTTGTCCGCGAAGAAGTCGTGAGCATCGCCGGACCAGCGGTGATCGCGACCGGACCTCTCACTTCAGATAAGCTCGCCGAGGCAATTCGTGCGCGGCTCGGAGTTGGCGCGCTGGCGTTCTACGATGCAATTGCGCCGATCATCGCGCGGGATTCGATCGACGACTCGTTGGTATTTCGCGGGTCGCGGTACGGGAAGGAGACGATGGAGGGCGCGGACGACGATGGCGCGTATCTCAACTGCCCGATGTCGCGCGAGCAGTACGATGCGTTTCTCGATGCGCTGATTGCAGCGGATCAGTATCACGGTCACGAGTTCGACGAGGTGCCGTACTTCGAGGCGTGCATGCCGGTGGAAGTGATGGCCAAGCGCGGGAGGGATACGTTGCGCTTTGGTCCTCTCAAGCCGGTTGGGCTCCGCGATCCACGCACGGGCCGCGACGCGCACGCTGTCGTGCAGCTGCGTCAGGAGGACAGGGCCGGTCGCATGTGGAATCTCGTTGGATTCCAGACGCGGCTGCGCATCCCCGAGCAGCAACGCGTGCTGCGGATGATTCCCGGGCTGGAAGGGGCGGAATTTCTGCGTTACGGGTCGATCCACCGCAATTCGTATCTCAATTCGCCGGCGGCGTTAAGCGCGCACCTGGCGGCGCGAGACGAGCCGTCGCTTTTGTTCGCCGGCCAGATCACCGGAGTCGAGGGCTATACCGAAAGCTCGGCGACCGGCTTGCTCGCGGGAATCAACCTTGCGCGGATTCTTTCAGATGAAGATCCGGTCATTCCTCCCCCGACGACGATGACGGGCGCGCTTTACCGCTACATGAACGAAGCGGATCCCAAGCATTTCCAGCCGATGAACGCGAACTTCGGGCTGCTCGACGATCTACCCGAGAAGATTCGCGACAAGAAGCGGAAGCGCGAGCTGTTCGCGGAGCGCGCGCTCGCTGACATGCAGGCGTGGATCGAGGAGAAGAGCGTTATCGGAGCTCCCGCAGCCCGATGAGCGGGACTACCGCGGTGGACGATTTCCTCGTTCATCTCGAGAAAGAGCGCGACGTCTCCCCGAATACGTTGATCGCGTACCGGCGCGATCTCGACGAGTTCGTCGAGTTTCTCGGGAGCTACTACGGCGTGCGCGAGTGGACGTGGCAGGGCCTCGACCGCCTCGCGATCCGCGGATTCCTCGGCCACCTCACCCGCAAGAAGCTCAATAAGCGATCGATCGCGCGCAATCTCTCGGCGGTGCGCAGTTTCTACAAGTATCTGCACCGGGAAGAGCAGGTAGAGGCGAATCCGGCGCGCGGTGTGACGACGCCGAAGCAGGACAAGTACCTGCCGAGCTATCTCGATCGCGCGCAGATCGAATTGCTGTTCCAGTCGGCGGAGCTGAAGGCGCAGGAAGGCCGCTTCGGCGACGTTCGGAATTGCGCGATCCTCGAGCTGTTCTACTCGACGGGAATGCGGTTGTCGGAGCTGCGCGGAATCAACCGCACGGACATCGATCTGTTGTCGCAGCAGGTGAAGGTGCGCGGGAAGGGAAGGAAAGAGCGGATCATTCCCGTCGGAGATCATGCGCAGCTGGCGCTCAGGAATTACGAATCCAAGCGGGACGAGCTGCTGCGGGTGATTGGACCGAAGGGCGATCGGACCGCGTTCTTTCTCAGCAATCGTGGGAAGAGGATGTCAGTGCGGACGATCCAGAACGCGATGTCGGGGTTTCTGGACAAGATCGACGAGAGCGCCGGGCTGTCGACGCACTCGTTGCGACATACGTTCGCCACGCATCTGTTGGACGCGGGCGCTGATCTCCGCGCGGTGCAGGAGCTGCTCGGCCACGCGTCGATCTCGACGACCCAGATCTACACCCACACGAGCATAGAGAGGCTCAAAGAGGTGTACCAGAAGGCTCACCCGCGGGCGTGACTTGGTGCAGATTCCACGGCACGGAGGCGGAATGGAGACGAAGCGACACCACTGGATAGTCCGGGTCACCCACTGGGTGAATGTCGTGGCGATCATCATCATGGTCGGCTCCGGGCTCCGCATCTTCAACGCGTATCCGGCGTTCGCGCGAAAGGGCGAGATGTTCTGCTGCTATCCGTTCGAGCACAAGCCGATTCCGGACTGGCTCACGTTTGGCGGCTGGCTCGGCGGCGCGAGGCACTGGCACTTCGCAATGATGTGGGTGCTGGTCGTGAACGGGCTCGTCTATCTCGCGTTCGTGTATCTGCACGGCGAATGGAGAGATCTCGTCCCGCGGAAGGGTGACATCCGCGACAGCTGGCAGATGGTGAAGTTCTACGCGTTCAAGCGGAAGGATCATCCGCGCCAGGGCAAGCACAACGCGCTGCAGAAGACCGCGTACTTCCTGATGCCGGTTTTCGGGCTGCTGCTAGTCCTAACGGGAATCGCGATATGGAAACCCGTGCAGCTCTCGTGGCTCACCGCTCTTTTTGGCGGCTACGTGTGGGCGCGCTACTGGCATTTCGTCGCGATGGTCGTGATCGTCGTGCTCAGCGTGGTACACGTCTTCATGGTATTCGCGGTGGATCCGTATTCACTGCCGTCGATGTTCACGGGCAATTACGACGAGACGCTCTCGCCCGAAGCGCGGAATGCGCGGCCGTTCTACCATCTCTTGCCGCGCCGAGCGCGGGCGACGCCGCCGCCGGAGGTGATGTGAGCATTGACAGGCGCAAGTTCGTGACGATCGGCGGAATCGATCGCCGCGAGTTTCTCAGCTGGGGCGGCGGACTGGTGTCGGCTGCATTTCTCGCGGCCTGCGACTCACGCGGGCCGAGAGCGGCGGACAAGCTGTTGAACTATGCGGAGCGGAAGAACAGGGGATTGGAGACGGCGCTGTTTCGCCATACGTCGATGGACAAGGTCCAGCGCGGGGCGTACGAGGCCGGCAACAAGCTTCCGTCGTACTTCGTCTCGCCGACTGTGCCGGTGTGGGACGATAGTGTGCGGGGGAAATGGAAGCTCGACATCAGCGGTATGGTCGACAGGCCGATGCAGCTGACGCTCGAGGAATTGCAGCTGATGCCGAGCGTCTCGAATCGTGTGAACCACTACTGCGTCGAGGGCTGGACTGCGGTCGAGACGTGGACTGGCTGTCCGATGATAGAGATAGCGAATCTCGTTGGCGCGTCGCGCGACGCAAAGTTTGTTGATTTCCAGTCGTTCGATGACGATTACCACGAGAGCTGGGACATCGAGAGCGCGCTGCACCGGCAGACTGTGATAGCGTATGGTCTGGATGGGAAGATGCTCGAGCCCGCGCATGGTGCGCCGGCGCGCGTGTATTCGCCGGTCAAGCTCGGGTACAAGAACACGAAATACTTGACGAAGATCGTGTTCATGCCGGTGATGAACGGCGGGTATTGGAGCGATCAGGGTTACGAGTGGTACGGTGGTGTATAGGCCGCGTATGGTGCTGTGCCTATTCCCCTCATTAAGCAAGCAGCATAATTACTAGTCAGGCAGACATCCCGACGTTTGCAAGACAGCTGACCACTCACCGCGGAACGTAACTCATGTCTTCCATCATCCATTCGCAGGCCGCAGACATTCCGGCCAACATGACAACGACCGGCTTCGACGTGCCCAAATTCCGAATCGTGGATAATCTTGGCGTGGTACGTGGTGTTGTCGTACGATCCCGATCGGTTTTCGGGACCGTCGGTGCCACTTTTCAGTCGATGCTTGGCGGCAATATCTCGCTCTTTACGGAACTCGCTGAGCGAACGCGCAAACAGGCTTTCGACACAATGTTGGTTCAAGCGCATAGGGCGGGGGCCGACGCAGTGATCGGGATCCGCTATGACGCGAACGAGTTGATGAAAGGCGTAACAGAGGTATTGTGTTACGGGACGGCCGTTCGCGTCGAGCCGCTGGAAGACTGAGGAACGGTCATCTCCACCCAGCATTTAGGTAGCGCGATCCTTGGGCCGCGCAGCGGAACGTGAACGTTTGACCGACACGCACTCTTCGGGGAAAAATTCTATGCACATGTTCGGTGATCCAAACCTTCCCAAAAGAAATCTCACGGCCGGCGGTATTCTGCTTGCGCTCTCGTCGTTCCAAGTCGGCACAATGGTAGAGCGGCTCATATGGGCGGCCAACACATCTCGCGTTGATTACTTGTTCCTGGTGGTGTGGATTGGATTGCTGTTCGGCGCAATTAAGATATTTCGGCTGGCACTGGCTTCAGTGTCTTCGTAGAGCCGTCCGCCACCTGAACACTTGGCGGCCTGCAAGAGGCGCTGAAGACTACGTCATTTGGCGTATACCGAGGGACGCTGTGTCAGCGCAACATCTCCCGTGAACCTCACTGGAGAAAACAATGGCGTGGTCATCGCCTGCTGCACTGGCACTCGCGCTCGGCATCATCACATCGTCAGCGCACACGCTGGACTGTCAGCAGCTCCGCGCCCTGGAATTGGGCGTTCAGCAACCCAACGGATCAGTCGCCGAGAGTCAGCCTTCTGCGCTTTCTGTGATCAGACAAGGCGCCGGGTGGGGAACTCTCGGCTCGGTGCTAGGCGGCGTTGGGGGTTTCGTAGTGGACCAAGCATACTGCAATAGCCATCACGGCAACGAGCACACCGCCCTATTCGGACCGTGTTTCGTTCCTATAGGCGCCGGTAGTGCGATAGGATGGTTCGGCGGCGCCGCTGTAGGAGCAACTCTTGGTGCCGCTCGCCTCGCCCAAAAGCGAGGCTGTCCGAAGCGTACTGCGCTCCTGCGCGCATTCGCCGGAGCAGCGCTTGGGAGTGCGCCAGGGTTGAGCATTATAGCGCAACGCCCGCGCAACTATCCCCCACCGCGCTCATTGATCATTGCCGGTACTCCAATTCTTGCAGGAATTGGGGCCGCGGCAGCAGTCATCGGTTGCCACGCAACGTGACTACTCGAGCCTCATTACTCGGAGGAAGGCGCACTGCACCCTGAGGCGACCTCGCACGGCCGGATGTATTATCTCGGGCCGCCGCTCTTTGGCGCGGCAGCCCTCTTCCTCGTGGTTGCATTTCGGATGCTCCTGCACCTATCGAGCATCATCCACAGTCCTCTGTTGCGGGCGCAGGCGCCGATCGCGCTGGCTGCTGTTACAGGCGCGGGTTTCCTGGGTGGTGCGGCCTATGTCATCCTGGGTCGTCCCGCGCGGCGCGTCCCCGTGATCGGGCCATACCTTGCCGGCGTAATAACGATCGCCGCATAC
>Ga0193698_1000108_pt1 | contig 11437 bp, 13 predicted proteins | sample L3c1metaG_FD_165512 | JGI IMG/M metagenome (GOLD analysis project Ga0193698, IMG submission 165512) | Soil microbial communities from a riparian zone of the East river system, Colorado, United States - L3c1 | ecosystem: Environmental > Terrestrial > Soil > Riparian zone | place: USA: East River... | reverse complement strand
GGACTCACGAGCCAGCTGCCGACGCAACAGCTCTGGGACGTGGGGTTTGACGCGTCGTGGGAGCTCGACTTTTTCGGGCGCGTAGGGCGCACGGTCAAAGCTCAGGGCGCGCTCGCCGAATCGTCAGAACACGGTTTGGAGGACGTGCAGGTGAGCGTTGCTGCCGAAGTCGCGCGTACCTACTTCGATCTACGAGGCGCGCAAAGGCTGCTGGCTGTCTCGCAGCGCAACGCGGCGAACCAGCGAAAAATCGTCAAGCTCACCGAGGATCGTCTCGCTGCCGGGCGTGGAACAGCGTTCGATACCGAGCGGGCAAAATCGGTGTTGTACCTGACGCTGGCATCGACGCCGCTAATCGAATCGCAGATCGCGTTGGATAAGAATCGACTCGCCGTGCTACTTGGGCGCGCGCCTGACGCGCTTCCGATCGCACTGCTCGATTCGGGAGCGTTGCCTCGGCTTCCGGACACGGTGTACGTCGGTTCGCCGAGCCAGCTCGTTCGTCGCCGTCCGGACGTGCTCCGCGCCGAGCGACAACTTGCGGCGCAGTCACTGTTCGTCGGCGCGGCGCGAGCGGAATACCTACCGCACGTCACCTTTGGAGCGCGCGCGGGCTACCTCGCGAATTCGGTGGATTCATTGTTCAAGCGTGGCAACTCGAGGCTGCTGATCGGACCTGTCATGAGCTTCCCACTTTTTGATCTTGGTCGAGTGCGGCAGAGAGTCGAGGTCGCCCAGTCAGGACAGGACGAGGCGCAGGCCACTTACACAGCGACAGTTCTTCGGGCCCTGGAGGAGAGTGAAGGATCGATCGTGACCTACGATCGTGCCCACGCTCGCCTGGCGATTCTGGAGAGTGCGGTGCGGTCCAGCACTCGCGCCGCGGATCTCGCACAACAGCGCTTCGAGGCGGGGCTGACGGACTTCCTGCAGGTTCTCGATGCAGAGCGCACTCTGCTCGATGCAGAGAGCCAGCTCGCACAGGGACATACCGCCGCCGCGACAGCGCTCGTTGCGGTTTACAAGGCGGTCGGAGGAACCTGGCCGACTAGGTAAAGACGAGCCGTTTCGCCGGGCCCTTACGCTTGCGGTCGACGAGCGCGGAGCGCAAAAGCGCCTGCGCCGACCAATTCATCAGCTCAACGGCCTGCGCCCGCGACAGATGGGCTACGTCGGTAAGCCAGACGAGAGCCTCGATTCCCGCGGCGGACCTGATCGCGAGGACAAGCCTGCGCACTTCCTGTTTCGACAGCTGGCCCAGCAGAGGGGCGAGCGCATCCTCGAACCATCCGATCGCCCTTCCCCGCCGCAGCGTGTTGCCGGTCTGATCCCCGATGTGGTCCAGCGACAGGCGCAGCGCCAGTCGTAGCTGCGGCTCGGTCTTCAGTGTGATCCGATGGAATTCCTCGAGCATCGCGCCGAGCCTGGCCGCGGGGTCGCGGGGAGGGTTGGCCCCCAGCAGGGACTTCCTGTCGATTTCCGGATGCGCGGCGATCAGGAGCGCCCGTTGATTGGTGAAGTAGCGATAGGCGGTCGTTCGTGAAATCTCCGCTCGCGCTGCTGCGGATTCCACGGTCGGCGTGAGCCCCTCAGCGATCAACTCGCGGGTTGCGGTGACGAGTGTCTCGCGAGTTCGCGACTTCTGCTTGGTTCGGCCCGAGCGCTCATATGGTATTGACATGCCCATGAAGGTACCATAGTCTCATGGGACTGTCATCCCACGAAGCGTAACCAATCATCAGCGGGAGTTCGCGCATGTCGACCAGAACCGCAATCATCAGGGCAGAGGGCGAGGGGGACGCTGTTTGGTTCAACAACGACCTCTTCACCTTCAAGGCGACGTCCGACGAGACAGGCCACGCTCTCACGCTGTTCGAGGAGCTCAGCCAGCGCGGAAAGGTCACACCGCTTCACCTGCACCCGAACGCTGACGAAACGTTCTGCGTCATCGAGGGGGAGATACGAGTCTACATCGACGGCGCCGAGCGAACAGTGACGCAGGGAGGCGTTGCATCCGTCCCGCGCGGGATGCCGCACGCCATGATGGTTACCTCCGAGACAGCGCGCGTGCTGACGATAGTCACTCCGGGCTGCAAAGAGCTGGAAATGTTTTTCCAGGAGGCGGGAGAGCCCGCGACGCAGCGCACGCTTCCGCCGAGTACGCCTTTGCCCATGGAGAGGATTCGCGCCGCAGCGATGCGACACGGAAGTGTCGTGATTCTCGGACCGCCTCCTTTTGGCGCGATGGCGCACTAGGAGTCCGCGGCATCCATGGAAGCCGCGCGCGGCCGCAGCTCAGTCGGACTTCGGCGGCGTCCTCGGCAACACCACTGAGACGTATATCACCGAATCCCAAGCGTTGTGGATGCCGGTAAAGATCAATAAGAGCGAGTACACTCCGACCGCGAAGAGGGCGGGCACCTCGTGCAGGGGAAGAGCCCCGGCGCCAATGAGGAGAGTCACGTATGCTATCAACGGCAGCACCGCATGCCAGACCCAGTCTTCGGTCTCCGGCTTGTAGTTTTGCGTGCGTCGTGCTCGCCGCATCACTATCAGCGTATAGACGAGGCCCGCCGCTGCAATGGCCCCAACCGCGGCCGCGGCTTGCCAGAGCTCGGGCCATGGCGCGCTGAGGACCGCGGAGACGAGCAGAACCGCGCAGAAATGAACGATGGTCGGAGTGCCAAAGGCATCTACCTCGCTCGTTCCGGTGCGGGCACCGCTGTCGGCGATGAGCGCCATGACCACGAATTGCAGTCCCGTCAGCGCTCCGGCCGACGATCCCACGATGATGTAAAAATTCTCCCAAGTCAGCAGCGTTTCGTGCGCGCTCATTGCCTCTTCCTCCGCAGGCTAAATTAAGCCCTATCATGAACACCCGCGATCTAGGAAACACCCTCCCAACGCTTTTCGCCGAGCTGATCGACGGCGCATCCCAGTCGGAAGCTTACATGCTCAACCGCGGCGACTCGGGACTGCTCCGCTCGCTCGATAAGCTATCGGCAACGGCGGCATCCGCACCCACCCCGCACGGATCCTCGATCGCCGCGCACGTGGAGCACCTGCGCTACGGCCTCTCGCTCATGAACCGGTGGGCCGCCGGCGAGAGCCCTTTCGACGACGCGGACTGGACGGCGAGCTGGCGAAAGACCCGCGTCTACGCGGCGCAGTGGAAGCAGCTCCGCGAAGAATTCGCCGACGAAGCGCATCGCTGGCTGGAATCTCTGAAGAACCCGCGCGAGATCGACCAATCTGAGCTCAACAGCGTCGTTGGGAGCGTCGCGCACCTCGCGTATCACGTCGGCGCCATTCGCCAGATCGATCTCTCGGCCCGAGGTCCGTCCGCCGAGGACTAGCGCCAGCTAATAGATTTGCTGGAGCCCCATGCCAGCGACTCCATTCCACCTCGGTCCCGGCCTGCTCATAAAAGGGGCCGCCCCACGCCACTTCTCGATGGCAGCGTACTCGTTGGCGCAGGTCGTCATCGACATCGAGTCCGGCTACCATCTGCTCCACAACGAGACACCGGTGCATCGTCAGGCGCACACCTTCCTCATCGGCGGGCTCATCGGCCTGCTGTGCGGACTGATAGTCGCGCGAGCGGGCGCATGGATCGCCAGACCGCGCGATGTCGTCTCCGATGCTCTCGTCGCCGAGTACCGTCTGCCGATCGCGCTGCTCAGCGGCACATTCGGGGGGATTTTCCATTCGGTGCTGGATGGGATCATGCACGCCGACATCCGTCCTTTCCGGCCCTTCACCCAGGCAAACCCGTTATACGGGCTCGTGAACGTGCAGATCCTCTATCTTTTCTGCATCGTCACAGGTGTAATCGGAGCGGCTTTGTTGCTGGCGTTGCAGAGGCGGCCGCGAAGATTCTAAGGAGGGTGGCGAGTGACTGACAGCAGTTCTGGTCCCTCCAGCCTCCTGCAAGAATTCACCGCCCAGCAGCAAGCAAACGTCTTCCTGAAGGCGTTTTCCTTCCCGACGACGCAGCTTCCGAGGAACCCGGAAGACGTGGCGGAGCTCGCCGACCGTGTCGTGCTGATGAACAACATCGGCTTCATCTATCAGCTGAGTGAGCGCGATCAGAAAGGTGCGACGAAGCCAGGCGACCTCGAGAAATGGGTTGCCAACAACGTCGTGAAGAAGGGCGGCAAGCAGCTTCAGAACACCCGCGACCTTCTCCGCACCTACGCCGGATTGTCTCTCGTGAACCACTTCGGCCATCGCGTCTTTCTGGAGCGCAGAGACCCGGACGACCTGGTGAGCATGATCATCTACCGGGTCCCGCTGAAATCGCGCGCGTTTCGTGCGGCGCGGTTCAAGAAGGGTCGGAACGGCTGCTTTGTGCACATACTGAGAGACGTGGACTACTTCGAGATCTGCCAACACTTCGTGACGCCGACGGAGCTCCTGGACTATTTCGGCTTTCGCCGCGACATCCTGATCGACTGGGACGCGGCCGTGGCGGCGGTGAGCGAGCAGGCACTGATCGGTCAGTACCTGTCGGAGGATTATTCCTCGCCGCCGGATCCCAGGTTCGAGAAGGCAGCGCGCTCGCGCGGTGGGCCGACCGCATTCGAGTTCTCTTTCGTCATGGAAACTCTCGACAGCAGGATTGCCGCACAACGTGACGTGTATGCCGACACCGAGTGCTACGAGATCCTCAATGAGCTGGCTCTCCTCGGGCGGTACGAGCTGAAAGCGCTCCGGCAGGAGCTCCGCCTCGGGCTCGAGGCAGTACGGGCCAACAGGTTCGAGCTTCCGTTTCGAATCGCGGCGGGACGCACCGGGTGCGGGTTTCTCGTCGTCCCGGTCACCCGCGAATTCCGCGACCGCGCGATCGACGCGCTCGAGAGCCTGTCACTCGCATCGAAACACGAGCTCGATCTGCCGAGGCAGATCGGCATCGGGATGTGGCGGAACAGTGAGTTCGTGGAGATCGAATGGATCTTCATGGACGGGCCCAATCCGCCCAACCCCCGGCTCGACGAGCGGCTCGCCCACAACTATCCATTCAGAACGTCGAGCGAGCAGAAGCTGCCGCCGATCTTCGTCTGATCAATGGAGCCGGAGGCACTGTGTTAGGAGCGATGGACGTCGTGGCGTTCGTGCCCAGCAAAAACCCGACGAAGGCGCGGGCTTTCTATGAAGGAGTGCTCGGACTCCGCTTCGTCAGCGAAGATCCATTCGCCGTCGTTTTCGATGCCAACGGCGTAATGGTCCGCGTCGCGAACGTATCGAGCGTAAAGGGATTCAAGCCAGCTCCCTACACCATTCTGGGATGGCTCGTCGATGATATCACGAAGGCGGTGAGACTGCTCAACAAGAAGGGCGTGCAATTCGAGCGCTTCGCGTGGATGGAGCAGGACAGGCTGGGTGTCTGGAATTCGCCCAGTGGAGCGAAGATCGCCTGGTTCAAGGATCCGGAGGGGAATATTCTGTCCGTAACGCAGGGGTAAAACGGAACAAAACTGGCAGGATTTTGGTCTAATGAGTCACCCTCCCGCACCCGAGAATCACAATGAATCGCCCGCCTTCGAACGTGGCCGCAGTACTTGCAGTACTAAGCGTTGCGCTGGTTCTCTTCGCCGCCAAAGCCACTCTCGGCGCATCTCGTCCGCTATCCGAGCCCGCCGCCGCACCCGTTATTGACGCGACGGCGACATCGCCCGCGGTAGACACGGCCGTTTTCGCCGGCGGTTGCTTCTGGGGAATCGAAGCGGTGTTCGAGCACGTGAAGGGCGTCAAATCAGCGGTCTCGGGCTACGCCGGCGGCGACGTCGCCGCGCCTTCGTACGAGCAGGTCAGCTCAGGTGACACTGGACACGCGGAATCCGTCCAAGTGATCTATGACCCCTCGCAGGTCTCCTACGGGAAGCTGCTCCAGGTCTTCTTCTCCGTGGCGCACGACCCGACCCAGCTCAACCGCCAAGGACCCGATCGCGGCACTCAGTACCGGTCGGCGATTTTCTACAAAACACCGCAGCAGCAGAGGGTGGCCGAGGCGTACATCAAGCAGCTCACTGCCGCGAAGACGTTCTCGCGTCCGATCGTGACCCAGGTGGCGAAATTGAACGCGTTCTATCCCGCTGAGGATTACCACCAGGATTACCTGGCGCACCATCCGAACCAGCTGTACATAGTGATCAACGATCAGCCGAAAGTAGCGGCGCTGAAGAAGCAGTTCCCCACCGAATACAGGGACTAGTCGGAAACTTCCGCGCGCTGGCAATCGTACGGTCGGAAGGTCAACCTCGTCCGGACTCTACACATGCGCTTGTCAGTCAGCTGTCTGCGTTTCACTCCCGCCTTGGCGGTTTTCGCCCTCGCAATCCCCGGCGCTGCTCGCACTCAGGAGGCCGGGACCCACGTGAGCGTCCACGTTCCTGACAGCGTCGCCCACGTCGTCGATCGTTCGACGCTGGCCAAGTCGCGGTTCGCCATTGTGAGCCGAGATGGAACGGCTGCTCTTCTCCTGATGGACACGACCATCGTCGCCGAGATGACCGACACTGGCCTCGAGCGAATGAACTCCCGCCAGGCGACGGACACGATCAAGGGCGCCGTCAATCGCATGTTCGCACGAATGGCTCTCGGCGCTCTACAGCCGCTGTTCGACCATGGCATAGCCTACCACCTTCGCGACCTCGCGAAGGCGCGCTACGCCGACGGCCGGTTGCAGCTCGTGCGGTCGAACGGCGAAGAAGTCTTTGCTGACACGGAGATCGGGCACGGTCCGCTGATGGAAAGCTTCACGCCCGACGATGCCAGAGCGTTCGCAAAGAGAGCGAACGAGGCGAGGGCACGCTTGCGGTAGATTTACCGCATGGACATCCAGCTCCTCGTTGTCCCGTACGATTCCGGAAATCGCGGCGCACGAATGGGAGCTGGCCCGGAGAGGCTCATTGAGGCCGGGCTCGAGCGCGCGCTCCGCGTAGGTGGTCACGTCGTCCATACGAAGGTCGTTGAGGTCTCCGGTGACTCGTGGCACGCGGAGACTCAGACCAGCTTCGAGCTGATGCGGATGCTCGCGCGCGCTGTTCGTGCGGCGCGTGAATCAGATCGCTTCCCAATAGTGCTCGCCGGGAATTGCAATACAGCCGTCGGCACTCTCGCCGGCCTTGGCGCCGCCTCGACCGCTGTTGCCTGGTTCGATGCGCACGGCGATTTCAACACGCCGGAGACTACCAGCAGCGGATTTCTCGACGGTACTGCCGTAGCGATCATCACGGGCCGCTGCTGGACGCAGCTCGCGGCGACCGTTCCCGGGTTCACTCCAATCGCGGACGACAGGGTGTGCCTGATCGGAACGCGCGACCTGGATTCGCTCGAGAGTGCGCTGCTGGAAGAATCGAGTGTCGATGTCATCGAGCCGAAGCACCTCCGCTCGACCCTCCCCCGCACGCTCAAGAGCATCCGCAATCACGTCGAGAACATGTACGTGCACCTCGATCTCGATGTTCTCGATTCGGCCGTCGCACCAGCCAACTCCTACGCGCTCGCCGGCGGACTGACGCTCGAGGATCTCGACCACGCGCTCGCACAGATTGCCGGCGAATTCCGGATCACCGGATTGACGCTCTCCGCCTACGACCCAGCCGTAGATACAAATGGCTACGCGGCTCAGGCTGCGATCCGCCTCATCTCTACTGCTGCGAGAGTGGCCGAGCGAGCGTAGATTTGCCCCGGCTTGTCCAACCAACGGAGGCATCTCGATGCACTTCCCACCGATCAATTATCTCGCGGTTCTCGTTGCAGGAATTGTCATCTTCGCGCTGGGCGGACTCTGGTACTCTCCCGTTCTATTCGTAAAGCCATGGTTGGCCCTTCAGAATAAAACTGAAGAGCAGATGAGGGCGGAGGCGGCGAGCGCCAACATGCCGCTCATGTACGGGAGCGCATTCCTCACAGGTCTGATTATCGCGTGGGCCCTCGCACTCGTTCTCGCGCACATCGGGCGCGATCCGATGATGGCAGAGTCAGGCGGTGGTGTATCGGTGGGTCACGGCGCGATAATCGGTTTCGTGTGCTGGCTGGGATTCGCCGCGACGACGAGCTACGCCACCGCGATCTTTTCCGGAAAACCCAAGAAGCTCTGGTTCATCGACTCGGCCTACAATCTCGTCTCGTTCGTGCTGGCGGGAATCATTCTCGCGGCATGGAGATAGCAGCATCGTCGCTCAACCAATGAGGAGTACTAGCATGTCGATTTCACGCACGTCGCTGGCATTCGCGGCACTCGCGCTCGCCACTATATCGATTGCGGGGGCGCCGGCCGCGAACGCGCAGAAGGCAAAGGCCAAAGTGAGCGGGCATTTCAAGGTGACCGCTCCCGATCTCGAATCGAAAGGGCGCATTACGTTGGCCCACGTCTTCAACGGAATGGGATGCAACGGCCAGAACATCTCGCCCGCGCTGGGGTGGGCGAACGCGCCGGCTGGGACGAAATCGTTCGCCGTCACCATTTACGATCCGGACGCGCCCACCGGTAGCGGGTGGTGGCACTGGGTGATGTACAACATTCCAGCGTCAGCTACCGGTCTCGCCGCTGGAGCCGGCAACGGCCGCAATGCTCCGGGCGGAAGCGCGCAAGGCACTACGGACTTCGGAACGAGGGGTTACGGTGGCCCGTGCCCGCCGGTGGGCGACAAGCCACACCACTACCACATCACGGTTTTTGCGCTCAAGACCGACAAGCTCGACGTCCCGGGGAACGCAACCGCGGCCTACGTCGGGTTCAATCTCAACGCGAACAAGCTCGCTACGGCGCGAGTTACTGGCCTTTACGGACGGTAGTCGAGTCAGTAGCCGGCCTGAGGAGATCCTTCGCGACGACGTAGAAGTTGTCGTCGACGCGGAAATCCTCAGGCCGGTTCAGTTTCACGGCAGTCACTTTCCAGTTTTCAGTCGGCTGGATCCAGGTGAACGTGCCTGGTGATGTCGTGACCTTTACCGGCATCGCGAACCCGCGCACGACGTTGCTCCAGCGGTAGGACAGCTGTGACCCCTCGAGCTTGTACTCGAGAGCAGGGACCTTGGTCGTGCGGAGGTACTGATCGAAGACCTTGGTCAGATCCAGCCCCGACTGGCGACTGATGTAATCCTCGATCTGCTTCCCGCTCACAGTCTGGTGCCAATACGTCTTGTTGAGCCCCCGCAGAATTCCACGCCAGCGAGCATCGTCGTCAACGAGCTGCCTGATCGTGTGCAACATGTTGGCGCCCTTGTTGTACATGTCGCTGGAGCCTTCGTGGTTCAATCCGTACACGCCGACGAGCGGCTCGTCATTCCGAATCGTCTTGCGCTGGCCGATCGTGTACTCGGCGCCGGCTTTCTTTCCCTGCTGGCATTCAGTGAAAAGGCCTTCGGCGTAAGTGGCGAAGCCTTCGTGAATCCACATGTCAGCCGCGTCCTTCATCGTGATGCTGTTGCCCCACCACTCGTGCGCGCTCTCGTGGATGATGATGAAATCCCAGAGCAGCCCGTGCCCAGTCGCTGAGCGATCGCGGCCAAGGTAGCCGTTCTGATAGTGATTCCCGTAAGCAACGGCGCTCTGATGCTCCATGCCCAGGTGAGAAGTCTCGACGAGCTTGTAACCGTCTTCGTACCATGGGAACGGACCGAACCAGGTTTCGAAACACTGAAGCATCGGCTTCACCTGCTGGAACTGCTTGCGGGCGGTGTCGAGATGAATGTCGAGCGGATAGAAGTCGAGCGTGAGCTTGCCTCGCTCTCCCTCGTAGACGTCGCTGAAATGGGCGTAGTGCGCGGCGTTGACGGCGACGTCGTAATTGTTGATTGGATTGCTCACGAACCACTCGTACGTCGTCGTGCCGTCCGCATTCGATTTGGTGCTCCGCAATCGTCCATTCGAGACGTCGATGAGCGAATCAGGGACGGTGATAGCGACGCGCTGGCTGTCGGGCTCATCGGAATAATTGTCCTTGTTCGGCCACCAGGCGCTGGCGCCTGTTCCTTCCACGGCGGTGGCGATCCACGGACGGGCGAGACTGTCCCGCGTCCACACGAATCCGCCGTCCCAAGGCGCGCGCTCGGCGACGATCGGTTTGCCGTGGTAGTAGACTGAAATGTTCTTTCTGGCGCCTATGCGTTGCGGCGAGAGGAGCCTGACGAAGAAAGCGTTTCCGTCACGCCGAGCGCTCAGCTCGATACCGTCCTGTACGATGCTGTCGACGACCAGCGGCGGCTGGAGATCGATCTGCATCTCCTTCGCCGGCTTGAGAATGCGATAGGTGATGGTGTTGTGGCCCGCGATGCTGCTGTCCGTCGGATTCACCTTGACGTGCAGATCGTAGAAGGCTGCGTCCCACCACGCGCGCTCGGGAGTGTTCGAGCCTCGGATCGTATCGGCGTGGGTAAACACAGGCGCTTGCTGGGCCTGCGCGTCTGCCGTTGTGAACGGCAGGACGACAAAACACCAGAGAACGCAGAGCAGCGTGCGCGTAAGCTTGCCCACTACCTATTTCCCGGCGGGCTTCGGCGCAGCGGCCGTGCGCGGCCAGGTGTTGTCCGTCAGATCCCGATCAGGGAATCTGCCGCCCGGATCGAGCGTGATTCTGTTGATCGTGCGCCCGCCGAAGTCGAGGACCGCGTTGAACGTGCGGCTCCCCGCGAACCAGACGTCCGCAGGGTAGGTGACGATCGCCGTATTCGCGTCGGCCATCTTGCTGTTCGACATCGCGGCTATGCCAGGCCCAGTCGGGGCGAACTCGACTTTCAGGATCACTGGCGACGGCATTTGTCCGTTTTGGCGAACCGTGACGGTCGTTCGACGCCCCGAAGTCTTTACATCCTGAATCGAGCCGTCCACGGATTCGGTCGTGAACAGCCAGTAGTACCAGAACCAGCCGAGATCCTGGTGGAGCGCGTTGTTCATGAAGAACGCGTAATCCCAGGGAGACGGATGCTTGAAGCGCCACGCTTTCGCGTAATCGCTCATCGCGCGCCAAACGGCGGTATCGCCAACTACGCCGCCGAGCGCCGAAAGCATCAGCGGCGCCTTGCCGTAGGCCACGAATCCGTAGAGTGGTCCCGCGTAGTTCTCGTCCCACATCAGCGGTGGCTCGAGCTCGTTCCCGCTGGTGCGCCCGTAGGACATTCCGAGGCTGTCGAGCTTGTACGGTTTCCCGTCGTAGTCGGCCTCGGAGAGGATGTTCATGTACTGATTGAATCCTTCATCCATCCAACCGTACCACGTTTCGTTGACGCCAACCATCATCGGCCACCACTCGTGTCCCACTTCGTGATCCGCCGCGAATACAGCCGACATGATGAACATCGGGTATTCCATTCCCAGCTCGGGTCCGTCGACCATCGTGAGCTGTGGAAACGCGTACGGCATCCACAGCTTCGAGTAGTACTCGAGCGCGTGACGGACGACGCGAGGTCCGTCGGCGAACGCTTTGGCATT
>Ga0193698_1000107_pt1 | contig 11514 bp, 8 predicted proteins | sample L3c1metaG_FD_165512 | JGI IMG/M metagenome (GOLD analysis project Ga0193698, IMG submission 165512) | Soil microbial communities from a riparian zone of the East river system, Colorado, United States - L3c1 | ecosystem: Environmental > Terrestrial > Soil > Riparian zone | place: USA: East River... | reverse complement strand
GCGATGATTTCCATCTCTGCCAGGCCTGAGACTTTTGCGAGCGTGTCGTATTCCGCTCGTGTGCCGATCACGGCGGCGAGGTTAGCCAGGGTCCGGGCGTTTGGCGACAGCCGGTCTATTCTGGCTTTGACGACGTCGCGTACCGTCGACGGAAGCTGGAGGGCTTGCATTTCCCAGCCGGTCCAACGGCCATCGTGCTGCGTCAGTGCGCCGGAATCGACCAGGGACTTGAGCGTCTCCTCCACGAAGAAGGGATTGCCGCGCGTCCACTCGTACAGCATGGGCGCGAAATGTCGTGTAACTCCCTTTTCGATACCGAACGTCTGCGTCACGATCTCCTGAACCTCCTCTGGTTCCAGAGGATCCAGCTTGCGCACGGTGAGACAGCCCAACCCCGTGAGCGATAGCTCCGTGCTGCGGAGGGTAGCGTTGGAATCGCGCTCGGCTTCGTTGTACGTCCCGAGCAGAAATATTTTCTGGGTAGCGATTTGGCGCGCGACGAAATGCAGCAGCTCGAGCGACGAGGCGTCTGCCCACTGCAGATTCTCGAGTACGATGAACAACGGCTGCTTGGCCGAAAGTCGTCCGAGAAACTGTGTAAAGTTCCACAGCAAACGTGCCTTGATCTCTGAAGGCTCGGCGCCTGCCGCCGCGCGCTCGCGGTCCGCGGACGCCCCAAGATTCGGAAACACGTACCCGAGCTCGGCTGCTCCCCCGCGGGTAAGGACGGAAAGGGTCGCGGGCTCGAAGTTGCGCACGAGTGGGAGGAGTGCATCGGAAAAGAGTGCGTACGGGACTCCGGTTTCCACCGGGTACGACCGTCCCACCGCGACGCTCCAGCCTCGTTTGGCCGCCAGATCGGCGGCCGCCGTCGCCAGACGGGTCTTCCCGATTCCACCCTCACCTACGATGAATACGGATCGACCCGCGCCCTTTGCGACTTCGTCCAGCGTCTTCGACAGAAACGCTAGGTCCGCGCTTCTCCCAACGAGGGGGGCAACATCGGGCCTTGGCATACAGGCCAATGTACGAGCGCCAGTTTTTCGGAGCTAGCCCGGCGCTATTGCACGGCCTTCTGGTCGACGGCGGGGAGCGTGACGCTGCGCCAGTCGCGAGTCCAGGTCTTGAAGCGCGATTCGCGAGCCTCGCGGCCGAGTCCCACCACAAAGCGAACCTTCATTGGCGACTCGAGAATGCGGTTGAACACCACGCGACCCCTTCCGGAAAACGGCGTTCCCGGAACTTCGAAAGTCACGAGCGTTTGGGGCGCGACCGGAATCTCCATAAGGAGACGGGCACCGCTCGGACTGACATCTTCGAGAAGGGCCAATCCCTCCACGCCCACGGCGCCGTCCTCACCCTCTATGGTTACGCGTGCCGGGAGCTGGACGTAGAACCTGCGCTCCCCTCGGATGTTGGCGACGAACTCGACCGCCTTGCTGAACAGATTCAGCGACTGGCGGTATTTCATCCGCCACATCGGTACCGAGTAATGCATGCAATGGAGCTCGATCTCATCGCGTGTCTCGACCGGAAGCTGGTCGAACTGGACCCCGTGAGTGAACACCTGCGTCCCAGCGGTCATCCCCCTCTCGATGTGGACCACCGTTCCGGTCACTTCGACGGGTCCTGACGCAAGCCCGAGCGACGTCCGGATATTCGTCTCCTTGGGAAGCTGGAACGACGCGCGGAATGCCATTCCTGCCGGGTTCAGGTCCTGCGTGAGTGCCAGCATGTCCCGGTACTCATGGCCAGCTTTGTCGGTCCCGTTGACCGTGATCGGAAACGCATCGATGAAGCGGTGATCCACTCGCTGCTGTCGGGACGCGCGACTCTGGAAAACGACGAATCCAGCGAAGTAGACATTCCAGGCTATCCAGAAGCCGTTGAGCCAGAACGCAAGCGAGGACCAGCCGGACGAGTGATAGTCCACCCACCCATAGTGGTTCGCAACCGTTGCCCAGATGAGCGATGCGATTGACGCGATCAGTAGAACGAGCTGAGGCGCGTACGTCTCGAACGGGACGTCTCCCGTTCCTTTGGGCGTGACGTTGAACTTGAGCGGCTTCTTGGCGAAGAATCCGCTGCACGCTTTTATGTAGGTATAGAACTTTGCCATGTTGTAGCGCTCGGAGATCAGGATCCACCCCGTTCCGCGCGAGAGCATCTCGAATGAGATAATGCTGAAGAGCACGTAGGGCACCAGCCTGGTCACGAGCTGGGCGTTGGTAACGTTCACAGGCAGCCAACCGGTCAGGAAGAACACCACCGGCGCCAGGTAGAAGATCAGCTTCTGGATTCCGTCGAGATACGTCGCGGTAGACGATAGATACGCGATGCGCTGGCGGACGCTCAGACCCGGATAGAATATGGGATTGAGCTTCCGCAGAATCTGCATCGATCCCTGACCCCAGCGAAGCCGTTGGACGTGGTATTGGTACGCCGACGACGGGGCCAAACCATAAGCGAGGGTCTCACCGTGATAGACCGACCTCCATCCCCGTCCGTGAAGAACGATCGATGTCTCCATGTCTTCCGTGATCGTCTTGGTCGAGAATCCGCCGATTTCCTCGAACGCCTTCCGCCGGAGCACACCGCAGCTGCCGCAAAAGAACGCGGCGTTCCACCGGTCCTTACCAGGCTGCAGCAACGAGAAGAAGATGCGATTCTCTTCCCAGAGACTGCGGCCCTCCTCGTTCACGACGTGCGTGAATGAGTCGGTGTTGTAGAAATCCTGTGGAGACTGGACGAAGGCGACTCCGGAGTCCTCGAAATACCCGAGCAGCCGGCTGAGGATGTTGGGCAGGGGAACATGGTCGGCGTCGAGTTGGAGGATGAATTCCCCATGCGTGACCTTGAGCGCGTGGTTGAGGTTCCCGGCTTTGGCGTTCTCGTTGTTGTCGCGGCGGATGTACCCGATGCCAAGCGCCTTCGCCATCGCCTTGACCTCGTCGCGCTTGCCATCGTCGAGCATGAACGTGCGGTGAGGGTACTTGATGGCGCGCGCCCCGATTGCCGTGCGCCTGAGGACTTCCAGAGGCTCATCGTAGTTGGTGATGAACACATCCACGTCGAGTCCCTTGGGAGTCGGAGGCGACTCGCGGTACTTGAGCTTCCATACCGTCGCGATCAGGAAGAACGAGTTGATCAGCCCGTAAGTTTCGGCGACGATCAACACGATCGAGAAGATCAGGGCGTCGGCATTGAGCGAGGAGGTCCAGCGCCAGATGATCCAGTAGAGGCCGTACAGCCAGGCGAGGGCGGCGAACCCGCGCGTGAACAGCTCCTCGCCACGCGGTAGCCTGGGGATGGCATCGCGGAAGGCGGTATCCGGGACCTCCGGATCGGCGTCGACGCTGGGGGCGGGAGAGTGCGACTCCGCCGCGTCCAGAATGTCTGTATTCGGCATTCGGTTTAAGGGCTGCTAGCGCGAGATTTGTGCCCGAGGGCAAGTCGCTACTAGACCCCCGCTAGTTGCCCGTCTTGGAGCTATTCTTGGCCGTCGCGCCAGAGAGATCGATCATTTTCGTCTCACCGAGGTAATCGACAGACTTGGCGTCGGCGAGATTGCGGAGGCGCTGGACGGTGGCGGCGATCCTGCTCGACGCCGACAGGATCTCTGCGGTTATTCCTGGAATCTCTTCCGCGCTCGCATCATGGGAGAGGAGCTCGGCGTTCATCATCAGCACCGTCAGAACATTGTTCATCTCGTGCGCCACCGCTGTCGCCGTCTCGGCGACTCCCGCAAAGCGCTGCGCCTCGAGGCTCCGCTCCTGCATCTGCTTTTGAAGTGTTACATCCTGCATCTGCCCGATGAAGTACGCCGGAAGGCCCTTGGCATTGTGGACCACGGAGACCGCGAGCGAAACCCAGATGTCCCGACCGTCCTTGTGCCGGTACCGCTTCATTCTGTTGTAGCTGACAACTTCGCGAGCAACCAATCGTCGCAGCTGCTCGAGGTCGGTCGCGATGTCATCGGGGTGGGTGACATCCTCGATACCGAGCTGGAGCAGCTCCTTCTCCGTGTATCCAAGCATCTCACAAAGGGCGTAGTTGGCCTTGAGCCATCGTCCTTCCGGACTGACAAAAGCCATTCCGTGAGGCGAGTGGCGAAACGCGTTTCCGAATTTCTCCTCGCTCTCCCGCAGCGCCAGCTCCGCTTCTGTCCGCCTGCTGACATCGCGAATCAGTCCGAGAATCGCTCTCCGCCCCTCAAACACGATTGGAACCGACACAATCTCAGCGAGGATTACGGTTCCGTCCTTGGCGATGAACCGCACGTCGAGCGGGACTCCGGCCATGCTCGCGGCCGACGGCCCGCTGATCCGGTCCAGAACCGCCTGCGCAGATTCCGGGTGAACGAACGGCATTATCGGCTGGCCCGTAAGAGACGCCGGGTCGGATCCGAGCTTGGTCGCCGCGAATGCGTTCAGATAAACAAACTTCTCCGGCGTGTACACGATGATCGCCTCCGGAGCGGATTCGATCATGGTTCTGAAGTCAGTGGGGGTCGGTACAGATGCCATTCGTCAATATGAGCCGAGGAATAAACGTGTCTAAGTTAGACGGGCGCCAGCTGACTGGTGCAATAGGGACACCGGATTGCCGCGGCGTCGATCGACATCTTGCAGAACCCACAGTTTTTTCGCGGCGCTTCCGCCGCCGGCTTGATGAAGATCTTCGAGATCCGCCAGGCGACCAGTCCGATGATCAGAAAGTTGATCATGGCGGCCATGAAGTCGCCGATCCCGAACTTTACGGAGCCCACGCTCCAGGTGGCTTTCTGCCACTCACCGCCCGGCCCGATCGCCACGATGATGGGCATGATGAAGTCGTCGACGAGTGCCTTCACCAGCGTGTTGAGCGCGGTGCCGACCACCACCGCGATGGCTAGTGCCACGATGTTCTGCTTCAGCAGAAAGTCCTTGAACTCCTTGAGCATTACCATGGCCGGTCTCCGAGTGGATGGTTTCAGGTCGAGATGGACAACTTAGCGTCGCCAGCTAACGCCCGGATCGCCGCCAGCCGGCGGATGGCCGCAATTCCCGCCACGGGTCCAAGCGCCAGCGCGACAAAGCTCCAGCGCCATCCAAATCTCTGGGCAATCAGGGGGACGACTTGCATTGGCAGCATCGTGAGCAGAAATCCCAGCGACGTCTGAACGGTGAGCGCGGTACCAACAGCGTGCGCGGGAACCGCCTCCGTTACCAGCGTGCTGAATTGCGCGCTGTCGGCGATGACGAAGAATCCCCACGCCATCGCGAGCGCGCCAAGCACCCATATCGGCCCGCCGAACAGAAATCCACTCAGCACGCAGCAGCTGCCGCTCATGAACAGCGAGATCGTGACGAGCCTCTCTCGCCCGCGTTTGTCGGCAAAGATGCCACCCCAGACCGAGCCCAACCCGCCCACCGCGATTGTCGCGAATGCGAGGAGGGAGACGAAGCGCCGCCCGCGAATCAGCCCACCGCTGTGGGCGGCGACGCTCGCCGCCAGAAAAGCAGGGATCCACGTCCAGAATGCATATAGCTCGAACATGTGACCGAGGTAGCTCGCTGTCGCGAGCCGCCACTCCCGCACGCGAACGACATCCCGCACGTGGTTCCACGAGAATGGACGGGCCGCAAATGGAAACGGGCCATCCCGGTAACCAAGAGCCACCAGAATGGCCGCGATGACGGCCCCAACGCTCGCCGTGAGAACGACAGGACCGACACCGACTCGCGGAATGGCGCGCACGAGGTATGGCGTGGCCTTCCCCACTGTGAGCGCCCCGACGATCACGCCGATCGCCAACCCGCGCTGCGAGCGAAACCAGGTAGCAGCCATCTTCATCGCGGGCGGGTAAACGCCCGCCAAAAAGAATCCGGTGAGGAACCGGAGAACGAGCGCGGATCGATAGCCCGGAACGGCCAGTATCGCGGCGTTGGCTGCAGCGCCGAGGAGCGCGGAACCGCTGAAAAGCCTCCCGGCGGGAATGAGGTCCGGAAGATTGAGCAACGCTGCTACGGCTGTTCCGCAAACGAATCCGAGTTGAACGATAGTCGTGAGCCAGGCCGCCTCCGACGCCGTCAGGCCCCAGATGGCCCGGAGCTGCGGCGTGACGGCGCTCGCGGCGAACCAGAGCGACATGCCAAACAATTCGGCGATTGCCAGTAACGCAAGCACCCGCCAACGCGTCGATAGGGTGTCAGCTGACATAGTCAAAAACTAGCCTCGCCCAGTAGTCACATGCATCGCCCATGACGGGTCCGTCACAGCCGGCTCCACCCGCTGCTCCACCTGCCGCGCCCGCGTCGCCGGTGCCCCCATCGGGGCGACCCGCCGTCGCGACTTTGTCGCGCGACTTGTCGGATTTTCTCATCGAGCTGTCGATCACGATGAACAAGCACGCGATTTATCCGACCAGCCATCCTCTGCTCGATGTGGCCGTCGATGGAGTGTCGAACCGTCTCGCCGTTCTCTTCGTGGAAGAGCGTGAGTCGCTGTCGATCGGTGTCGCGCGCAAGCAGCTGATCATCGAGGGAGTCGCAACGGACCCGCAGAATCCGGTCCTCAAGGAGCTAGCGCAGCGGCTGCATCAACACCGCGTTGGCGCTCTCAAGTTCGTTCGCGGAATCGGCCGCAACGAGCTGGCGCAAGCGTTGGCCGCTCTCGCGGTCGATCCGATCAGGTCGGAAAAGCCGATCGGACTGGACACGGAGCGCGTCGGAGAGCTGTGGCCGCATATCCGTTTCTTCCCGCTGACGTATGATCGGCTTCAGCTGATCGAGGACGACGGCAGCGCCGAACCGAAGGGAGCGGATCAGATGCAATCGGGACGGGCCACTCAGCTTTGGATCGGACTCGCCCGCGCCGCCCTGGTCTCCGACACCTCGAGCCCAGTCTCCGCGCGGGACGACCGCGACGACGACACGGCACTCGAGCCAGCGACCGTCGCCCGCGCGATCGACGAGCACCAGCGCGAGGAGGCCTACGACCAGGTCATCGTCGGCTACCTCCTACAGATCGGGGACGAGCTGAAGACGGCCGAAGGCGCGGAAGCGGCCGGTCTCCAGCGGCGGGTGTCACGCCTCGTCGGGTCGCTGAAAGAATCCACGCTCGAGAAGCTTCTCGAGATGGGTGGCGACAAAGCCCAGAGGAGAAAATTTCTTCTCGACGCATCGCAGGGAATCACCGTCGAGGCCGTCGTCGATCTGGTGAGAGCCGCATCTGCCGCCGAGGGCCAGACGGTTTCGCACTCGATGCTGCGCATGCTGTCCAAACTCGGCCATCATCCGTCGTCGGGCGGCACGCGCACCAAAGCCGATCCGAATGTCCGCGATGTGATGCGCCGCCTCATCGACGATTGGAGTCTCGACGACCCGAACCCGGAGCAGTACCGCAAGGCGCTCGAGAGCATGTCCAGCACCAGAGGTATAGCCGAAACGATATCGAACGATGGCGTTCCCACTGAATGCGAGCCCGAGAGAATGATCCAGATCGCCATCGAGGTCGGCGCGATGGGGCCGCAAGTGAGCGCTGCCATGGTTGACCTCTTCAAGTCAGGACGGGTCGACATCCTGCTCGATCTGGTTGAGAAGGCACCAAGTGCCGACGCTGGCGCTCCCGTTTGGGACTTCCTCATCGGCGAGAACATCCTGATGTCACTGCTCGACCAGCCTCGCGTCGACATCCCGTTGGTGGGTCGGGTTGTCAGGCGAGTTGGAGTTTCGGCGGCTCCTACGCTTCTGTCAGCGGCGCTCGTCTTCGAGGACGCGAAGGCGCGCGCGCAGCTCTACGAGCTGCTGCAGTCTTTCGGCGATGAAGCGGGGCCCTCGATCGCCGAGATGGTTACAGACACGACCCCAGCGGTGCAGCGGGAGCTGCTGGTACTTCTTGGACGCCTGACAGCGCTTCCAGCGGGCTTTTCTCCTCACGCCTACCTCGGCAATGCCGACCCTCTGGTCCGTCGCGAGGCGGTGAGAATGTTGCTCCGCGAACCGGCCGCGCGCGGCGAGGCCGTCATGCGCGCGCTCGAAGATGACGACGACAGAGTCGTTTTCGCCGGGCTCACGGCCGCGCAAGAAAAGTGTCCGCCTCCCGGGATCGACCTGATAAAGCACCGGATCGATCACGGCGAGCTGGATTCGCAGCTTCGCACGATGGGCATCCGAATCATCGCGCAGCAGCGAACACCGGAGACGCTCGCCTGGTTTCTGGAGCTTGTGGTCACTGAAGCTCGTTGGCCTCGCCGGCCCAAGCTGCGCGCGTCCACTCCGGAGATGCTTGCCGCGCTGAGCATGATCGCAACGGGATGGGCGGACGATCCCACGGCGGATGTCGTATTGAAGCTCGCTGAGCAAAGCAAAGATGCCGAAGTCAGAGCTAAGATCGCGCGCACGCGCTCCGCCTCCAGCCCCAAGGCGAGCAAGGAATGAGTGATCCGGTTCGATTCCTCGTGTCGTTTGGGCAGGCAGTGTCGACGATGGCTCTCTACGACGATGGCCATCCCGCGCGTGAGCGCGCCGTTGACCGCTCGTATCGCTGCCTTCGCGACCTGCAGCAGCACGACCCGCTCCCGCGGTTCTCGTTTCTGGGTGAGGAGACCATCTACCAGGAAACGGCGCTGAGAGATCTGGGCGACTGGGAATGGGGCACGCGCCTGGCGCAGGCAGGAGTCCAGCGGATGGAGCTGGACCAGAATGTCACGCGCGAAGCGTACGAAGAGTTCCTCGAAGAAATGATGGCTCGCATCACACTGTCCTTCATCGATTCGGCGGAAGCGAGGCCGGCTCGTGCGACCGGCATCAAGGTCGGCACGCTCGGGATCCGCGGCGACACGCGCGCGCTCCAGGAGACCATTGCGGCAGAGGTAAAGGTCGCGACGATCTCGTACTCGCTCGGCGAGGAGGCCGCATCCATCCAGTCGATGCACAGAGAAGTGCAGGATCGGGGGAAGCTACCGCTCGCGGAAGCCGAAGCCGTCGTGCGCTCGTTGTCGATGGCGATGCACGGCGAGCAGGAAATGATTCTTCCGCTGCTGCAGCTCAGAGAGTTCGATGAGTACACGACGACGCATTCTCTCAACGTGTCGGTGCTGACGATGGCGCTGGCTGAATCGCTTGGACTGGCGCAACAGGACGTCCGCACGTTCGGCATCGCGGGCCTTCTGCACGACCTAGGCAAGGTCAGCATTCCCGAGGAAATCCTCAACAAGCCCGGCAAGCTGTCAGATGAAGAGCGCGCGATCATGCAGGGACACCCGGTTGCCGGCGCCAAGCTGATAATCGAGAGCGGACGACGCCTCGATCTTGCAGCGGCCGTGGCCCACGAGCACCACATCATGATCAACGGGCATGGGTACCCGACGTGTCACTACCGTCGGGATTGCCACAAGGCGAGCAAGCTCGTGCACGTCTGCGACGTGTACGATGCTTTGCGCACGAAGCGTCCTTACCGCGACGCGTGGGAAGCGGAGCGCGTGCTCACGTACGTCGAGGAACGCGCCGGAACGGAGTTCGAGCCCGAGGCCGCTACCGCCTTCGTGAGAATGATGCGGAAAGCCGAGGGTGGCATTCAGCGGTCACCGCTTCCGCCGGTCAACGGGGCTGCACCGGCACCCGGCGAACCCGCGCCACCGAAACCACCCGAAGGCTCCGCTTAGGGGTTTCTCCCGACCGCAAGCCGGAAACATGCGTCGGTACCGACGCAATTTGCGTTGCGCGACATTTGGGTATTCGTCAACTAAGCAGACGTTGCGGCACCCAGTAATCACCCCGTGGAGGAACAACAGGATGTCACGCAATCACAAGGGCTTTACACTAATCGAGCTTCTAATCGTGGTCGTCATCATCGGCATTCTTGCCGCGATCGCGATCCCGAAGTTCGCAAATACGAAGGACAAGGCGTACGTCGCGGCGATGAAGTCAGACCTGCGCAACATGGCGACCTACGAAGAGCAATACGCTGCCGATAACGGTGGTGCATACTTTGGTGGTGTCGCTACTTCAGCGGCTCCTCTTCAGGGCTTCAGCCCGTCGCAGAACGTCACCGTGACGGTCACGGACAATCCAGGCCCGCCCCCGACGTGGGACGCGAGCGCCACGCATTCGCAGTCCGCGAAGGTCTGCACCATGAACGCCGGCGTAATCAACTGCGTCTAAGTACGGTGTGGTCACCTGCACCTAATCAGGTGACAGCGGTTGGAAATGAAGAAGGGCCGTGTCTCCACGGCCCTTTTTCATTTTCGTTTACTACCGCGAGTGGGTCGCTTGCTGAGCAGCGGCCTCTCGAAGAGCATTGTCGAGCGAACCGCGCCAAGGCCGGACGCCGTAAGCCACTTCTCGAGTCCGATCGTCAAACCCCGGCGCTCCGACTGACGCAGCGTGGCGAAGCCATCGATCAGGTCCTCCTGAATCGCGCGCGGGGCTTGTCTCACGAGATCCGTTCCCTTGCGTGTGAGTCGAAGCACGGACCGGCGGCGATCCGACGTGTCAGCAGTGCGCGTCACGAGCCCTTTGGCGATCAGCTGGCCAACGACCTGCGAGACGGTGCTGTGCGTCGTCATTGTAACCGCCGCCAGATCCTTGACGGACTGATCGGGGACCTGCGACAGCTCGCTCAGCACGAACAGCTGTGCGGCGCTCACTCTCAACCCTCGCTCTACGGTTTCCGCTGCGGAGCGAAGGGCACGCACCATTCTTCGCAGCGCGTTGAGAGCGCGCGCTACATCGGGCGGTCGGTTCTTCCTCGCCTTGCGCATGAGTGACCCGGGTGGGTTTCGAACCCACGACCTACGGATTAAAAGTCCGTTGCTCTACCAACTGAGCTACCGGGTCTTTGAACAGCTTTCAAGATACACGCGGCTGGAGCCGGCAGACATCGTGTCGGCGTGGCTCGCAAAATATCACAAATCTGCGTTGATCGCGCCAGCGGTGACCCAGTACGCGTTCCCGGCGGACGCAGTGTCTGTGACCAGACAATAATCGTCTTCAAAGTAACCCGGATTGCGGGCGCGAAATGCCAATTTCTTTCTCGAAGGTTCAGGCGGTAATTCGCGCTGTGAGGTGGTCCCGTCAGCGTGAGGTTGCCGCTGCGCGCATGGCAGCCCTTGAAGAAAGCAACGAGCTTCTCAAGACCCAGGCGCGGCAGCTCGAAGACCAGACAAACGAAGCGCGCGAGCTCGCGCACGAGTTGGCTCTCACCAACGAGGAGCTCCGCAGCGTCATCAGCGAAGCCAAGAAGGCGTGGGCTGCCGCTGACGCTGCCAACAGGACGAAGGCAGAGTTCCTCGCCGTCATGAGCCACGAGCTTCGGACTCCCCTCAACTCGATCGGTGGATACATCGATATGCTGGAGATGGAGCTGCGCGGTCCACTCAACGACGCGCAGAAATCCGATCTCGCACGCATCAAGCGGAGCCAGCTGCATCTGCTCGGTATCATCAACGACATCCTGAATTTCACGCGACTCGAGGCGACCGAGGTCAAGTTCGAGATCATCGACGTTCCGGTGCGTGCGCTCATCACCGAT